>Ga0265798_10006418_pt1 | contig 15459 bp, 12 predicted proteins | sample P3T30metagenome_FD_192430 | JGI IMG/M metagenome (GOLD analysis project Ga0265798, IMG submission 192430) | Plant litter microbial communities from East Loma Ridge, Irvine, California - P3 T30 | ecosystem: Environmental > Terrestrial > Plant litter > Unclassified | place: USA: California... | reverse complement strand
GCCCGAGATCATCCGCGCGGACGACGGCTGGCGCATGTACCTCACCGAGATCGACGGCGTCCCCGCGCAGTGGCCCGGCCACGCGCGCCGCATCGTCGAGTACCGCAGCGACGACCTGCGGCGCTGCCGGCGCATCGGCGCGATCCCGCTCGCGAGCGACCGGGTGATCGACGCGGCCGTCGTCCGTTGCCCCGACGGCCGCTGGCGGCTCTGGTACAAGGACGAGGCCAGCGGATCGATCACGCGCGCCGCCGTGAGCGACGACCTCGAGACCTGGGCCGACGACGGCGTCGCGATCGGCGGCAGGGCGCACGAGGGCCCCTTCGCCTTCCCGCTCGGCGGCTGGTGGTGGATGCTCACCGACGAGTGGCGCGGCATGGCCGTGCACCGTTCGAAGGACGCCCTCCACTGGACCCGGCAGGGCGATGCGGATGCGGTGATCCTGCCTGCGGCGGACGGCGCGCAGGTCGGGCGCCACGGCGCGGTGACCCTGCTGGAGGATGGCGCGCGGGCCGTGCTCGTCTACTTCACGCATCCGCTCTGGGACGGCGGCGAGATCGCGGAGGCCGAGACGCTGCGCGCCCGGCTCAGTGCCGTGCACCTCGCCGAGCTGCGCGTCGCGGATGACGTGCTGCTCGTCGAAGATGCTGATGGGAAAGCCCTTTCTCGCGTGCGCTAAGTTTTCCTTGCGAAACGTTTTTCTTGCGGGTACGTTTCTCGGCAAGCGCTTTCTCACAGCGGGATCGCCGACCGTCACCGAGGTCGCCGATCGAGGACGATGACGTTCTGGAAGGACAACGATGTTCAACACCAAGAGGACCGCGGCCATCATCGCCGCAGCCACCGGCGCCGCGCTCGTGCTGGCGGGATGCTCGGGCGGCGGCTCCACGGGCGGCGGCGAGTACGACCCCGACGAGAAGGTCACGCTCGACTTCTCCTTCTGGGGCAACGACGTGCGCGCCGGCCTGTACGACCAGGCGATCGATCTCTTCAACGAGGAGTACCCGAACATCGAGGTGCGCACCTCGTTCCTGACCTACCCCGAGTACTGGGAGAAGCGCCAGACCGAGGCCGCGGGCGGCGGCCTGCCCGACGTCATGCAGACCGACGTCACCTACCTGCGCCAGTACACGCAGAACAACCTGCTGCTCGACCTCGAGCCCTTCTTCGGCGAGCAGATCGACACCGAGCCCTTCGACGAGACCCTGCTCGACGCCGCCGTGGTCAACGACGTCACCGCGGGCGTGCCGATCTCCACCAACGCCTGGGGCATGTTCTCCAACCCCACCCTGCTCGCGGAGATTGGCGTCGAGGACTTCCCCGGCGGCGACTGGGACGACTACAACGCCTGGATCGAGGACACGACCGCAGCGGCCGAGGCCGCCGGCGTCGAGGCCTGGGGCGGCGGCGACTGGACCGGTCGCATCCAGGTCTTCGAGCTGCAGCAGCGCGCCAAGGGCGAGGACCTCTTCACCGAGGACGGCGAGGCGAACTTCACCAAGGAGGACCTGGCCGACTTCTGGAACCAGACCGCCGACCTCCGCGAGGACGGCGCCTTCATCCCGCAGCAGCGCGTGGAGGAGCTCAACCCGCTGGGCGGCTTCGACGCCGCCAAGACCGCGACCGAGATGACCTGGGACAACTTCGGCGCCGGCTACCTCGCCAACCTCGGCGAGGGCTACCCGGAGCTGGGCCTCACCGCTCCCCCCGTCTCCGAGGAGGGCGCCGAGGACCTGTACCTGAAGGCCTCGATGCTGCTGTCGGCTTCGCAGCGCACGGACCACCCGGAGGCCGCCGCGATCCTCATCGACTTCCTGGTCAACGACCCCGAGGTCGGCGCCGTCTTCGGAACCAACCGTGGTCTGCCGGCCTCCGAGACCGCGCGCAGCAGCGTCGAGCTCGCCGGCCTGGACGCGCAGATCGAGGAGTACGAGGCCTCGATCGCCGACCGTCTCGGCGCGACCCCGCCCGTGGCCATCGTCGGCTTCGGCAGCCTCGAGGAGAAGTTCCGCGTGCTCGGCACCGAGCTGAACTTCGGCACCACCACGGTCGACCAGGCGGTCGATCAGTTCTTCACCGAGATGGACGTCGTCCTGAACTCCTGACGGAGCGCCGCGGGGGTGGCGTCACGCCACCCCCGCGGCCCCTTTTCCTTTCCATCGCGACGGAGGAGTCCCCGATGACCGCCACCACCCCGCGCCCGACCTCCGAGTCGGGCTCCACCCGCCGATCGGCCAAGCCGGCCGCATCCGCCACCCGCAAGGGCGGCAGGATCCCCGTCCGCCCGGGCATCAAGCTGCGCGAGCGGCGCGAGGGCCTCGCCGGCTACGCGTTCCTGACGCCGTGGCTCATCGGCTTCCTCGGCCTGACCGTGGGCCCGATGGCGTACTCGCTGTACCTGTCGTTCACGCGGTACAACCTCTTCTCCGACCCGCAGTGGATCGGCTTCGACAACTACGTGCGCCTGTTCACGCAGGACCCGCAGTTCATCCAGTCCGCCCAGATCACACTCACCTACGTGCTGGTCGGCACCCCGATCAAGCTGGCCGCCGCGCTCGGCATCGCCCTGCTGCTGAACTACCGCGACAAGGGCTCGGGCTTCTTCCGCTCCGCGTTCTACGCCCCCTCGCTCATCGGCGCCTCCGTGTCGGTCGCGATCGTGTGGCGCGCGATGTTCTCCGCGGAGGGCCCCGTCGACAGCGGCCTGAGCATCTTCGGCATCAACATCGGCGGCTGGGTCGGCAACGTCTCGCTCGTCGTGCCGATGATGATCATCCTCGCGATCTGGCAGTTCGGCGGCACGATGGTGATCTTCCTCGCGGGCCTCAAGCAGGTGCCCAAGGAGCTCTACGAGGCCGCCGAGATGGACGGCGCGGGCGCGCTGCGCCGCTTCAAGGCCGTCACGATCCCGATGCTCTCGCCGGTGATCTTCTTCAACCTCCTGCTCGAGCTCATCGGCGCCTTCCAGGTCTTCGCCTCCGCCTACATCATCAGCAACGGCACCGGCGGGCCGGCCGGCATGACGAACTTCATCACCGTCTACCTCTACAAGCGCGCCTTCACCGACGGGCAGATGGGCTACGCCGCGGCGATGGCCTGGATCCTGCTGATCGTCGTGGCGATCATCGCCGCCATCCTCTTCCGCACCCAGAAGAACTGGGTCCACTACGCAGGAGACAACCGATGACCGCCGTCACCCCCGTCAAGGCCTTCGACGAGGTCGTCGCCGAGGCCCAGGGCAAGAAGCCGCCCCGCCAGAAGGTCTCCCGCAAGACCTGGCAGACCGTCGTCTGGATGGTCGTGCTCATCGCGCTGACCGCCCTGGTGCTCTACCCCCTGGTGTGGCTGTTCGCCTCGACCTTCAAGCCCAACGCCGAGTTCGGCCAGAACCCGGGCCTGATCCCGGACTCGCCCACGATCGACAACTACCTCAAGGTGTTCGAGGGCATCGCCGGCGTACCGCTGCTGCGCTTCTTCGGCAACAGCCTCTTCATCGCGGCGATGGCCGTCATCGGCACCGTGATGTCCTCGGCGCTCGCGGCCTACGGCTTCGCGCGCATCAAGTTCAAGGGCGTCGGCGTGCTGTTCGCGGCGATGATCGGCACGCTGCTGCTGCCGTTCCACGTCGTGATCATCCCGCAGTACATCATCTTCAACCGCCTCGAGCTGATCGACACCTACATCCCGCTGATCCTGCCGAAGTTCCTGGCGACCGAGGCGTTCTTCGTCTTCCTGATCGTGCAGTTCATCCGCTCGATCCCGAGGGATATGGACGAGGCCGCGCGCATCGACGGCGCCGGGCACTTCCGCATCTTCTGGTCGATCATCCTGCCGCTCATCAAGCCGGCCCTCGTGACCTGCTCGATCTTCGCGTTCATCTGGGCCTGGAACGACTTCCTCGGACCGCTGCTCTACGTCACCAGCCCCGAGCAGTACCCGTTGCCGATCGCCCTGCGGCTCTACAACGATCAGACCTCCGCGAGCGACTACGGCGCGACCGTGACCGCTTCGTTCCTGGCCCTCGTGCCGATCATGGCGTTCTTCGCGGTGTTCCAGCGCTTCCTCATCGGCGGCGTCGCGACCCAGGGTCTCAAGGGCTGATCGCCGTGACCATGCTGAGCAGGCGCGAGCAGCGCACGGCTCGCCGCCGCGACCTCGACGGCAGCGGGCCGGCCCTGCCGGGTCGCGTCATCGGGCGCCACCCCGGCGTGGTGGGCGGCTTCGCGCTGCTCGGCGAGGTGCTGCTGACGGGTGTGCTCGTCACGGTCGCGTCGCTGCCGCTCGTGACGCTGCCGGCGGCGCTGGTCGCCGGCAGCGCCCACCTGCGCCGCTACCTGCGGGCCGAGTCGACCAGCGTCGGCGGTTTCGTGGCCGACTACCTCGCGGCGCTGCGGCGCGGCTGGGCCGTCGGCCTCGCAACGCTGCTCGCGGTCGGGCTGCTGCTGCTCGACCTCGACCTCGCCGCCTCCGGCGCACTGCCCGGCGGGCAGGTCATCGCGGTCGTCGGCTGGGCCGGTCTCGCCGTGGTCGCCCTCGCGATCGGCACCGCGACGGCCACCTGGTCCGCCCGCACCGGCTGGCGCGTCGCCCTGCGCCGCACGCCGCGCATCGTGCGCCGCGACCCCGTGGGCGCCCTCTACCTCCTGGCGGCCTTCGGCCTGGTCGGCGTGTGCACCTGGGCCCTCGCCCCGCTGCTCGTGCCCGCCCTCGGCTGCCTCGTGCTCGCGATCGTCGCGATCCCCGAACGCCGCGCCTCGCGCGCGGCCTGAACCTCCCGAGAGGAGTCGACGTGCTCTACGGCGCCGACTACAACCCCGAGCAGTGGCCCGAGGAGATCTGGCCTGAGGACGTCGAGCGGATGCGGGAGGCCGGCGTCAACATCGTCAGCCTCGCGATCTTCTCGTGGTCCCGCATCCAGCCCGCCGAGGACCGCTGGGACTTCGCGTGGCTCGACCGCATCATCGACCTGCTGCACGCGGGCGGGATCCGGGTGAACCTCGCCACCGCGACGGCCTCGCCGCCGCCGTGGGCGAGCATCCGCTACCCGGAGATCCTGCCCCAGGACGAGGACGGCACGGTCTTCTCGCAGGGCAGCCGTCAGGCCTACGCGCCCTCCTCCCCCGTGTACCGCCGGCTCGCGAGCGAGCTCGTGCGCCGCATCGCGGAGCGCTACGTCGGCCACCCCGCCGTGATCATGTGGCACATCAACAACGAGTACGGCTGCCACCTGAACACGGACTACTCGGATGCGGCCCGCGACGCCTTCCGCACCTGGCTGGCCGCGCGCTACGGGTCGATCGAGGCGCTCAACACCGCCTGGGGCACCGACTTCTGGTCGCAGCGCTACGGCGGCTTCGAGGAGATCCTGCCGCCGCGCAAGGCGCCGTACAGCCGCAACCCCTCCGCGGTGCTCGACTTCCGCCGCTTCACGAGCGACATGCTCATCGAGTGCTACGTCATGGAGCGCGACGTGCTGCGCGCCGCGGGTGCGACCCAGCCGATGACGACCAACTTCATGGGTCCGTTCAAGCCCGCCGACTACTTCCGCTGGGCCGAGCTCGTCGACGTCGTCGCCGACGATTGCTACCCCGATCCCTCGAGCGCCGACCGGGTGCGCGACATCGCCTTCCAGCGCGACCTCATGCGCTCGCTGAAGCCCGGCGTGCCGTGGATCCTCATGGAGCAGGCGGCCAACGCCGTGAACTGGCGCCCCTCGAACGCCTCGAAGCCCGAGGGCCGTCTCGTGGCCGAGTCGCTGCAGTCGGTCGCCCGCGGCGCCGATGGCGTCATGTTCTTCCAGTGGCGCCAGTCTGCGGGCGGCGCCGAGAAGTTCCACTCGGCGATGCTGCCGCAGGCCGGCACCTCCGCCCGCTCCTGGCACGACGTCGTCGGCCTCGGCGCCCGGCTCGGCGCGCTCGAGGCCCTGCCCGCGCCCGACCGCGAGGCGCGCGTCGCGCTCGTCTTCGACTGGGAGAACTGGTGGGCCATCGAGGGCAGCGACCACCCCGTCGTGATCGACTACCTCGCCGAGGTGCGCGAGTGGTACGGCGCGCTGCACGGGCGCAACGTGCAGGTCGACATCGTGCCGCCCGAGCGCATCGACCGCGAGCGCCACGACCTCGTCGTCGCCCCGTTCCTCTACCTGCTGCGCGACGAGGGCGCCGCGCGGCTGCGCGCCTTCGTCGAGGCCGGCGGCGTGCTGGCCGCCGGACCGTTCAGCGACGTCGTCGACGCCGACGACCGCTTCCGCAGCGGCGGCTTCCTCACCCGGCTCGGCCCGGTGCTCGGCGTCGGGCTCGACGACTTCGGGGCGCTCGCCGCGCACCCGGGCGGCGTCGCCATGCCGTCGCCGGCGCGCGACGCGATCGGCGTCGACTGGGCGGGCCGGTCCTTCCGGGGCTCGCTGCTCGCCGAGGACCTGCGCGCCGAGGGCGCCGAGGTGCTCGCCCGCTTCACGGACGGCATCCCCGCCGGCCAGCCCGCGCTCACGCGCAACGCCTTCGGCGAGGGCGAGGCCTGGTACGTGGGCACCCAGCCCGACCGCGACGGCATCGCCCGCATCGTCGACGCCCTGCTCGATCGCGCGGGTGCCGAGCCGGTGCTGCCCGGCCTGCCGGCGGGCGTCGAGGCGGCCCGCCGCGGCGACGTCGTGTTCCTCATCAACCACTCGGCGGCTGCGGTGCAGCTCGCCGTCGACGCGCACGACCTCGAGTCGGGCGCATCGATCACGGGCGTCGACCTGGCGCCGGAAGGAGTCGCGGTGCTCCGCATCCCCGCATCCGCTCGTCCCGCATCGACGCTGTCGACGGCGGTGACCGCGTGAGCGCGGCGACCGGCCGCATCGACCCGGACGCGTCGATCGGCGCGATCGACCGCAGGCTCTTCGGCGGCTTCGTCGAGCACCTGGGCCGGCACGTCTACGACGGCATCTTCGAGCCCGGTCACGAGCGAGCGGATGCGCGGGGCTTCCGCGAGGACGTCGTCGCGCTGGTGCGCGAGCTCGGCGTGAGCACGATCCGCTACCCCGGCGGCAACTTCGTCTCCGGCTACCGCTGGGAGGACGGCGTGGGCCCGCGCGAGCAGCGCCCCGTGCGCCTCGACCTGGCCTGGCACGCCACCGAGACGAACCAGATCGGGCTGCACGAGTTCCAGGATTGGCTCGACCTGGTCGGCAGCGAGCTGATGCTCGCCGTCAACCTGGGCACCCGCGGCACGGCCGAGGCGCTCGACCTGCTCGAGTACGCCAACACGGCGGTGCCGACGACCCGCACCCTCGAGCGCGCGGCGAACGGTCGCGAGCAGCCCTTCGGCGTGAAGGTCTGGTGCCTGGGCAACGAGATGGACGGGCCCTGGCAGCTCGGCCACCGCAGCGCGGCGGACTACGGCAAGCTCGCCTCGCGCACCGCCAAGGGTATGCGTCAGCTCGACCCCTCCATCGAGCTCGTCGCGTGCGGCTCGTCGGGCCGCTCCATGCCCACCTTCGGGGCCTGGGAGCGCGAGGTGCTCGAGCACACCTACGACGACGTCGACTTCATCTCGGCGCACGCCTACTACCAGGAGCACGACGGCGACGCGCAGGAGTTCCTCGCCAGCGCGGTCGACATGCACCGCTTCATCGAGGCCGTCGTCACGACGGCGGATGCGGTGGGCGCCGCTCGCAAGAGCGACAAGCGCATCATGATCTCCTTCGACGAGTGGAACGTCTGGTACCAGACGAAGTGGGCCGAGCTCGCGGTGACCTACGGCCCCGAGGAGTGGCCGGTCGCGCCACGCCAGCTGGAGGACCAATACCACGTGCTCGACGCCGTGGTCTTCGGCGACCTGCTCATCACGCTGCTGCAGCACGCCGACCGGGTGCGCTCCGCCTCGCTCGCCCAGCTCGTCAACGTGATCGCGCCGATCATGACCGAGCCGGGCGGCATCGCCTGGCGGCAGACCACCTTCTTCCCCTTCTCGATCACCTCGCGTCTCGCACGCGGCGAGTCGGTGCCGGTGCCGCTCGAGGTCGGCGCCTTCGAGAGCGCTCGCTTCGGCGCGGTGGCCTCCGCGAACGCGGTCGCCACGGTCGACGAGGACGGCGCGAGCGTCTTCGTCGTGAACCGCTCGCTGACCGAGCCGGCCGAGCTGCGCATCGACCTCTCGCGGCTGCCGAACGCCGCTCGGGTGCTCGAGTCGCACCTGCTCGCCGATGACGACCACTACGCGGCGAACACCCTGGAGCACCCGGAGCGGGTCGCCACGCGGCCGCTCGAGGGTGCGCGCGTCGAGGACGGCGTGCTGCACGTCACCCTGCCGCCGGTGGCCTGGGCCGCGATCCGGCTGGGCTGAGCCGTGCCGCTGCTGCGCACCCCGGCACCGCCCAGGGGGTGGAACTCCTGGGACTGCTACGGCACCACGGTCACCGAGGCCGAGGTGCTGGCGAACGCCGAGTTCCTCGCCGAGCACCTGCTGCCCTTCGGCTGGGACACGGTCGTGGTCGACATCGACTGGTCCGACCCCACCGCGCGCTCGCACGGCTACAACGCCGAGGCGCCGCTCGCGATGGATGCGCACGGACGCCTGGTGCCGGATCCGGTCCGGTTCCCCAGCTCCGCGGGCGGGGCGGGCTTCGGGCCGCTCGCCGAGCGGGTGCACGCGCTCGGCCTCCGCTTCGGCATCCACACCATGCGCGGCGTACCGCGCCGTGCGGTCGCGGAGCGCTCCCCCGTGCTCGGCACCGGCACGACGGCGGACCGGATCGCGGATGCGGGCAACGTCTGCGAGTGGAACCCCGACATGCTCGGCCTCGACCACGCGGACCCGGCGGCGCAGGCCTACCTGGACTCGACGCTGGCGCTCTACGCCCAGTGGGGCGTCGACTTCATCAAGGCCGACGACATGCTCTGGCCCTACCAGCGCGCCGAGATCGAGGCCTACGCGCTCGCGATCGAGCGCAGCGGGCGCGACATCGCGCTGAGCCTCTCCCCCGGCCGCGACCTGTCGCTCGAGCGGCTCGAGCACCTGCGCGGGCACGCCACAATGTGGCGCATCTGCGACGACCTCTGGGACGACTGGTCGTCGGTGCAGCAGAACTTCGCGCGCTTCGCCCGCTGGGCGCCGCACGCGGGGCCCGAGGGCTGGCCTGACGGCGACATGCTGCCGCTCGGGCGCATCGGCCTCCGCGCCGAGCGGGGCGAGCCGCGCGACGACGCGCTCACCCCGGCCGAGCGGCGCAGCCTGCTCGCGCTCTGGTCGATGGCCCGCTCTCCGCTGATGTTCGGCGGCGACCTGCCCTCCTCCGATCCGGCCACGATCGCGCTGCTGCGGAACGCCGAGGTGCTCGCCATCGGGCGCGACTCCTCCCGCAACCGCGAGCTGCGCCGCGAGGACGGTCTCGTGCTCTGGGGCGCCGACGGGCCCGACGGCTCGCGCTACGGCGCCGCGTTCAACCTGCGCGACGAGCCGCGCTCGGTGGTACTCGACGCGGGCGACCTCGCCTTCGGCCCTCGGGGCTCGGCCGTCGAGCTGTGGAGCGGTGCCGCGGTGCCGCTCGGCGCTGACCGGCCCCGCGGCGTCGCTCCCGAGGGCGCGGCGCTGCGCCTCGACCTCGAGGCGCACGGCTGCGCCGTGCTCCGCTGGACGCCGCTGCCGCCCTGATCTTGTTCGCGCGCCGCCTCCGTGCCATACTCACGGGAAAGCGCTTACCCGCCGAGTCCCGGCATCCCCACCCAGCGCAGAACGACGTAAGGAAGACGACCGTGTCAGAGACGACCATCGCCCCCGCCAGCACCACGACCGCCACGAGCGCACCCGCCGTGCGCGAGGTGGGCATCATCCTCAACGGCGTCTCCGGCCGCATGGGCTACCGCCAGCACCTGGTGCGCTCGATCCTCGCGATCCGCGAGCAGGGCGGCATCGAGCTGCCCGACGGCACGAGGCTCACCGTGCGCCCGCTGCTCGTCGGCCGCAGCGAGGCCAAGCTTGCCGAGCTCGCCGCGCGCCACGGCATCGAGGACTACACGAGCGACCTCGACGCCGCGCTCGCCGACCCGCGCTGGGAGATCTACGCCGACTTCCTCGTCACCAAGGCCCGCGCCAGCGCGCTGCGCAAGGCCATCGCCGCCGGCAAGACGATCTACACGGAGAAGCCCACCGCCGAGACGGTCGAGGAGGCCCTCGAGCTGGCGCAGCTCGCCGCCGATGCGGGCGTCAAGACCGGCGTCGTGCACGACAAGCTCTACCTGCCCGGCCTGCAGAAGCTCAAGCGCCTCATCGACTCCGGCTTCTTCGGCCGCATCCTCTCGGTGCGCGGCGAGTTCGGCTACTGGGTGTTCGAGGGCGACTGGCAGCCCGCCCAGCGCCCCAGCTGGAACTACCGCGCCGAGGACGGCGGCGGCATCATCGTCGACATGTTCCCGCACTGGAACTACGTGCTCGAGAACCTCTTCGGCAAGGTCGAGACGGTCTACGCCCAAGCCGCCGTGCACATCGCGGACCGCTGGGACGAGAACGGCGAGCACTACACCGCCACCGCCGAGGACGCGGCCTACGGCGTCTTCGAGCTCGAGGGCGGCGTCGTCGCGCAGATCAACTCCTCGTGGACGGTGCGCGTCAATCGCGACGAGCTCGTCGAGTTCCACGTCGACGGCACCCACGGCTCGGCGGTCGTCGGCCTCTTCGGCGCCAAGATCCAGTCGCGCAACGCCACCCCGAAGCCGGTCTGGAACCCGGACCTCGCCGACGGCCACGACTACGACGCCGACTGGGCCGAGGTGCCCACGAACGACGTCTTCCAGAACGGCTTCAAGCAGCAGTGGGAGGAGTTCCTGCTCTCCTTCGCCACCGGCACCGAGTACGAGTACGACCTGCTCTCCGGCGCCCGCGGCGTGCAGCTCGCCGAGGCCGGCCTGCGCTCGAGCAGCGAGGGCCGCAAGGTCGAGATCACCCCGCTGAGCCTGGGCTGATCGGATGACCGCGCTCACCCTGCTCGGCGACGACGGCGCCACCCGCGCCGTCGACCTCGCCGAGGCACCGTCCTTCACGCGCCCCGCGGCGCCGCTGCGCAGCCGCGTGGCCTACGCCGCCGCGCACGTCGTGCCGCTCGCGCACGGCGACAACACGCCCGGCCGCCCGGCGCAGATCGACTGGGACGCGACGCTCGCGTTCCGCCGCCATGTCTACTCCTGGGGCCTCGGCGTCGCCGATGCCATGGACACCGCGCAGCGCAACATGGGCCTCGACGCCGCGGCGACCCGCGAGCTCATCGCCCGCAGCGCCGAGGTCGCCCGCGAGGAGGGCGGCTCGGTCGTCGTCGGCGTGAACACCGACCACCTCGAGTCGGAGCACGTCTCGCTCGACGAGGTCATCGCCGCCTACCGCGAGCAGCTGGCCTTCACCGAGGAGCAGGGCGCCGGCCCGGTGCTCATGGCCAGCCGCCACCTCGCGCGCGCCGCCGAGAGCGCCGACGACTACCGCCGGGTCTACCGCGCGGTGCTCGGCGCCGCGAACGGCCCCGTCGTGCTGCACTGGCTCGGCACCGCCTTCGACCCGTCGCTGGAGGGCTACTTCGGCTCCTCCGATTGGCAGCAGGCCGCGCTCGTGCTGCTCGAGATCATCGGCGAGCACGCCGACCGCGTCTCGGGCGTCAAGATGAGCCTGCTCGACGCCGACGCCGAGGTCTTCGTGCGCGAGCGACTGCCCGCGGGCGTGCGCATGTACACCGGCGACGACTTCAACTACGTCGGCCTCATCGGCGGCTCGGACGCCCCCTCCGCCCCGCAGCCGGCCAGCGCTGGCGGGCACTCGGATGCGCTGCTGGGCGCCTTCGCAGCCCTCGCGCCGAGCGCGTCGGCGGCCATCCAGGCGCTCGACGCCGGCGACGGCGAGGCGTACACCCGCATCCTGCTGCCGACGGAGGCGCTGAGCCGGCAGATCTTCGCCGCGCCGACCTTCTACTACAAGACCGGCGTCGCCTTCCTGGCCTGGCTGAACGGCCATCAGCGCGGCTTCCAGATGGTCGGCGGCCTGCACTCCGCGCGCAGCCTGCCGCACCTCTCGCGCATCGTCGAGCTGGCCAACGGCTCCGGCGCGCTGGAGCAGCCCGAGCTCGGGCTCGAGCGCTGGCACGCGCTGCTGCGAGTCGGCGGGGTGGACGCATGAGCGACCGCCTCTCGATCAACCAGGCGACGATCAAGTACGCCGACCTGCCGACGGCGCTGCGGGTCACCGCGGAGGCCGGCGTGCAGTCGATCGGGCTCTGGCGCGAGCCCGTCGCCGAGGTCGGGCTCGAGCAGTCCGCCCGCCTGCTCGCCGACAGCGGCCTGCGCTTCAGCACCTACTGCCGCGGCGGCTTCTTCACCGTGCCCGAGGGCGCCGAGCGGCGCGCGTCGATCGACGACAACCGCCGCGCCATCGATGAGACGGCCGCGCTGGCGGCCGCCGGCGCCGCGGGCTCGACCGCGGTGCTCGTGCTCGTCGCGGGCGGGCTGCCCGCCGGCAGCCGCGATCTCGTCGGCGCCCGCGATCGCGTCGCCGAGGCGCTCGGCGAGCTCGTGCCGCACGCCCGCGCGGCCGGGGTGACGCTCGCGATCGAGCCCCTGCATCCGATGTACGCCGCCGACCGGGCCGTGGTCTCCACGCTCGGCCAGGCGCTCGACCTCGCCGAGCCCTTCGCGCCCGAGGAGGTCGGGGTCGCCCTCGACACCTTCCACGTGTGGTGGGACCCGCAGCTGTTCGCGCAGATCGAGCGGGCCGGCGCATCCGGCCGCATCGCCACCTACCAGGTGTGCGACTGGCGGGCCCCGCTCGAGGCCGACGTGCTGCTCTCGCGGCACTACCCGGGCGAGGGCGTGATCGACTTCGAGGCGATCACCCGCGCCGTGGTCGCCACCGGCTACGACCGCGACATCGAGGTGGAGATCTTCAACCAGGCGGTCTGGGATGCGGACCCGGCGGCGGTCGTCGCGCGCACCGCGGAGACCTTCGGGCAAGCGGTCTCCCGGCATCTAGGCTAGCCCTAGACTGCCGAGCATGAGCGAGGCGAACCCCGGCAGAGCACGCAGCGGTGCACCGACCCTGCAGGACGTCGCCCGCGAGGCCGGCGTCTCCCTCGCCACCGCCTCCCGCGTGCTCAACGGCACCGCCCGGCGCGTGGCCCCGGCCTTCCGCGAGAAGGTCGAGGCCGCCGCCGAGCAGCTCGGCTACAGCGCCAACCTCTCGGCGCAGGCGACCGCCCGCGGCAGCTCGGCGATCGTCGCCCTGCTCGTCGCCGACATCGCCGACCCCTACTTCGGCCGCATCGCCGCCGGCGTCGCCCGCGGCGCCGACGAGGCCGGCCTGCTGCTGACGATCGCCATCACCGAGCGCGACCAGCAGCGCGAGGCCAAGCTGGTGCGCGCCCTGCGCGGCCAGCGCCCGCGCAGCGTGATCCTCGCCGCCTCGCGCACCAGCGGCCGCGCCAACGAGGAGCTCGTCGCCGAGCTCGGCGCCTACACCTCGGCTGGCGGCTCGGTCGTGACGATCGGCCCCGGCGGCGGCACCCGATCGGTGGGCGTCGACAACGTGGGCGGCGGGCGAGCGCTCGGCGCCGCGCTCGCGGAGCTCGGCTACCGCCGGGCCGTCTTCGTGGCGGCCGAGGAGGGCGTGCGCACCTCGGACGACCGCATCGCCGGCTTCACCGAGGGCTTCGGCGCCGGCGGCGGCGCGGTGGACGAGATCGTGCGCGCCGGCTTCAGCCGCGACGCCGGCCACGACGCGATCGCCGGCATCGCCGAGCGGATCGAGGCGGGCACCGTGGTCGTCGGCGTCAGCGATGTCGTCGCGATGGGCGTCATGGCCGCGCTGCGCGAGCACGGCCGCGCCCCCGGCCAGGACGTCGCGGTGGCCGGCTTCGACGACATCCCGACCAGCCACGACGCCGTGCCGGGCCTCACGACCGTGCACGTGCCGCTCGAGGAGCTCGGCTACCGGGCGCTGCGGTCGAGCCTCGACGCCGCGGTGCACGACGACGAGCCGCTGCCCGTCGAGGTCGTGCTGCGCGGCAGCACCCCGGCCCGGGGCTGAGCGTGGCCCGCAGCACGATCGCCGACGTCGCGCGGCTCGCCGGCGTCTCCGTGGCGACCGTCTCCCGCGCCCTCAACGGCAACCCCAGCGTCGACCCCGCGCTCGCCGAGCGCGTGCGCGCCGCCGCGATCGAGCTGCAGTACAGCGCGAGCCCGCTCGCCCGGTCGCTGGTGCTCGGGCGCACCGCCACGATCGCCGTCGTGGTGCCCGACCTCGGCAACCCCACCTTCCAGGAGGTGCTGCGGGGGCTGAGCCTCGCCGCCAAGGCCGAGGGCTACCACGTGCTCGTCGCCGACTCCGCGGAGGCGGTCGAGGAGGAGCGCGCGCTCGCCCTCGACACCCGCCGCCGCACCGACGGCGTCGTGCTCGTCGCGCCGCGCATGCCCGACGACGAGCTCGCGGCGCTGCTGCCCGAGCTCGCACCGGTCGTGCTGGTCAACCGACGACCGGATGCGAAGACCGTCCCCACCGTCGGCGCGGACTACAGCGCGGGCGTCACCGCCCTGCTCGAGCACCTGCACGGGCTCGGGCACCGCAGCTTCGCCTACCTCGCGGGCCTCGAGCGCAGCGTCTCGAACGCGGCGCGCGTCGCGGCGATCGAGGCGTTCGCGGAGCGCTCCGCGATCACCGTGCACCGGCTGCCCGGCGGCGTCGACTTCGACGCGGGAGCGGCGTCGGCGGATGCGGTGCTCGCCACGGGCGCGACCGCCGCGCTCGCCTTCAACGACCTCGTCGCGATGGGTCTCATGAGCACCCTGCAGGGCCGCGGCGTCGACGTGCCGGGCGAGCTCTCGGTGGTCGGCTTCGACGACATCCCCTTCGCGGCCTACACCTCGCCGCCGCTCACCACGGCAGCGGTGCCGACCCTCCGGCTCGGCGAGCTGGCATGGGCCGCGATGTCCGCGACCCTCGGGGGCGCCGGGGCGGCAGCAGTCGCGCTCGGCTCCGGCGCACGGGAGCCCGCGGCGGCATCGGCATCCGCGCATCCGCTGCTCGTGCCGCAGCTCGTCGTGCGCGGCAGCTCGGGTCCGGCGAGCGCGTAGCCGAGAACGACCGCGTCCTTGGCCCCGGACGAGCCGTGTCTCGCACCGCGACACCTCGCGCACCTCGGTTCCTCGCGCACCGCGGGTCCTCGCGGGCTCGGCGACATGGCGCAGGCATCCGCGCCCGCGAGTTGTCGCCGGGCCCGCGACCTGCCGATCGGCGTGCGGAGAGAACGCGCGAACCGTCTGCGAACGCGCCGCCCGCATCCGCTCCGCCCGAGCTCGCGCCGCTCACGGCGGTACCGTCACCCGCAGCCGCTCGACAGGGGCAGCCGACGCCCGCTACGCTGAGTAAACGTTTTCTCGCGCCGAGGAGCGCGGCCGATCGGGCCGCGCCGGCGCCGGACAGGAGTCGACGATGACCACCAACCCCCGC
>Ga0265798_10006417_pt1 | contig 15460 bp, 10 predicted proteins | sample P3T30metagenome_FD_192430 | JGI IMG/M metagenome (GOLD analysis project Ga0265798, IMG submission 192430) | Plant litter microbial communities from East Loma Ridge, Irvine, California - P3 T30 | ecosystem: Environmental > Terrestrial > Plant litter > Unclassified | place: USA: California... | reverse complement strand
TAGTTGGGTTAAGAGCATCTATGAATTTAGCCCGTGGTGGCCACCCTGTCGATTTAAAATCGACAGGGTGGCCACTTTATCTGATAAATTAAAACTTGAGTTTAAGGAAGTTATAGCTGTATATAGACCAGAGGTTGCTGTTCCTACTCTTTTCCCGGCGAAGCAGCTTGATTCGCTGGTTTTGTAACAGCAGAGGGTTGTTTCGATGCTCCAATTACTAAAACTAAGACTAAATTAGGACAAAGAGTGCAGTTAAGATTGAGAATCTCCCAACATATCAGAGATTTTAAGTTAATGGAAGCTTTAGTTAAGGGCGCCATCTCTCTTGAAGAGAGATGGCGCCATTAGGAACTGGAAGTCTATATAGATATCCCAATGGATTAGCTGTAAATATTACTATAATTAATTTTGCTGATATAACACATAAAATCTTACCTTTATTTCACGAAAACTCAGTAGGTGGTGTTAAATTATGTGATTATAAGGATAGATTGCTGAGGGGACCGCTCCGCGGTCCCCTCCCCATAAAATAATTTCTAATGGTTCTCATCTTACATCTGAAGGTTTAGCTTTAATTGAAAGCATTAAGTCTGGTATGAATAACAATAGAAAATTCGGCCAATAGGTTATAATTAAGAGGTTTATTACATGGCGTTCTTTTTTATTCTCGGATAGGTATTTAATGCATAATCAACGATTCTTTAGTTACTTAAGCTTATTCACATTCATGATGATAATATTAGTAACCGCTGATAATTATCTATTAATGTTTGTGGGTTGAGACCCTGAGCTTTATTTATTCAGTTTCGCTTATTTATATCGTTTCAATTCTTATTCCATATGTACACATGTACGATACTATAGTCAAACTCCGGCCAAAGCAAAAAACCCTAAACAGTCTAAAAAAGACTATGAATTAACATCTGAGCAAAAGGAAGTTTTGCTAGGGTTAATTTAGCTGACGGTTCGCTTGAGAAAAGAAAATTGACTCATGATACAAGACGGCCATTTTTTTTTATATAAAAAAAAATGGCTGTCCTTCGGACTTAGAATAGATCATACTTATCCTGAACAAGAGGCATATGTATTATTACTATCGCGTATGTTTGCCTCTTTAATGGCCAGAGAGCCTAAGATAGGTATAATAAAAGCTGACCCTAGGACAGGTAAAATATATAAGTCTATCTATTTTAAAACTTTACGCTTTGTCTAAATGAATACTATGATTTGTTTTACAAAGAAAACAAAAAAGTTGTACCTTCCAATATTCTAAATTTATTAACACCTATAGGGTTAGCGCACTTTGTCATGGGGGACGGTTATCTAAAGAAGGATCGAGGGGTTCTTTTACTATGTACTGAGAGTTTCACTAAAGAAGATCAAGAACTTTTAGTAATTGCATTAGATTCAAAGTTTGAAATCAAATCTACTTTAAATAGGATTACTTCAAGTTCTGGAGTTGTGAAATTTATAATAAGTAAAAAAAGTATGAATAAGTTAATTACATTAGTAAGACCTTATTTTATACCTGAAATGTTATATAAATTAGGCGAATAAACTGTTATAAGTTCAACTCAGAGGTTGTTAAACTTCTCAGCCGTGTAAGAATGTAAATTCTTATATAATTATTCCACAGATTGCTGGAAAACCCTAATTTATGTATTAGGGCTATCAGCAGGAAATCCTTTTTTGGTAAGGATATCTTCAGAGACTAAATGTGGAATATCCCACTACATCAGTCTAAAAACAAAATGTAAGGATAAAGTTATAGTCCTAAGTTTTATGTGAATAAAACTACAATTGCAAGAGTGTATATCTGACTTATTTTATGCTTATTTTATTAATTATGTTGCTTATCCTATATTTAAACGGCCATACAGTACAACTCCAGAACAGAGAAAATTTTCTAATCCGGGACGCCACCGAGCCACGAGGGCGTTCACGGATGGCGTCTACATAAAAAGGAGTATGAATTAACTCTAGAGCAAAAGGAAGCTATTGTAGGTATAATGTTAGCGGATGGTTCCCAACACTTTGTGTAGGAAAGAGGAAAACCTACTCACAATACAAGACGGCCATTTTTTTTATATAAAAAAAAATGGCTGTCCTTCGGACTTAGAATAGATCACACTTATCCTGAACAAGAGTTATATGTGTTAGATATATATGCTTTATTTGCTCCATTAATAGCCATGGAACCTTAAATAGTTGTAAGAAAAGCTGACCCTATAACAGGAAAAGTATATAAGTCTATATATGTTAGAACATTAAGGTTTACTTGTTTAAATAAATATCACGATTTATTTTACACCCTTGCGACTGCGCTGCATTAGCAGGAGAGGATAGAAAAAAAATTGTGCCTTCAAATATAAAAGATTTATTAACACCTAGAGGGTTAGCACATTTAATTATGGGAGACGGTTTTTTACATCAAAATGGTGTTATCATACTATGTACTGAGAGTTTTACTAAACAAGAGCTTTTAATGGCTGCTTTATACTCAAGGGCTAATAAATAAAAAATTTATTTTTTAATTTAACAGCGTAGCTGGGCGCCATGGAATACAAGCAGCAATAAATAAGCGTGTTAAAAAATAAGTCAAATAAATTCACCTCGCAATAGTAATTCGTATAATAAATTTCTGTGATAAGAGAGCTACGGATTAATTTATTCAAGTTTTCCCTTTATATTTTCAAAACGTAAATTCAGTACTTTAGAGGAGGATGATTTTTACGAATGATTTTGTGGATTTACCGATGGGGGGGGGGGGAAGGATCTTTTCAGATTTTACGAAATAACGCACGTGTCAATAGTTTTACTTTTAAGTTTAGAATAGTTTTACATATAGATGACATATAAACCTTGAAGTTTATCAAAAAAAGACTTGAGATAGGATCAGTTACAACTTCAGGCAATACGTGTGATTTTACTGTTGGAGGTCAAAAAGATGTAAAAAAAAATAATAAATATTTTTACCGTTAAACACAACTAAATATCTAAACTTTTTAGACTTTAAAAAAGCTTTCGAGCTATATTTATGCTCTTTACCAAGGCGCCCTCTCTCGGAGAGAGAGGGCGCCCTCAGAAACATCTTTAGATATTGAAAAAATAAAAAATGGTATTAACAAAAAAATATCTGAGTGGAAAATGCCAGATTCGCATAAAGTTCGAAATACTCCAAACTGAATGTTAGGATTTGTGGAAGGTGAAGGTTCATTTTTCACTCGACAAGATGAGTACCAATTAATTTTTTCGATAGGGCAGGATTCTAGAGATTTAGCTTTAATGGAACAAATACGATATTTTTTTAATAATTTAGGTAAAGGTGGTAATCATAATGCTGCACTCCTTTATAAAGAAACTAAAGGAGATCTTACTAAGGTTATTATTATCCAAAAGGATTACATAGAAAATACACTTGTTCCTTTTTTTGATAGTATGATCTGACATAGTAAAAAAGCTAAAGATTACCATGATTGAAAAACTATATTAAAGCTTAAAGAATTAGGTCTGCACTATTCTGAATAAGGCGTAAGAGTTATAAATCTTATTTTAAGCCAAATGAATAATAATCGATTATCTACATTTCCTCGTTTCTCTCCAGTAAACAGGGCGCTTTTAGAAACTGATATACATAAGTTATTAAATGGAGAATCTAATTTTGAGGTAATGCCAGATGGAAAAATCTTTATTAAGTCATTAAAAAAATATTATTCCGATCGTGCAAAGATTAGAGTGGTGGTTCAAGATGAAAGTGTAAATGTACTTAATACTTTTGCTTCACTTACTGACTGTGCAAAAGACCCCCTTTTTTTTTATAAAAAAAAGGGGGTCCTTAGGGGTATCTAGGTTTACAGTTACAAATAGCCTTCAAACAAGTGAACCTCTTTTAGTAAATGGATCAAAAGTAGTTTATATTAAGAAAATTATGTAATTTAAAGTTTTCATCTAGACCCCTACTAGCTAGGAGGGGGGGGGGGTTCGCATGGTAGGGCAAGTAGCAAAGTAAGGAACTGAAAGTTTTAGAGTAAGTAAAACAAGTATGGAGAAATTAATATCAACGGTAACCCCCTATTTTATACCAGCAATGTTATATAAATTAGGTATATAAAATATAATAAGTATGATACATACATATCTTTGCAATAACGTAAGTGAGAAGGTGTGGGGGTTTGTTCTTATCTTCTAGTGAGTTTCTGATTCACTAGAATAGCAGCCAACACTAGTTCATTATCTGCTTTCTTAACTAATAGAGTAGGGGATTCATTTTTAACAATAGGAATGTTCGCAATTATATGAAGTCTAGGTAACCTGGACTATTCAACGGTTTTTTCATTAGCGCCTTATATTAACGGAGACGTGATCACTATTATAGGAATTTGCCTATTAATAGGTGCAATGGCCAAATCAGCTCAGCTAGGTCTTCACGTTTGATTACCCCAAGCGATGGTTTACTGTCGGAGATGGTAAGTAAAATTAGTAATCTTTTAATAGTTATTATATACTTGACCATAGCATCTAGTTAGAAGGACTAAACCCCAATCTATCTAGACCCTATATAATCTAGGGTTAAATCCACAAGATTTAAAGCTATTGAGGTGAAAACGGTTAAAGATTGCGTCATAAATATAGCGTCTTCAAGACCGTCGGTATTTTAATAATATCGCTACAGACTGGTGCACCTTGGGGTGGCTTAATAGCTGCTTAATGTACAGTCGAAAGCTAAATTTAATTAAGAAGCCGAAATAGGTTTGTCCCTTAGAGGGTCCCTATAAAGCAATTTAGCTTTGGGAAGGTTTATTCTATTATCTCTTAACTATTTACTTCAATAAATTTAACTATAATTTATCTAATGTGTCGCCTAATAATGTTTGGTATATATTAAATCCTAGCGCCCGGACAACCAAAATCTCCGATTTTGGTTGTCTTCGGTGGGCGCCTGATATAAAAAGGCTCGTAAATCTTTGTACTAGTCCGCGATTTTACAGTACAGATACAGTTTCAAGTTCAAAACCACCTAAAAAAGGTCGAGGACTTATTTGAGTATATGATATAAATGAAATATCTATTAACAACGGTCTAGTTTCTGGGAGTCCTTTTTTAACTAAAACGTCGTGTGGCCAAGTCTTAAATATCAATCGAAATACTATTAGACTTTATTTATATAGCGATAAGCTATTATTTAATAAATGGGTAATTAGTTCTAAAGAATTATCTAAAGAACTATTATCTAACTATATAGTTCCTTCGGTAGTCTGATAAGTGGTTACGGGTGAATTATTAGGTGATGGGCATATCATCGCTGACCGTGCTAAATCTCGATCTAATCTGCGATTAGAGTTTACATTTTCCTTGCGCAAGCGGGTCCCAAATTTTACATTACGAAAATTATCTTAAATTTAATGTTTTAGCACCTATTTGTACTTCTAGCCTTCCAACTCCTTTACCTAATCCTCATACAACGGGTAAAGAACCCACACAATACTGGTTTTCTACTCGACAATTACCCGCTATAACTGAATTACATGCGCTTTGATATAGGGAAATAGAGGGTAACTGAGTAAAAGTTTTACCCTCTAATATCGAAGATATACTTACTCCTTTAGCTTTGGCCCATTTTTTAATGGGAGATGGTTATTATTCTAACAGTGATAAAACCATCTTTATTTGTTCAGATAACTACTCTAAGGAGGAGGTATCAAGGCTAATTGAAGTCCTGGATGTTAAATTTAATTTAAAAGCATCCATTTCTAAGCGTACTAATATAGGGGGAGTAGTATGGCGTATTAGGTTTAGTAGATTAAGCTTAGAAAAACTAGTCAGTCTAGTTCGTCCGTACTTTATACCGTAAATGTTCTACAAATAGGGTATAAAATAGTTAAAAAATATGGGCCTTCTTTAAATTTTACTATATGCTGGAAAACTCTAGAGTCTTAAAAAGGCCGACTTTATAAGCTTAATGTTTATTAATTACGTATAATTTGGTGGAATTTAAACTAAATTGTAAGTAATAATAAGAGTTTTATTAAATAAATTAAGAAAAATTATAAAGTTTATATAGAATTATCAGCAGGAAACCTATTAAATATGGCGAAAAATGTCTACTTTTTATTCTGCAAAAGTCGTCGTAGTAATTAGGGCTCCTCAGAGACTATACGTAAAACGTTAAAATTATATTCCGGTAATTTTATAAATAAATAGTCCATATATAATATAATTATATTAGCCTACTCCCTCATTTCGTCTTTTACAATCTAAAACTAAATATAACTTTTATACTCTTAAACCTAAAGGCAAAAGCTTTTTCTCTTATAAGCGAAATGGGGTAATTAAAAAATTCTTTTCTACTAGTAAAGTGGATCTTTATATAAAAGATGATATACCCGTTGGTTTAAAAATTAGCTTAAATCCTTGATTTATCACAGGACTTAGTGATGGTTTTTTCAAGGGCGCCCTTGACGGAAAAAAAATATATTTTATTTTTAACCGAGGGGCGCCTTCAGGAATTCAACAGTTTAGCACTAACCTGCGAAACTGTACTAATAATCACCTAAGCTTAGTAATCTGAGGAACAAATTTACCTTCTCTAGTTGGTCGTGGACGATTAACCAAACAAGAAAGTAATATGATAAAATTCCCACCTTATCAAATGAGCGTAATTATAGGATTATTATTATCTGATGGTTGATTAATCATTGCATCTAAAACAACTAAAAATGCCCGTTTAGGTTTTGCACAATCAGCGGATAATTAAAAATATTTTTATCATGTATTTTTTCAGCTCTCTCATTATTGTTCTTATTTTCCAACTGTCAGAATTAGAAATTATAGAGGTAAGGAAAATATTGGTCTACAATTATTTACAAGATCGTTGCCTTGTTTTACATCGCTATATTCTATCTTTTATCCTTAACCCCTCCCTTGCCCATGAAATAGGCACAGGGAGGGGTTCGGTGTAAAAGTAGTACCTCATAATATTTATGAGTTATTAACACCGGTTGCTTTGGCTCACCTAATCATGGGAGATGGTTCTGCCAAAGCGTATACTCTTTTAATTTGTACAGACAGTTATACAATACCTGATGCTGTTAGATTAATGAATGTACTTATTGTTAGGTACGGATTAGATTGTTCATTACGTTTTCACACTCCAACTCAATCACGAATTCACATAAAACAAAATTCTATGCCAAAATTAAGAACAATAGTTGAACCGTGTGAATCAATGAAGTATAAACTAGTGGGAGGGAAAGCCAAATATTTTACTTATGATACTGATTATCTAAATCATAGTTTTATAACTGGAGAGCGTTTAAAAGTTCTTAATGCAAATCCAGAATTTAAAGCCAAGCGTTTAGAACAATTAAAACGTCATCATGCACAGATTTCACACCAAGTGAAAATTATTGATACTTTAAATCAAGAAACTAAACTTTACCCTTCAATAAGCGAAGCAGCCAGAGCTCTTAGATGTGGCAAGAGTACTATTTCACTAGCTATAAAAAATCTAAAGGAAAAAGGAGTTTCTAACCTTATAAATAAACGATATCAGGTAAAACCGTTTAATGATAAATCATAAATAGGTATAGTATTAGCTACTAGGAGACTCTTTTTTAATAAAATAATGGAGATTACAGATAAGAAAAAAAGTGAGGTTATCGGCCGATAAGGCCAAACTGACGGGTCATTTTACATCGTTTTTCGGAAAGACTCATCCTGTCGATTTGGTTTTTCAATAAGCTTAGAGTACAAAGTGGTTGCAGGAATTAATCCTTTAAACTTTAAATTATTAGAATCAATTCAATCTTTTTTTTGAGGGATAGGAATAATTTCTAAAGATAAAAATACTTATCATTATGTGATAAGGAATAGAGATCACTTAAGAAAGGTTTGAGATCATTTTAATAATTATCCATTACAGACCACAAAGTATATACATTTTTTGTTATGATCTAAAGTTTTAGATATAAAAAAAAGAGCATACAACTCTAATAGGCTTTTTGGAGGTATTGTCAATAAAATCTGTATTCCCTACGGGTCTTAACGATAGTCTTAAATTAGCTTTCCCAAATATAAATTCTATTATTAAACCAGAATTCATTCCGGAATCTACTAAGTTAAATGGGCATTGAATAGCTGGTTTTACTCAATCTGACGGGTCATTTGGTTTAAACTACTATAAAGCCCCAGCCATGAAGTTAGGGTTTAGCTGTAAACCATCTGTACGAAAACATGAGCGGGATTTAATCGTTTTAAAAAGAATTCTCGAGGGCACCACCCTGCGAAGCAGGGTGGTGCCATGGGGTCTGGGTAATTTGCATAATACTAGTAAAATTCGAAAGGAATGAACTATAACTGTTTCAAATAATTCACATTTAGTTAATATTATAATTCCTTTTTACAAAGAATACCCGATATTCGGAGCAAAACACGAAGATTTATTGGATTTTCAAAAAGGGGTGTTAATTGTAAAAAATAAAAACCATTTAACTGAAGAGGGATTAAATGAAATAAAAAATTTATCTTCTGGAATGAATTCTTTCCGAAAGTCTTAGGGGAAAGTCTTTTTTTTTTTCCTTAATTAATTTCTATTATATCTTTATCTAGGTAAAAGCATATTTATGTAACGCTAGGTTTCTCTGGTTTTAATCTAAAATAGTTTAAACCTCCATACGGATATCTCTTTTTACCTGACCATCTTGTTATATTAAAGCTTAAACATGTAGTATAAAAAGTTATATTTTTTTAATTTTAAAATAGGGGGAGTGGTAAATATTAAAAAAAATATATAGCCTACTCCCGTCAGTGCCCTTATTCATGCTGCCACCATGGTGACAGCTGGAGTTTATCTATTAATCCGTAGCTCACCTCTCATAGAGTATAGTAGTACAGTGTTATTACTTTGCTTATGGTTAGGGGCAATAACTACTGTATTTAGTTCTTTAATAGGATTATTTCAATCTGATATAAAAAGAATAATAGCATATAGTACCATGTCTCAATTGGGCCTCATGGTTGTTGCTATTGGTTTATCCTCATACAATGTGGCTTTATTCCATCTAATTATGCATGCGATGTATAAAGCCGCCCTATTCTTAGGTGCAGGATCAGTTATTCATGCGGTAGCTGATAATCAGGATCTAAGAAAAATGGGAGGGTTAATAAGGTATTTACCTATAACCTATTCAGTTATGTTGATCTCCTCACTTTCCCTAGCGGCATTCCCTTTTCTCTCTGGTTTCTATTCAAAAGATTTAATCTTAGAATCAGCCTTTGGAGCGTTTACTTTTAGTGGTGTAGCTGTTTATACAGTATCCCTGATAGGTGCTGTATTTACAACACTATACTCAGTAAAGATCTTGTACTTTGCCTTTTTATCTAGACCGAATGGACCTCAAATAAATTATAAAAACGTCTCAACTTCATTAGAAGGAGATTTTTTTATGGTTTTCCCTTTAGTCGCATTAGCTTTCTTTTCCGTATTCTTTGGATACTTCACAAAGGATCTTTTCGTGGGATTAGGAACTGGATTTTTTACAGACAATAGTATTTTTATACACCCGAATAACGAGATCTTAATAGCCACTGAATTTGCCGTACCTCACTTTTTCAAGTTGTTACCTTTCTTTTGCACTCTTTTCTTTAGTATTTTAGCCATTGTTTTATTTGAGTTCTATCCTAGTTTAGTTGTAAAATTTAAACTGTCCACGCTCGGTTACTACACCTTTGGATTTTTTAATCAGCGAGGTTTAATCGAGATGTTCTATAACAATGGAATAGTCAACTTAATTTTAACTCTTGGGGGTCATACAACTAAAATATTAGACAAAGGAGCCATCGAGTTACTTGGACCTGTGGGGCTTGAAAAAACTTTACTCCGTCTAAGTAAACGAATTCATGCTCTTTCTACAGGAATTGTAACTACCTACGCCCTATTTATCCTAATCGGATTCATACTTTATATATTAGCCTTTTCGTTATATGAATTAGTACATGTATTTTTATTCATTACTATCTTAATCGCCTTTATTTTCGCCACATCATCTAGCACAAGTTTTACCCGGGATGCTTTCGTACCGGGTAAAACCAATGCTCTACCTCCAAAAGGCTACATTCTATTAACTAGTTCGATTGTACCCGTTAAACTCTATAAAAATGCTGATCTATAAAAGTTAAAAATATTAACCCTTGGCTCTTCACTGCTTTAACTTTTTATTTTCAATAAAAAGGAAAGCGAGGCAGGGGAGAGCAAGAAAATAGCGGTAAAGCTGGTATCTATCGATGGACTAATCTAATAAACAAAAAAACATATATAGGTAGCGGGGTTAATCTCTCCAAAAGAATCCGCCATTACTTCTCTCTCGGTTACTTGGAAACCTTAACTCTAAATAGTAAATCTAAGATTTATAGATCTATTTTGAAAAACGGATATTCTAACTTTTCCTTTTAAATCTTGGAATATTGTTTACCTGAAAAAGCCATTGAAAGGGAACAGCACTATTTAGACCACCTTAAGCCAGAATATAATATCTTAAAAGTTGCTGGTTCTCCCTTAGGTTTTAAACATTCTGCTGAGACTATTGCTAAATTAAAAGGTCGAAAAAAGTCCCTAGAGACCATTGCGAAAATGAAAGCTCATATTTGAACTGCTGAAGATAAAGCTAATAATTTATAACACTTAAAAAATCTACATTCAAATCCAAAATATCGAGCTAAGTATTTAGAAGGGATAAAACGCAGAAATGCGAATCCATATTTCCGAGTTAAGCTTTTAGATCATTTAAAAGTTATTAATACGGATCCCAAGTCCCAATCTAAGCGTTTAGAAAACTTAAAAATTTATCTTATGAGTGAAAAACACAAATAACACTTAAAAAATCTAGCTTTAAGTCTTAAGGATCGTGCTAGACCGAAAGGAGCTGGAATACCAAGTATTTCGGTAGAAGTTTTTGATTTATTAAAAATTGTAAAAACTGTCTATCCTTCAATTAGCGAAGCAGCCAGTAAAATTGGGGTGAGCCGTAGTAATATTCTTCAGCCATTTAAACGAAAAGTAGGAGAATCAACCGTTTTAATAAAGAAGCGATATCAGATCACTAAATTGCCTTAATCTAGTTAATAAGGTTAAATATACTCTTGTGTTAGGGTTTCCGGCTTGTACTTTCTCATCCCCTTTTCCTGTGGGCCTTCCACCTCCGAAGCCGACCCATGTTTGCCTTTTCGTTATCTCTTGCCCTGCTCTGCATCGTCCTTTGGTCCCTTGGACCAAGAGCAAGGGTTGAGTTAATTAATGTATTTTTATTCATTACTATTCTAATCGCATTTGTTTTCACCACATCTACCGCTAGTTTTAGCTGGGGGTCCTTTCGTAATAGCTAAGGATAATACTCTAGGTTCAAATTCGTACATCCTATTAACTAGTACAGTTGTACCGTTAAACACATATAAAAATTTAAGTACATCTTTTCATATGAAAGTTGAATACTTAAATTTTTATATGTTTTTTAGCTTGCCTGAACAGATTTTGAGGGTTGCTATGAATATTATTAATTATAGAGTTAATAATATTTTAATCCAAATAAATAAATTTATTAATAATATAATTGACTTCCATCTGTCATTTTTTTTTATCTAAGTGTCATATTATTAACATTATATCATATCAGCTTTTTTAGTAATGTATTTATTAGGTTTTTTTATATTTATAAATATTTTTTTCGTATTTACAATAGCTTTATACAAGAGTAAGGGGAAAGTTATTTATTCTTTACACCTTATTCTAAAGGATACCTTAGCTGATATATTAAAAACACTACCTTCATATGCTTTAGCTATATTAATAATTTCCCTTATGATTTATTTATGTCCTTTTTACTCCAAACTTCTTACTGCCTTTATTCTAGTTAAATTGTCTCATCTTATACGTAAGATATTAGTTAGCTATAATCCGCAAACTTTAAAACTAATTTTAAAAGAATTTTTAGATTTAATGATAAAATTGTTTAGTTTACATGGGTTATTTTCCGGGTTTAATTTTACGGATTGAGGTACAATACTTAATCCTACGAAAAGTACGGAAAATCTGAATAATACTTTCAGGTAATGGTGGTCCAGGTGGTCCAGGTGGACCTGATAATTTAACTATAGCTGGTGCTCACGTAAGTTCTCATTCACATGGGTAAAATAGTGACTCACAACCTAACAATTCTAAAAATAACAGCCATCGATCTAATAATCCTGGAGCTAACAACTCTGGACCTAATAATCCAGCTAACAATACTGAACCTTACAATCATGGAACCATTAACCATCAATCTAATAATACTCTAGATCATGTTTAAATTATCAAAAGTATTTATAAAAAATTATTAGATAGAATTCAATATCCTGAGTTAAATAAAAAAAAAACTAATATATTTAACAAAACCGGTAAGAGTCATGATTTATCACATAATGAAGAAGAATACATGACAACAGAATTAAATAGAGGGTTAGGTTTTGAAAAGTATTTCAGAAAAATTAGTGATACAGGTCCATCAGGTGAATACTTATCAAGGGTTGAGAATGGTCATCTTGTAGGACTTAGGCATTCAGGTCATGTAAAATTAAGACCCTTTAATAACAACTTTTATACCCTTTTAATGTTTAAACAAAACTTAGGGCATGTTTATAAAGATTCTACAGGGGATCTTTTAAGATCACTTACTTCTTAGCTTTACACGTCCTTTTTCGACAGGTGTGAGAGTCGATATTAATAGACGGATGTTCTCTTCTACTACGTTATACAAAAAAAAATATTTTTTTTGGGGGTCGCTTGCTAACACCTGGACCCCCATCCTACGTAGGATGGGGGTCTAGGTGTAAGGGGGGTAGCCCTTAAATTGTGTGTAGTACAAAGTAATATAAAGGCGAAAAAAAAAATGGTGCCAAGTTTAGGCCTATTACGCCGAAAATATTAAGATGTAAGTCAAATAGTATGCAAATTATTACCAAGGGGAGGGACCCCCTTGGTGATTCACAGCTTTGCTCCGGGTTTAATGAGGGACCTCTTAACAATAAAGGACAAAAAAAAATTTTTTTTTGTCCTAACACCTATGAGGACCCCAAATATATATATTTGGGGTCTCTTACACAAAGTGTTCGTAAGGGGGGGTATCTTTCGTAGTTAGCGGGTCTTTTTTTTTCACTTAAAAACCCTAAAATATATACAACATCTATTGTTATTAAGTTAATATTGCTATGTATCTTTTGCCTTGGCTTTTTCTTCAAATGTCGTGTATATACACAAAGGTAAAAGCAAAGGTAGAAATTAATATATAATAAAAATCCCTAAATTTTTATAAATTCAAGACATGAGGACATTTAAAAATCATCCATTATTAAAATTAGTGAATTCATATTTAATAGATTCACCGCAACCAAGTAACATAAGCTATGCTTGAAACTTTGGTTCATTATTACTAGTTTGTCTCATCATTCAAATACTGACTGGTGTCACATTAGCAATTAATGGGTTGCTATAAAATTTTACAAATTGCTGGAATATCCAAAGTTATTTAATTTCAAATTTGGACAATCAGCAGGAAGCTTAATAGTTGTAAAATTATTAAGAATCTTCAGAGACTAGACGAGAGAAATATATTAATTATATTAAGATATAGTCCATCGTACTTGTAAAAGATACGAGAAAAATTAGTCGTAACCTTTTTATACTTATTTTAACTGTTATAGTTTATACGTGCTTGAACTGTGGCTTTTATACTGGGTTTTTATTAGTAAGTAATCTAGGTCTAACTATACAAAACCAAATTGAATTAATCTTAAATAAGTGGGTCTTAAAAACACAATATAGGTATAAGAGTGAATATATAACCCCGCATAACTTAGATCCTTATTGAGTAAGAGGCTTTACTGATGCTGACCCGAGACCCCCATAATAAAATATTATGGGCTGCAGTGCATTACCTTCGGTACAGCAAGCCGCCAGAGGGGAGAGCTGACCTCCCCCAGGGGTAGGTCGGGTTCGTTTTCTATGTCTATATTTAGATGTAAAACTTCAGCTATAGGTTGAACAATTCAACCTTGTTTTAGTATAAAAAAGTATTTTTATTCGGTTCCTCCTAGGGATCCCTTCCTTCTTTTACCTTGTTTTAGTATAGGAAGATGTAGGTTGATTACATTTTTTTACGGTCTATAAGAGTAAATTTATACATAATATGGTATTATTAGGATATTGGGATTACAATCCTAATATATTAGAAGCGTTTAACTTTAGCACAACGCATACTTTAGGGTACCCTTGTCTTAGTGACAAACTAATTATTAGCCTGGTTTTTATTATATCCTTTCTAAATTACTATTTGTTTGTGGTATATGTTTGAAAAAACTTGCTATCTAAATCTCATAGGTTTGGATGCATAAAAGTAACTAAGGGCGCCCTCTCTCTTCGAGAGAGGGCGCCTTTAGGTAAGTTAATACATTTTTGTTATTTTCTTGCCTTCATTTTCTTTGCAATCTATTTTTTTACCTTCTGTTTTTTTACATGAGCTACTTAGCTCTAATTTAGCCTTTGCTAGTCTGCTTTCGCCTGATACTAACTTAGTTTTATTGACTATATTTTCTTTCCAATGCGCAGCAAGAAGAAATTATTCTTCTAGTGAGTCTGCTTCGCCGCAACCGGTTAAAATCTATAATAATGCTGATCTTTATTTAAATTCTCTATCCGAATAAAAAATTTTTTAATGGTTTATAGGGCTTTTGGACGCTGAAGGTAATTTTATTATAATTCATGGTAAGAATAGCTTTGTGTTTAGAATGGGTATTTATATGCATAAAGATAATACAATGATGCTTAAATATATAGCTCAAAGATTAGGAGTAGGACGTGTTGTGGAGGAAGGGGAGCGCTTTATTCATTATGTTGTATCCAGTCGAAGCGATGTTAAAAAATTTTTAGATATTTTGGATAAGTATCCCGGTTTTGCGCTAAATACAACTAAAAACTTTAATTTTATTATGTGGAAAAAAGGGTATGAGCTTTATTATAATAGAACATCTATAAATATTTCTCCCCAATTAATTCATCAAATTATTCAACTTAAGGATCAGATGAATAAGCAGCGAGTGGATTTCAAACAACCCGAAGACCATCAAATAAAAATAACTCCTTATTGACTATTAGGTCTAGTAGAAGGTGAGGGTTGATTTTCAGTAGCTAACACCAAAATTAGCTTGGTATTTGGTATTTCACTGACCAAGACTTCGTGTAGGGGAGAAATTGACGTTTTGGAGGGAAATTTCTATTAGACTTACCTGGTGAATATAAAATTTCTAGCAATAAAACTAATGTTGTATGTCTTATAAGGGAATTAAAGGGGAAAACTGAAAATACTAAACCTATGGCTACATTATCTTCAACTAAGGTGGCGGCGGTGGGGGGGGCCCGGGCGGCGGGGGGCGC
>Ga0265798_10006416_pt1 | contig 15461 bp, 16 predicted proteins | sample P3T30metagenome_FD_192430 | JGI IMG/M metagenome (GOLD analysis project Ga0265798, IMG submission 192430) | Plant litter microbial communities from East Loma Ridge, Irvine, California - P3 T30 | ecosystem: Environmental > Terrestrial > Plant litter > Unclassified | place: USA: California... | reverse complement strand
GACAACGAAACCGTTGACCGTGCGCTGAAGCGCTTCAAAAAGAAATTCGAGCGCACCGGCGTGCTGAAAGAGCTGCGTCGCCGCACGTTCTTCCAGAAGCCGAGCATCACCAAGCGTAAGCTGAAGCAGAAGGCAGTGTACAAGCTGGCTACCTACGGCACCGAGAACGAATAGACGTTCGCCGTAGCTTTTACTGGCTTTGAGAAGCCCGCCCGATTACCACCTGGTAGTTGGGCGGGCTTCTCGCGTTGGGTATTTGGTGAATAAACTCCTGCGCACTACTTTGCCCGCCCGGCCGTTGGTCGGGCCTTTGGTTGAGCCTGGCGTATGGAAGAGTTTCTGGATTTTTTGCGGTACGAAAAGCGGCTGAGCCCGCACACGGTGATTTCGTACCAGACTGACCTCACGCAATTTGCCGCCTACCTGCTGGCCGAATACGAGCTAGCTGACCCCACGCAGGCCACGCACCCGCTCATTCGGGGCTGGGTGGTGAGCCTGATGAGCCAGGACCTAGACCCGCGTACCGTGAACCGCAAAGTGGCCTGCCTGCGCTCGTTTTATAAGTTTCTGCTGCGCGCGCACCGCGTGGAGGCCAACCCCATGCTGCGCATCAAGGCCCCCAAGATGGCCCAGAAACTTCCCGAGTTCGTGCCCGAAGAATCGCTCAACCGGATGCTCAATTCCTTTGAGTTTGAAGACAGCTTTGCAGGTGTGCGCGACCAACTAGTGCTCGAAACGCTTTATGGCACCGGTATCCGTCTCTCCGAGCTGCTGGGCATCACGGAGGACGACCTGGATACCGGTGCCCGCACCGTGCGCGTGACTGGCAAGGGTAACAAGCAGCGCATTGTGCCCCTGAATCCTTCGCTGCTGCAAGTGCTGGAAAAATACCGGGCCAGCCGCGCCGCCGAGTTTGGGCCGGCGGCTTCCAGCAGCCCACTGCTGCGCACCGACAAGGGCGACCCGCTCTACGAGAAGCTGGTGTACCGCACCGTAAAAAAGTATCTGAGCCAGGTTTCGACCTCGGCGGCGCATCAGCATCCGCATGCGTTGCGCCATGCCTTTGCTACTCACCTGCTTGGCAAGGGCGCCGACCTCAACGCCATTAAGGAATTGCTGGGCCACGCCAGCCTGGCGGCCACGCAAGTGTACACGCACTTGTCCGTCGACCGCCTGAAATCCGTATTTGAGCAAGCCCATCCCCGGGCCTGAGTTCAATTCAGAATGCAGCACGCGGGAGGAGAAACGGTAAGTGCTTGCTGCTCACGCGAAGGCTGGAGTGGTAAATAACTGCCAGGTGCTCATCCCGAGGCTACTTCTCAATTTCCCATCCACCCAATTCCCCTTTGCCCATGAAAGTGCAAATGCAATCGGTACATTTCGATGCCGACCAATCCCTGCTCGACTTCATCCAGCAACGCCTGAACAAGCTAGAGCATTTCTACGACCGCGTAACCGATGGCGAAGTAATTCTGCGCCTTAACAACAAGGATGGCATCGCGAACAAGACGGTCGAAATCAAGCTGATGGTACCGGGTAGTACCCTTTTCAGCCAGGAAGATGCCGCTTCTTTCGAAGCCGCTACCGACGCCGCAGTCGAAGCGCTGAAGCGTCAAATCACGAAGTACAAAGAGAAATCACTGAGCCACTAGGCTTCTGGTCATAGAACAAAAAAGCCCCGGCTGCCTAGGCAGCCGGGGCTTTTTTGTGCAGTGGTTTTTACAAACCGAATGCTTCCTTGATGCGGTCTACATAGTCGAGCTTTTCCCAGGTGAACGTCTCGAACGTCTTTTCCTCGCCACCGGGCATTTCAACGGTGATGGTGCCCGGCTGGCGGCCCATGTGGCCGTAGGCGGCCGTAGCGCCGAAAATGGGGTTGCGTAGGCCCAGGCGCTCCACGATGGAGTAGGGGCGCAGGTCGAACAGCTCGTTCACTTTATCGGCAATCTCGCCATCGGTCAAGGGCTGGCCGTTGGGGCCAAGGGCTTTGGTCGTGCCGTAGGTGGTCACGTACAGGCCCACCGGCTTGGCCACGCCGATAGCGTAGGCTACCTGAACCAGCGCCTGCTCGGCTACGCCGGCGGCCACCAGGTTTTTGGCGATGTGGCGGGTAGCGTAGGCCGCCGAGCGGTCTACTTTGCTAGAGTCTTTACCCGAGAATGCGCCGCCGCCGTGGGCACCCTTGCCGCCGTAGGTATCCACGATGATTTTGCGGCCCGTGAGGCCCGAGTCGCCGTGCGGTCCGCCAATAACGAACTTGCCAGTGGGGTTGATGTGGTGCTTGATATCCGACGTGAACAGGGCCTGCACCTCGGCGCTCAGCTTGGCTTTCACGCGCGGGATGAGGATGTCAATAATATCCTGCTTGATGCGGGCCAGCATTACTTCCTCTGAGGCGTCGAAGTCGTCGTGCTGGGTGCTGATGACGATGGTTTCGATGGCCTCCGGATGGTGGTCGTCGGAGTAGCGGATGGTTACCTGGCTCTTGGCATCGGGGCGCAGGTAGGTCATCTCCTGGCCTACTTTGCGGATGGTAGCCAGCTCCTGCAACAAGCTGTGCGACAGGTAGAGAGCCAGCGGCATATAGTTCTCCGTCTCGCTGGTAGCGTAGCCGAACATCATGCCCTGGTCGCCGGCGCCCTGCTCCTCGGGAGCCTGGCGCACCACACCCTGGTTGATGTCGGGCGACTGCTCGTGCAGGCGGTTCATCACCTCGCAGGTATCGGCGTTGAAGAGATACTCGGGCTTGTTGTAGCCGATGTGGCGGATGGTGTGCCGGATAATGGCCTCGGCATCGACGTGGGCGGTCGACTTGATTTCGCCGGCCACGAGCGCAAAATCCGTCGTCACGAGGGTTTCGCAGGCTACTTTGGCCGTGGGGTCCTGGCGCAGGTATTCGTCGAGAATGGCGTCGGAAATCTGGTCGGCAACTTTATCGGGGTGGCCTTCCGAAACCGATTCGGAAGTGAACAGATAGGGCATGGCGGGAAATTAACAAACAAAAATCCGCCCGCCGGGCCAGTCAAGGGCGCGGGCGGGCGGGGCGTAAAACTACTCATTAAATCCTGAGCGGGCACGCTTTGGCCGCGTAAAGGCTAGCTTAAGACCGGTGGCAAAACCTTCTCGCACACCAGCACCACGAGCCGGCCGCGCAGGTCGGTAGTGGCAAATAAATAAATTTCGCCACCTTCCCGAATGCCCGTGCGCCGCCGAAAGTCAGCTACCGACTCGGGAAAGTTGCGGGTTGTGACGTGCGCCCGGCCCTCCGGCCCCAGAAATTTCTTGAGGCTCGGCCCATCGGCCTTCTCCGTGGCCAAAATGCGAAAGATGCGCCCCGGAAAGTCGGCCCGCAGCTCCTGGCTGGTGTACAGGTGACTGTGCTGCTGCAACTTAAGCAGCTCAAAAGCCGTGCCGATGCTTTTGAAGGCGCCGGCTTTGAGAATGGCCGCGTTCGGTTCGTAGAGGTACTGCTGGGCCTCGGCATAGCGCGGAATAGCTCGCGCCTCCCGCGCCCGATTCACCCGAAACTCGTGCTGGCTACCGTCGCGGCGCAGGTTCACGGCTAGCCGCTCGGGGTCGATGGCGGGCTCTTCCCCCAGCTCATATAGCACCTCCTTCACCTCATTATCTACGGCAATCACCCAGATACGGCGCACATGCTTCAGCTCCTGAATGGCCAGCTCGATATCCAGCATGGGCGAAGTCTTGAGTAAAATGCGCGGCGCGTGGCGCAGCAGCAGCGGCAGCAGGCGCGGCACATCGGGCTCGCAGTCGGCTAGCCGAAAAGTTTTGCCGCCGCGCTGGTCGCGCCGGGCAGGGTCCAAGAAAAGCCAGTCATACTGCTCGTTGCTGGCCTTGAGAAAAGCGGCGGCGTCGGCCGCGTGGGTCGTCACGTTCTCAATGCCAAGCTGCGCCAGGTTGTACGTTACCACCGCCGCTAGCTCCGCATTGCGCTCCACATAATCGACCTGCGGCACTACGGCGGCAAAGTGCGCGGCATCGGCCCCGAAGCCACCAGTGAGGTCGGCTAGCCGGCTGGCACCGGCTACCAGTGCCGCCTTGTAGGTAGCCGTTTGCTCCGAAGAGGCCTGCTCTACGGACAGCGCCGGGGGGAAAATCAGTTCTTGGTTATCGGCCCAGGTAGGCAGCTTCACGCGGGCCTTCTGGCGGGCCTGAATCTGGCGTACTAACTCAGGCACGGGCAAGTGCGGGTGGCGGCGAGCCTGCAAGGCGAGATGGGCCGGGTCGTCGTGCAAATGGGCAGCCACATAGCGTCGGGCCGCCTCGGGTAAAGGAAACTCCATTGTGCAGCTACTAACGCAAAAACTGGCCGACTGGTGCATTGCCAGGCGAGCCAGTTGCTGAGTGGGTTTTAAAATAAGCTGATTATAAGGCGGCTAAAGCTGCCAGCGCAAAGCCAGTACCGGGTGGCCGGCCGAAGTAGCCAGGCCCACGCCCGCTGGCCGCAGCCGGGGCCACAGCGTGCCGTGTACTCCCGGCGTGCCCGTGTTGTAGTTATCCACGGCTTGCTTGAAGTATTCGTTGGTGTGGCGGTTGATGAAAAGAGTGCCCAACAGGCTAGCCACCGCCAGGCCCGCCGCCACCTGCTGCGTGCCATTGAAGTATTGGGCATCACCGTCTTTGAACACCTGTGAGGCATACAGACCCACTGCGCCCACCAGCACTACTTTATCAACCAAGTAAATGGTTTTCTGCCGTTTGTAGTTATCCAACTCCCGCACAGCCCCGGCGTTGCCAGCGATGTAGGGTCGCAGCTTGGCGCCGAAGAAGCCGGCATTTTTATAATCATCCTCACCCGTTTTACCCGGCGGCAGAAAGTAGAAGTTGTGCTGGTGGCCGTACTGCCCGCGCTCCTCATCCTCAGGAAGTAGGCGAATGGTGGTTGGCGGGGCCTTTTGCGCGGCCAATGGCTGCGCGCCCAGGCCGAGGCTAGCGGCTAGCGAGGCCGCTGCCAGCCAGCTTACTACCCGGTTAGAAGAAAGAATAGAGAAGGTCATAGCGGGCAAAGATAGCCCGCAGGCGCATCGCCCCAACGCCATAACAAAGCCGTATCTTTGCGGTTGGATAACACGACCTTTCATTTGCCAACTATCATGGTAGAAACTAAGCCCACGACCTACGTTCCGTACAAAGTAAAAGACCTGAGCCTGGCCGAATGGGGCCGCAAGGAAATCCGCCTGGCGGAAGCCGAAATGCCGGGTCTCATGTCGCTGCGCGCCGAGTTTGGCCCCAGCAAGCCCTTGAAAGGTGCCCGCATTGCTGGCTGCCTGCACATGACCATCCAAACGGCCGTGCTCATCGAAACCCTCATCGAGCTGGGGGCTGACGTAACGTGGTCGTCGTGCAATATTTTTTCGACCCAAGACCACGCTGCGGCCGCCATCGCCGCCGCCGGTATCCCAGTGTATGCCTGGAAGGGCATGAACGAGGAAGAATTCAACTGGTGCATCGAGCAAACGTTGTTTTTCGGCGAGGAGCGCCAGCCGCTCAATATGATTCTCGACGATGGCGGTGACCTCACCAATATGGTGCTCGACCAGTTTCCGGAGATGGCCGCTGGCATCAAGGGCGTATCGGAAGAGACGACTACCGGCGTACTGCGCCTCATCGAGCGCGTGAAAACCGGCTCGCTGCCCTTCCCCGCTTTCAACATCAACGACTCGGTTACCAAGTCGAAGTTTGACAACAAGTACGGCTGCAAAGAATCGGCCGTAGATGCTATCCGCCGGGCTACCGACGTGATGATGGCCGGCAAAGTAGCCGTAGTAGCTGGCTACGGCGACGTAGGAAAAGGCACTGCCGCTAGCCTGCGTGGTGCCGGCGCCCGCGTTATCGTCACCGAAATCGACCCTATCTGCGCGTTGCAAGCCGCTATGGACAGCTACGAGGTGAAGAAGATGGAGAACGCCATCCCGCGTGCCGACATCGTAATCACTACCACTGGCAACTGCGACATCATCCGCGAGGAGCATTTCCGTGCCCTGAAGGATAAAGCCATCGTTTGCAATATCGGCCACTTCGACGATGAAATTGACATGGCTTGGCTGAACAAGAACTACGGCCACACTAAAGACACGGTGAAGCCGCAGGTAGACCTCTACAACATTGATGGCAAAGAGGTTATCATCCTAGCTGAAGGCCGCTTGGTAAACCTGGGCTGCGCCACTGGCCACCCGTCGTTCGTGATGTCGAACTCGTTTACCAACCAGGTGCTAGCCCAGTTGGAACTGTGGAAGGATGCTGACAAGTACGAAAACCAGGTGTACACCCTGCCCAAGCACCTCGATGAGAAGGTAGCCCGCCTTCACCTCGCCAAAATCGGCGTGGAGCTGGACGAACTGACGCCTAAGCAGGCCGACTACATCAAGGTGCCTGTGGAAGGCCCCTTCAAGTCGGACCTCTACCGTTACTAGGCTGTAGATTAAACGGCTTGCGCCGCGGATTACGCAGCTTGAACAAAAAGAGCAGGCTACCCCATCGGGTAGCCTGCTCTTTTTGTTGGGTAACAACCGTAGTCGGCCGCGCAGCGGCGTATCGACGCAATCCGCCTAATCTGCGGCCCTTAAAGCTGGCACCACCTGCTGGCCAAATAGCTCGATAGAGCGCAGTACTTGCTCGTGCGGCATGCCCTAAAGCATGAGCTGGCCAATGAAACGGGTATTGCCAAACAGGCGGCGTACGTAGCGCAGCTTATCGGTAATCTGCTGCGGGGTGCCCACGAAGAGAGGGCCTTCCGGCCCGCACAGGTAGTCAAACTGCTGGCGCGTCAGCGGGCGCCAGCCGCGCTCGCGGCCAATGCGGTTCATAGTAAGCGAGTAGGCCGGAAAAAACTCGTCAGCGGCTTGCTTGGCATCTTCAGCCAAGTGAAAATGACAGTTGAGGCACAGCGGCAGGGCGGCAGCATCGTGCCCCGCTTGCTGGGCGGCCCGGCGGTAGATGTCGGCAAACGTGACGTACTGCGCCGGCGCTCCGCCCAGGATAGCGATTGTCAACCCCAGCCCGAGCGAGCCAGCCCGCGCCGCCGAGGCCGGCGTGCCGCCCACGCCAATCCAGATGGGCAGCTTGGGCTGCACCGGGCGCGGATACACGCCCTGGCCCGTAAGCGCTGGCCGGTGCTTGCCTTTCCAGGTAATTAGCTCCTGCTCATTGAGCGTGAGCAGTAAGCCGAGCTTTTCGGTGTACAGCTCATCGTAGTCATTCAGGTGTTGGCCAAACAGCGGAAACGACTCCGTGAACGACCCGCGCCCGGCGATAATCTCGGCCCGGCCATTGGAAAGCAGGTCGAGCGTGGCAAAATTTTGAAACGTGCGTACCGGGTCGGTCGAGCTAAGCACCGTGACGGCGCTAGTGAGGCGCAGGCGCTTGGTAACCGCCGCCACGGCTCCCAGCACTACTTCGGGGGCCGACACTACGTAGTCGGCCCGGTGGTGCTCGCCAATGGCCAGCACATCCAGCCCAACCTCGTCGGCGCGCCGGCCCAGCGCCACAAGCTCCTGCATACGTTGGGCGGCGGCATAGTCGGCCCCGGCAACGTGCGCGGGCGCTACTTCCCCAAAAGAACTGATTCCTAATTCCATTCGTCGAAAACTACGTGAAATAATAGCCAAAGCCGAGCGCCAGCCGAAGGGTTGGTAGCTTGGTAACGAGCTTAATCCAAGAATTTAGTGTCAGTTAGGGCCTCGCTTATTTCCCACAGCTTTGCATTGTTGGCCGGCGTGTTGAAGTTGCTTTTTACCGGCTCGGGCTTCTTTTTGCTGAAAAAACCGCCGCTGGTAGCGGCTACGCCAGGGTCGGTAGCCAGGAAAATACTGGTTTCGGCTCCCTTCTCGGGCGATAGCATGAAGGGCCGGCCCAGCGCCAGCACCGCCGACAGCCAGCCGCCCGACTGCTGCCCGTAGCCCGTGGCCACTGCGCCGGGGTGCAGCGCGTTGGTCGTCACGTTGGTGATGCCGTGAGCGCGCAGCCGCTGGGCTAGCTCCTGCGTAAACATGATGTTCCAGAGCTTGGTGTTGCCATACTCCCACATGGCGCTGTACGCCTGCTCCGATTGCAGGTCGGTGAGCGTAGGCTTAGAAAAGCGATACGCCATGGAGGCCACGTTGACGATGCGAGCGACCGGGCTTTTTTGCAGCAAGTCGAAAAGCAGGCTAGTCAGCAAGAAGGGTCCGAGGTGGTTGGTGGCCAGGGTCATCTCGTAGCCATCGGCCGACAGCTCACGCTGGGCGCCAAACATCAGCCCCGCGTTATTCACCAGCACGTCGAGGCGCGGGTACTTGTCGTGAATTTGGGCGGCCGCGTCGCGGACCTGCTGCATCAGCGAAAGGTCCGCGAGCACGATATCCACTCGCTTGTTGCCAGTAGCGGCAATAATATCTTGCTGCGTACGCTCGGCTTTGCTGCGATTGCGGGCCAGTATAACAACGTGCGCCCCCCGGCGGGCAAGCTCGCGGGCCGTAACCTCGCCAATGCCCGACGTAGCGCCGGTAACGAGGATGATTTTGTCCTGAAGGTCAGCCATAAAAATTTCAAGTAGTAAACCCGCCTATACGCAGCCTGGCGTGCAAGCGCCGAATGGCTATTTAGCGGCGTGCCACCCGCTTTGGCCGGGGTAAAGCGGCCAGGTAGGGTTGCACGTAGCGGTTTTTGGGAAAGAAGCGCAAGGTGAGCTGCCCAAAGTAGCGGCACAGGTCGGGCCGGCGTAAGTGCGCAAAGCACTCGGTCTGGTACTGCAAAATCTGCTCGCGCTTGCCCGCATTGGCAGTGGCCAATTCGGGCACGCTCTGCAAAGCTGCCGCTGCCCGCGATAAATTATAAGAAGCCGCTGCCCACTGCTGGGCGTCTAGCTGTAGGGTGGCTAGCTTGAAGTAAGCTTCCGAGAAGAGTAGGTAAACGGTGGTGATATGCGGGTCTTCGCGCCCATACGCATCCAGCAGCGTAACCAGGCGCTGATACACCGGGTAGCTCAGCGCCCGCGTATTATCTGCCCGATACAGGGCGCGGGCGTAGCAGTTGAGCACGTTGGGGTCGGCTGGTGTCAGCTTAGCTACTTTGGCTACGTCATCGGCAGCTTCCTGGTACTTGCCGTCTGCGTAAGCGCGCTCCGATTCGGCCACCTCGATAGGGTGGGGTGCGGCCGGCACAATGGCCGGCCGCGCGGGTGCCGCCACGCCCTCAAAGTCAATGTCTTGTAGTGGTTGGTCGTCGCCCACAAAATGAAAAATCTGCTTTGTACGCACGAAAGCGCAGTCTTCACTCAGCTTGTACGTCTGAGCCCGGCTAGTTTGGGGGCGCCAGCCAACACTTAGTAACAACCCCAGGAGTAGCGCTTTCTTCATTCTCAAAGCTATTACGTGGTGGCTAGGCCGGCTCTACAGCCGGGCCACTAGCTTTGCAGTCATGCCCGCCGTTTTGCTTTCCGTCGTCATCATCACCTTCAATGAAGAGGCCAATATTGCCCGCTGCCTTCAGGCGCTGGGCAACGTAGCCGATGAGGTGCTGGTGGTCGATTCCTTCTCCACCGACCGCACCGTGGCCATCTGCCAAGAACACGGGGCTAGGGTAGTGCAAAATGCCTTCGCGGGCTACGTAGAGCAAAAAAACTTCGCCACCGACCAAGCCAGATACAATTACCTGTTGCAGCTCGACGCCGATGAGGTCCTCACCGATGCGCTACGCCAGAGTATTCAGCAGGTAAAAAGCGATTGGCAGCACGCCGCTTATTCCCTGGCCCGCCTCACCAATTATTGCGGCACCTGGGTGCGCCACGGCGGCTGGTACCCCGACCGCAAGCTGCGCCTCTACGACCGCCGCCTGGGCCGCTGGCAGGGCCTGCTCCTGCACGAGCACTACGAGGTGCAGCCCGGCCAAACCACTGGCCAGCTCACCGGCGATGCCCTGCACTATTCCTACCATTCCATCGCCCAGCACGTCAGTCAGCTCAATAAGTTCACCAGCATCACAGCGCAGGAATTGGCATTGAAGGGCAAAACGCGGGTTACGCTGTTTCACCTAGTGTTCAAGCCGCTCTGGAAGTTCGTGCATGGCTACGTATTCCGGCTCGGCTTTCTGGATGGCTTTGCGGGCCTGAGCATCGCGGCCATCTCGGCCGCCGGCGTTTTCCTAAAATTTGCCAAGCTGAAAACCGGCACCCAAAACGCGCCCACCGCATGAGCCAGCCGACGTTTCTCGTTTCGCGCACCGATGCTATTGGGGATGTGGTGCTTACGTTACCCGTGGCCGGCTGGCTCAAGCAGCAGTACCCTGGCTGCCAGGTGGTGCTCATTGGGCGCAGCTACACGGCCGCTGTCGCCGCCGCCTGCCCGTGGGTCGATGACTTCCTCAATGCGGATGAGCTAGGGCTGCTACCCGCCCGCGAGCAAGTAGCGCGCCTTAAAAGCTACGCCGCCGCTGCCATCCTCCACATTTTCCCCAATAAGCACCTGGCCCGGCTAGCCCGCCAGGCAGGCATTCCGGCGCGCATTGGCACGCGCAACCGGCTGTTTCACTGGCTTACCTGCAACCGGCTGGTGTCCCTCAGCCGTCGCCACTCGCCGCTCCACGAAGCACAGCTCAACCTGCAGTTGCTCGCGCCGCTGGGCTATACCGAGCCTCTGGCGCTACCCGCCGTAGCGCCTCTCGTTCGCCTCCAGCCCGCTGGGTCGCTACGGCCTGATTTACACCAAGTGCTGGCTGCCAGGCAGCCGGGCCAACTCAACGTTATCCTGCACCCGCGCAGCCGGGGCAGCGCCCGGGAGTGGGGGCTGGCGCACTTTGGCCAGCTAGCCCGGCTTCTCCACGGAGCTGGTCACCGCGTATTTATCAGCGGCACTGCGGCCGAAGGGGCCGAGCTAGCCGAGTGGCTGCGCGATAACGCGGCCTTTCTCACCGCCGACCTCACTGGCGAGCTAACCTTGCCCGAGTTTATCGCCTTTATTGCCGCCGCCGATGGGCTGGTAGCGGGTAGTACTGGCCCACTGCACCTGGCGGCTGCGCTGGGCCGCCAGGCGCTGGGGCTTTATCCGCCCATCCGGCCCATGCACCCGGGGCGCTGGGGGCCATTGGGGGCGCACGCCGAATACCTGGTTTTTGACCGGCCTAGCTGCCAGGATTGCCGTGCCCAGCCTACTGCTTGCACCTGCATCAAGGCCATTGAAGTAGCCACCGTAGCGGCGCAGGTAGCAAAGTGGCGGCCACTTTAGGCAACCTAGCAGCTACCTGCTACCGTACGTACAACTCACAAAGTGTTCACCGGGCCGCAAAATAGTTCCTTCTACTGCGCTATTCGCGTGTTGGTCAAACTAATTCGCGGTGGCCCGGTCTTACTTTTGCCCGGTTCCCGACCTTACTACCTGCACTATTCTACCCATTATGAGTGACTCTCCCGAACGGGTGAAGCTGAGCAAAGAGGAAAAAGACCGGCGCTTTCAAGCCGAGTTGATGCCTGTGCTCGACCCGCTCTACAACTTCGCCTATCGCCTTACGCTCGACGAAGACGATGCCAACGACCTAGTGCAGGAAACCTACCTCAAGGCGTACCGCTTTTTCGAGTACTTCGAGCCCGGCACCAACGCCAAGGCGTGGCTTTTCCGCATCCTGAAAAACTCGTTTATCAACGACTTTCGGAAGAAAAGCAAGCAGCCGGCTAAGGTTGACTACAGCGAAGTTGAAGGATATTACAACCCCGATGAAGTAGAGGGCGACGCTGACACTGGGGCTTCTTCTTCCGACTTGCGGCAGCAGTCCTCGCGCGACCTTATCGGCGACGAGGTAGCTAGTGCATTGAATTCGCTACCCGTTGATTTTCGGACGGTTATCATCCTGTGCGACCTCGAAGGCTTCACCTACGAGGAAATGGCTAAGGTGCTTGATATTCCCATTGGTACGGTGCGCTCCCGCCTGCACCGGGCCCGCAATTTCCTCAAGGACAAGCTCGAAAAATACGCCTCTTCCATGGGCTATGGGAACGATGCCTTGCAGGACGCCGTTGATGCCGCCGAACCCGAAGATGACAATCGGTAATTCTTTTTTCACCATTTTAACCCCAGGCTAAGACCCTGTTCCCGTTTCGCTCATGGAAGCTACCGCTACTACAACCAATCTGTCGGCTCCTCTTGCCTCGCCTCTGGCTAGTGTCCCCGACTGCGACCGCGTGAACATTGTACTTGACCAGCTTCTCGACGGACGGGTCCTGACGGAAGAAGACGAGGATTACCTCGTTCACCATGGTGATGACTGCTCGCCTTGCTTCGATGATATCAAGAAGCAGCAGTTCTTTATCGGCTTTCTGAACCAGAAAGTAAGCCGTCGCCCGGCTCCTTCGGCCCTGCCGCACGCCATCATGGCGCGGTTGCACGCCGAAATGGCCTAGCTTTGCGGCCCTATGCAGGGCAAAATCATTGTATTCTCAGCTCCCTCGGGAGCAGGTAAAACGACTATCGTGCACCGGCTCATGGGGTTAATCCCAGAGCTTAGCTTTTCCATCTCTGCCTGCACCCGCGACCGCCGGGGCCGTGCCGAGGAAAATGGAAAGGATTACCACTTCATTTCCGTGGCGGATTTTCAGGATAAAATCCGCCACGATGAATTTGTGGAGTGGGAAGAAGTGTACGAAGGCGCATTCTACGGCACCCTCAAGTCGGAAATCGAGCGCATCTGGTCCAAAGGCCAGCATGCTATTCTCGATGTAGACGTAAAGGGCGGCCTCAGCATCAAGGAGTTCTATAAGGACCGGGCGCTGGCCATCTTCGTGCGGCCCCCGTCCATTGAAGCCCTAGCCCAGCGCCTCACCGCCCGAGCTACCGATTCTACTTCCAGCATTTCTTCGCGGGTGTACAAAGCCACGTTCGAACTTGCCTTCGAGGACAAGTTTGATGTGACGGTCGTCAACGACGACCTCGAAGAAGCTGTGGCCCATGCCGAAAAGCTGGTACGCGACTTTATTCAGGCCGACGACGCGCCCGAAGCGGTATGATGCCGGCTAGCCCAGCCTCTCGGCGTGTGGGCTTGCTATTTGGCTCGTTCAATCCTATTCATATCGGCCATCTCATTTTGGCCGAGCACTTTGCCACGCGCACTGATTTGGCTGAAGTGTGGCTGGTAGTATCGCCCCAGAACCCCTTTAAGGTAGGGGCGGAGCTACTGCCGGAGGCCCAGCGGCTGCAGTTTGTAGCGCAAGCTATCGCGGGCAATTCCCGGCTGCGCGCCGAGGATATTGAATTCGAACTGCCGCGCCCCAGCTATACCATTGCTACCCTTGATGCTCTGCGGTCTCGCCACCCCGGTACCGACTTCGTGCTACTGATGGGCGGCGATAACCTGCCCGGCTTGCCGCGCTGGCAGCAGGCTGAGCGTATTCTACGCGAAGTAGACATCTACGTGTACCCTCGCCCCGGCAACCCACTGCCTGATTTGGCGCTCTTTCCCCGGGTGCAGGTGATGCAGGCGCCGCTACTCGATATCTCGGCCACCTACGTACGCGAAAGCTTGCGTACCGGGCGCTCTATTCGCTACCTGGTGCCCGCCGGTGTTGAGGCCGAATTGACTGGTAAGCAACGAGAATAAACGAATCACAAAAAAGCCCGACGATATTTCGCCGGGCTTTTTTGTGGGTTGGTAACGACCTCAGATGGTCATAATCTCTGACTCCTTCTTGGTAAACAGCTTGTCTACCTCGATGATGTGAGCATCGGTGTATTTCTGCACTTTGGCTTCGGCATCCTTCACGGCATCTTCAGAAGCGCCGTCTTTTTGCAGCTTCCGCAGCGCCTCGTTAGTGTCTTTGCGGATGGCGCGCACGCGCACTTTACCGCTTTCCACTTCGTTTTTGGCCTGCTTCACAAGGTCGCGGCGGCGCTCCTCAGTCATGGCCGGAATATTGAGACGGACGCCGTCGGCATCGGCCACGGGGCTAAGGCCTAGGTCGCTGTTGCGAATGGCCTTCACCACTTCGTTTACCATGTTTTTCTCCCAAGGCTTAATGTGCAGTGAGCGCGCGTCGGGAGCCGAGATATTGGCAATCTGCGATACGGGTGTAGGCGTGCCGTAGTAGTCTACTTTCAGGCCATCGAGCATGGCCGGCGAGGCTTTACCCGCCCGAATGCGGCTCATTTCGACCCCCACGTGAGCTACTGCTTTGCCCATCGACTCCTCAGCGTCGCTAAGGTAAAATTGAATTTCCTCGTCCATTTTATAAAAGTTGTCAGTTGGTCGTTGTCAGCTGTCAGTTTTCGTTGGCAAAGTTTAGCACAGATACCGCTAACTGACAACTACTAAAATCAGGCCTGCTCGGGTTGGTTGCCTACTAGCGGCTGGAGGCTGCTGTTCTTAGCATCGAGCAGCGCAGCGGGTGTACGCCGCGCATCGGTGCCGGGCGTCATCGTCACAAGCGTACCCAGGCTTTCGCCGGCAATGAGGCGCTCCAAGTTGCCCTGCGAGTTCATGTCGAAAACGATGATGGGCAGGTTATTCTCCTTGCACAGCGTAAAGGCCGTCATATCCATCACGTTCAGGTTCTTGCTGATAACCTCGTCAAACGTGATTTCGGTGTAGCGCGTGGCACTAGGGTCCTTCTCGGGGTCGGCGGTATAAATGCCGTTCACGCGGGTACCTTTCAGCACCACATCAGCCTCAATCTCGATAGCACGGAGCGAGGCGGCCGAGTCGGTAGTAAAGTAGGGTGAGCCAATGCCTGCCCCAAAAATCACTACGCGGCCTTTTTCTAGGTGGCGCACCGCGCGGCGGCGGATATAGGGCTCGCACACGCGCTGAATGGTGAGGCCCGACAGTAGGCGTGTGGGCACGTCCATCTTTTCGAGGGCGCTTTGCAGAGCCATCGAGTTGATGACCGTGGCTAGCATGCCCATGTAATCGCCCTGCACGCGGTCGAGGCCAAAATGCTCGGCCTGCACGCCCCGGAAGATGTTGCCACCGCCAATCACGACGGCCACTTGCACGCCTTGGGCGGCCACGGCCTTGATTTCGGCAGCGTACTGCATCAGGCGGTCGGCATCGATGCCGTACTGCTGCTGGCCCATCAGCGCTTCGCCGCTGAGCTTTAGGAGAATTCGGTGGTAGGTCACAGGAAAGGGGTAACTGAAAGTCGGGGAGGAGGGAGGCTACGCAAATTGCACCAGCACTTGCCCCTTGGTTACGTTGGCGCGCAGGGCTACTTTGATGCTCTCGATGATGCCGTCGGCGGGGGCTTTCAAAATATTTTCCATCTTCATGGCTTCCAGCACCAGCAGCGGGTCGCCCTTCTGCACGGCTTGGCCGGGCTGCACCCGAATGTCGATGATGAGGCCGGGCATAGGCGCCTTTAACTCGTTGACCTTAGTGGCGGCTGCGCTGCTCAGTCCTAGCCGGTCAAGAAGCTGGTCAAACCGGTCTTTGGCTTGCAGCTCTACGCGCTGACCATTGATTTTTAAGATGAAAGCCTTCGCGGT
>Ga0265798_10006414_pt1 | contig 15461 bp, 20 predicted proteins | sample P3T30metagenome_FD_192430 | JGI IMG/M metagenome (GOLD analysis project Ga0265798, IMG submission 192430) | Plant litter microbial communities from East Loma Ridge, Irvine, California - P3 T30 | ecosystem: Environmental > Terrestrial > Plant litter > Unclassified | place: USA: California... | reverse complement strand
TCTTTTTGTACTGCCTTATAATTCTCATTTTCAGATAAGAATTTAATAAGCTTATCGGCAGTATCAGGGTAATAAACCGCTCCGTTCGTGTTTGCTGCTGTTTGCTGTAAACGCGCCAGGTCTGGGTTTACAAATTGTTTTTCTATCTCAAAATCCAGCACCTCAAAAGAACCTGCATAGCTGCTGCCCGATGTGCTCTCTTTAACCGTAAAGCTATACTGCCCTGCGGCAAGGCCATCAAGGTTAACTTTATATTCGGCATTACCTTTTAAAAAGTCGAAGCTTTTGGTAGTATTGTCCTTTTTGTTTTTAAGCTGTATAGTTAACCTGGCATTTTCGTCAAACTCATAATTCTTATTAAAATATTGAGCAGTGACGGATATTACTTCGCCCGAATTATAAAAGCTCTCGTGGTTTACTACAAGCGATTTACGCTTAGAGTTGGATGCCAAAAACTGTACGGTCTTATCTATAAAAACATCAAATTGCTCAAATGATTTGGTGTTCAGGTGGCTCTCCACCCTCCATTTCCAGATGTTCTCGCCAAACAGGTAGGCGCTACGTGCCGAGCCGGTCTCTGAGAATACCATAAGCGGGTTACCGGTTTGTACATTGCGTATGCGCGACTGCAACACCGTGTTTACACCACCTTTTACGGTAATGGTACCAAACGGGTGCGTAAGTGGCGGAAACTGGCTAAAACCGATATCCTGCAAGGCAAAGAGGTTAAACTGGGAGTTAAAATCGGCAAGGTAATCTTCGCTTTGCGATGTCATCTTAAAATCAATACTGTTTTGGTATTGATTAAGGAGGTTAAAGTCGGTATTAAGGCCTGTAATTATAAAAGTGTTTAGCCCTGCATTTTTATTTTGCTCCATCAGCGTTTTAAATGATGCATCAGGCTGGTACAAAATAAGTACATTGTAATCCTGCAACGATTTAACTTCAGATGGCTTAAGTATGGTAACCTTGCGCTGCTGGTTGGTTTCTATGGCGCGTTTTAGGGCACCAAGATCGGGGTGTGTAATGGTCGAGACTATTGCCACCTCACTGCGCTGGTCGATTACTTCAACCGCAAAATTCTTAACGTTGTTATATTTGTTTTTTTCAGGTTCAGATGATGACAACACTGCTTTATAGGTTTGCACACCTACTTTAGCAGCATCTAACAATATTGAAACCGACTGTGCTTTTTTATCTTTAGAGAAGGCTACATTTTGCTTAGACAAAACTGAGTTGCCCTGCATTATACTAAAAACAGCATTAACGCTTTTGTTACCGCTGTATTGTAAAAATACCTCTACCGGAAATTTATTTTTTAAAAAAGCATACTTGTTTACATTAACCTGGTTTACCTTAAGGTCTAAAACTGATGTTGTATCACCCAACACCACCGGGTAAACCGTCGTGTTTTCCTGAAAGCTGTATACATAATCGTTACCAATGGTTTGGTTACCATCGGTTAAAATAACTACGGGGTAATTGGTATTCCTGTAAAGCTGTTTAAGGTTTTGCGCTGCCTGGTCTATGTGCGTTTGCCTGCCACTAAAATCAGGTGTTTTACCGGCTTCAAAGCCATCGGCAAACGTGTAGGTTTGTACGTCGTACTTATCTTTAAGTGCCGAATTACTTGCAATTTTAGCAACCACAATTTTAGCAAGGCTGTCCTGCCCCAGTTCTTTTATAGACAATGAGTTATCTATAAGTATGGGTAGCGGTGTTTTAACCGTTTCAAGGTCTTTGCGCGTTATAATAGGGTTTATAAGCAGCACAAAGATGGAAAACCATGTTACAAAACGTAAAAAGGCCAAAAAGAAGAACATTTTGCTCTTCTTTTTGGCTTTAAAAAGGTATTGGTAAAACGACAATGCCAATGCTGCAATTGCAGATAATAGTAATAATAAAACCGTAGATGCAGTCATTAGCTAATTGTTATTCCAGAAAAAATTAATATTATGTATGCATACCGCCGTCTACACTCAGGGTTTGGCCTGTAATGTAAGCCGACATATCTGATGCTAAGAAAACGCATGCATTGGCAACATCCTCTGGAGATCCTCCCCTTTTCAAAGGAATGTTATCCCTCCAACCTTTTACAACGTCTTCAGGTAGTTTCTCGGTCATTTCGGTCTCAATAAAACCCGGTGCAATGGCGTTGCAACGAATGTTACGCGAACCTAACTCAAGCGCGATCGACTTGGTAAAGCCTATCATTCCTGCTTTAGACGCTGCATAATTGCTCTGGCCTGCATTACCGCTAAGCCCTACCACAGAACTCATGTTTATAATAGAACCTTTACGCTGCTTAAGCATTGTTTTTTGTACGGCTTTAGTCATGTTAAAAACCGACTTAAGGTTCACTTCTATAACTTTATCAAAGTCTTCTTCAGAGATTCGCAAAAGCAGGTTGTCTTTAGTAATACCCGCATTGTTTATCAAAATATCTATAGCGCCAAAAGTGGCCAGTACGTCTTCTGCAAGTTTTTGCGCCTCATTAAAATCAGCGGCGTTGCTTTGGTAGCCTTTAGCAGTAATGCCATAAGCGGTAAGCTCTTCTTCTAAAGCTTTGGCAGCCTCTGCCGATGCGCTGTAGGTAAACGCAACGTTAGCCCCATGCTGGGCAAATACTAAGGCAATACCACGGCCTATTCCACGGCTTGCGCCTGTAATTATTGCCGTTTTTCCTTCTAATAATTTCATAGGTTTGTTTTGTTTTATAATAAGAAAGCCACAAATATAATAAATGTGGCTTTATTTATTTGCTTAGGCTTCTTCCTTTTCAGGAAATACTACCGATGCCAGCACCGATAACAAAAGTACACTGCCCACCACAATTAGCGATGTGATCGACTCAATGTGGTATAGTGGTGAGATGACCATTTTTACACCAATGAAAGACAGGATGATAGCCAAGCCGTATTTTAGTTTGCTGAATAAATGGATAAAATTTGCCAGTAAAAAATACAGAGCCCTTAATCCTAATATTGCAAAAATATTTGAAGTATACAATATAAAAGGATCATCTGGGGCGATGGCAAAAATTGCCGGGATGGAATCTACAGCAAATAAAAGGTCGGTAAACTCTATAACGCCCACTACTACTAATAATGGTGTAGCCAGCTTTTTACCGTTTTCTATAGTAAAGAATTTATCTTTATCGTAGTTTTTACTTACGTTGAAGAATTTGTGTACTACCCTTGCACCCGGGCTCTTGTTAAAGTCTTTATTCTCATCGTCGTCATCCTCAGCAAAAGCCGATTTAATACCCGCGTAGATAAGAAAGATACCAAACAGCGTAAGGATCACATTTACTTTAAGCAAATGCCCAAAGGCTTCAAATTCCGGAAGGTAGGTAAGCTTAATAAGCCCTACCCCGCTGAAAATAAATACTGCCCTAAGTACTAATGCCCCTATAATACCCCAAAATAGTACTTTATGGTGGTTTTCTTTAGGCACATTAAAGAACCCAAACACCAGGATAAACACAAAGAGGTTATCTACAGAGAGAGCTTTTTCTATCCAGTAGGCGCTCTGGAATTGCGAGAATTTTTCTACACCCGCATAGTAATACACCACGCCGCTAAAGGCCATAGAAAGGCTTATCCATACTATTGACCATGTTATGGCCTCTTTGTTGGTTACTACATGGCTGCCTTTGTTAAAAACGCCAAGGTCTAACAGCAGCATTATTACCACTACTACGGCAAAAATGGCTATTAAGCCCGGATGACTAATTAAGTTATTATCCACTTTATTTTTTTATTGAATTATTAATTTGCGTTGTTTATTGGTATGCTAATTAATTTTAAAGATACGATTTTACAATGCGCTGCACCGTTTGCCCTAAAAAAGTATCTTCGGTTGGGTCTCCAATGGCGCTGAATTTCCATTCGCCATCCCTTTTATACAGTTTGCCCATAATTATAGAGCGCTTGCCCGCATATTGCCCTTCGGCAGAAACGTTATATGATGCAAATTCCGAAACCACTTTAGTAGGCGTACCTTCATACATCCTTATTTTAGAATATGGTATTTGAGAAAAATCTTCCTTACCTGCATTATTCAGAAAGAAAAATATCTGGGCAACATTAGGGTTAACCCTATTCAGGTCTACTGTAATAATTTCGTTATCAAGGCCATCGTCGCCTCCGGTATCCCCTGCAAGGTCGTCGCCGGTATGCTTCATGGCACCGTCAGATGTTAGGAGCTTACCTTTTTGCAGGCCAAATTGCTTCAACACTTGTTCACGGTACAGCGGCGAGTACAAATGATCTGTAACTTTATTTTGACCATCTATCAAGATACAACTCAGGTCAAGGTCGATACTTTGCACTTTTTTGCTAAGGCCTAAAAAGCCGCCTTTACTTTCTATACCGCCCCAGTTAACACCCACACAAAAATTGGTAAGGCTTTCACCCGATGTTTTTTTAAGGTCTATTTTCTGACCTTTAGTTAAGTTAATTGCCATATTTGATTATTGTTTGGTTGTTACAGATTTAATTGTATTTATTTAAAAAGTCCTGAAGCCCGCCTTTCATACCCGATCCTACCGCTTCAAACTTCCACTCGTTGTTTCTTTTATAAAGCCTGCCAAATTCTACAGCGGTTTCTATAGAGAAATCTTCGTCAAGTTCATATTTTACAAGTTCAGAATTGTTTGCGCCATCTACAATACGGATGAACGAATTGCGTATCTGCCCAAAATTCTGCCTTCTTTCTGCAGCTTGGTGTATGGTAACTACGAATGTAATTTCGGCTACATCATTACTAATCTTAGAAAGGTCGATGATAATTTTCTCGTCATCGCCATCCCCTTCGCCGGTAAGGCTGTCGCCGCTGTGGGTTACAGCGCCATCGGGCGTGGTAAGATTGTTGTAAAATATAAAGTGGCTGTCGCTAACCAGTTTGCCGTTAGCGCCAAGCACAAATACCGATGCATCAAGGTCAAAGCCTTCGCCGGTGTTGCTGCTGTTAGTATCCCAGCCTAAGCCTACAGTAAATTTTGGCGCGGCAATACTTTGCCTTTGGCCTTTTTCTAAATTTATTGCCATTGTTTATTTTGTGATGTTTATGTTTAACATTGCCCGTAAAATATTGGTTTGCTCATCTACATTTTGCAGTTCTTCTAAAAAATCTACACCGGATATCTTTTCCAAGTAAGCCGCCAGTACATTCTCCACATCATTGGGCATCGATGTTTTAATAGTAGTTAGCTTTTCTTTTAGCTGCTCATTCTTCAATTTCATGTCGGTAACTATACTCCCTTTGTTCGACAGGTTTTTAGACAAGTCTATACTTTTGGCTACTTCATCATCTAAAAAATAAAACGCCTTAGTGTTGTTTACAAACACAAACCGGTCGTTACTGTCTACAAACTCGTACACCTCTGCATATTGGTTGTTGCAGCTTAAACCACAGGCAAACTTAATCCTGAAATTAAGTATGTTGAGCCTGCCCATAAGCTTCCGCTCAATTATGGCATTGTTGCTTTCGTATGTTTTTCGGCCTTCGCCGGAAATTAACTTAGCAAACTGTGCCTCGCCTGTTTCGCGGTAAAACTCCTGCCCCATTCGTGCAGAAAACGCCAAAACATCACCCCATGCTACAAGTTCCTGTTTGTTATCTGCCAAAAGGCTGTACAGCTCTTTTAATTTAGCCGACACCTCCTGCGCATGCCTGCGTGCCTCCTGAATAAAGTTGCGGCCTTCGGCTTCCTTTTCCAGTTTTTTAATGAGGTCGTCATTTATATAGATCTCGTCCGAAATTAGCAGGTACTGCTGCTCCTTAGCTTTTTTAAGCTTTTGAAACAGATCTATAAGGCTGGTGGTATACTGTACATGAAAGAGCTCCAGCTTATTAATGTCGAGATTTTTGTTAGAAGCAAATAAATTATGGATAACATTAGTGCGGACCAATACCGCAAAAAGGTCTTTATGGTTAAAAAAGTTAGATAACGTTTTTACCACCAATACATTTTTTTCGCTGTCCCTTATTACCCGGGCATATGTTTCGTCCTGCTCTTCTAACATTTACTATGTAACTCCCTTCCCTAACTAATTACGCCTTTTTTAAGTTCGGCCTCAAGGTTTTGTAAGCCGGCATCAAGCTCGCGCCTGCTTTGGGCACCCTGCTCGTGTATTTGTTTAACTTCGGTGAGCGTGTCAATAAGCGATCTTGTAGTGGTTTTTAAAGTATCTAAAGATACCACAGTTTTCTCGTTCTCTTTTGCCACCTCTATACTGTTTGTTTTCAGCATTTCTGCATTTTTCAACAGGATGGTATTGGTGGTTTCGCTTACTTTTTTCTGAACCTCAATATGCTGCTTTTGCCTTTGCAGGGCTACTGCAAGGGTTAGCTGGTTTTTCCAAACCGGCATTGTTGTGGTAAGTATGGTTTGTGCTTTCTCTGCAATAGAGGTATTGTTGTTTTGCACCACTCTTATTTGTGCTAAAGATTGCAGCAAGATAAAACGTACCACCTTCATATCGGCCAACCTTTTATCAAGGCGTGTAACAAAGTTACGCTTGTCTGATATCTGGTAATCCTGGTAGTTAGCCGGGTTGCCTTCCATAACAGCAAGCTCTTCGCTAAGTTCTTTAAACTTAAGCTGCCCTGCTATAATGTAACGCTCCAAGTCTTTGATAAGGCCCACGTTGCTATCAAACATTGTTTGTAGCGCTGTGTTATCCTTAACCGAATTGATCATACCGGCCTTTACCTTATTGCTTATCCTGTCTACATTGGCTGTGATTTTATCATACTTTTGGAAAAGTTGCTTAACATCAATAAGCAGTTTGTTAAGCAAGGGTATACCTGACAGGAACCTTTGGAAAGCGTTTTTATTAAGCTCATCTACATCTATGTAGTTAAGTTCGCCTAAAAGCTCGTTGATAAGGTTGCCTACATCGCCGCCTTGCTGCGTTCTTACATTGGTAAGAAAGGTATCACTTTGCTTGGCTATATTGTTTTGTATTTCGGCACCGTAATTTAGTATCGAGTTTATATCCGTTTCGGTCAGCTGGTTAGAAAGCGACTGATATTGTACCGCATCTGCTTCTGATATATTGGCCAGGTTTACATTACCCTCTTTATCTATTGGGGCAGTTGAAACGCTTGCCGGTGCAGGAATAGGATCGAGATTGTTTTCCATAATAATAGTTTATAGGAAGTTTTGCTGAATTGTTTTAATTGTCTCCTCGAGTTTCCTGTCAGACGTTGGGTTGCCAATGGCGTTAAATTTCCACTCGCCGTTCTTTTTATAAAATACGCCAAGCACCATAGATACTGCGCCTTCAAATGCTTTTTCGTTGGCAATATCATATTTTGCGAATACTTCGCTTACACGGGTTGGAGTACCTTCGTAAATCCTGATAGAAGCAAACGGAATATCTTTAAAATCCTGCCCACGGAAGCTGTTTATAAAAAACGCCACGTAGTTAGTTTTAGGATTAAGTTTAGAGAAATCTACGGTAATAACCTCGTTATCCATGCCGTCATCGCCGTTAAGGTCGCCCGTAAGGTCATCACCGCTGTGGCGGATTGCCTGGTCGTTGCTCTTTAACTGACGGAAGCTAACCGTATCTATATTAACTTTATTTTCGTCGTAAATGGCACAGCTGGCATCAAGGTCTACCGCCTCTTTTTTGGTACCAAAGAAACCTTTCTTTTCCATTGCACCCCAGTTAACACCTACGCATACATTTAGCAATTTGGCTCCGTTGCTTTTTTCCAGGCTTATGCGTTGCCCCTTTTGTAAATTAATTGCCATGATGTTAGTTGTATTTATTTAAGTATTCCTGTAACCCACCGCGCTGGCCTGCGCCTACGGCTTCAAATTTCCACTCGTTGTTCCTTTTATATATCCTGCCAAATTCTACCGCAGTTTCTATACTAAAATCTTCTTCAAGCTCATATTTTACAAGCTCGGTATTGTTTGCGGCATCTATAATGCGCACAAAAGAGTTGCGTACCTGGCCAAAGTTTTGCTTGCGTGCATCGGCATCATGTATGGTTACCACAATGCAAAGCTCGGTAACCCTTGGGTCTATTTTGCTAAGGTCTACGTGTATTTGCTCGTCATCGCCATCACCATCGCCTGTAAGGTTATCACCCGTGTGCTCTACAGCTTCATCGGGCGATTTTGTGTTATTATAGAATACAAAAAATTCATCGGCAAGGAGTTTTTTGTTCTCTCCCATAATAAACACCGATGCATCAAGGTCGAACGCTGTTCCTGTTGAAGATGCGTTAACATCCCAACCAAGGCCAATGGTAAATTTTGGCGCATTAAGCGTTTCGCGCTGACCCTTCTGTAAATTGATAGCCATAATTATTTGTTTTTTTGTTGGTTAAACTTTTATTTATAAACTCCAGGTTGTCCCTGTAGTCATTTATTGTATGATAATTGTTGCTCACAGCCAGCCTAAAAAGCTCCTGTTGCCTATTAGTCGTTACTTGTGCCAAAAGTGTTACAAGATCTTTGTGGTCTAATTTTAAAATATATTTTACCGTGCGGGTGTTAAACACAAAAGAAGCCCCGTTGATTATATTACAAAGAGTATCTACATCCTTAACATAAAAGTAGTTATAATAATTTTCTATGTTAGGATGAATGTCTTTATTAATTAGCTCGGCAAAATAAATAAATACAAATTCACCCTGCACACCGTGCTGATCCAGTATCTTTTTTACAATGTGCTCATGGCTGCCGGTTATTTTAATGTCGTCCATAAACAGGCACAGCTTGTTGCTTATGTAGTTACTATCTATATAATAGGTATCGTTGGCAATCAGCTTAACCCTGTCGGTAAAGTCAAGGTTGCCATAATCGGTAGTATAGGTTTGGTTGCGGTATATCTTGCTTTCTGCCAAAGCCTTCTTGTTGTTTGCGTACAAAAACTCATTCATCCTGGCTTTAAAATGAAAGCTAAGGTAGTTGGATGCCGTAGGTATGGCAAGATATGGGCTTGGCAATATAACTATCTCATCGTGCGACAAAATTAGGTCGGCATGCTTTTGTATAAAGCCTTCAAAAAGTTCGTCGGCAAATTTTTCGGCAAGGGAGTCATCTCCAAATTTAAACTTGCTGTATTCTGCTTCAGAGAAAGGACAATTATTTTTATCGGTAATTTTATGCAGGCTGTAAGTTAGGTTCATTTACGGGAGCGTTAATAATTAGATGGGCATCAAAGCCAAAAGCAAGGGCGCCGTTGTAATCGCTTATGCGATTGTCTCCAACGTGTAACACCTCATTTTTAGCAATAGAGCCTATGGCGGTTATTTGGTTATATGTGTGTTGGTAAATACCTGCAGAGGGCTTGGAATATCCTGCCTCATCTGAATATACTTGAAAATCAAAAACATCTTCTAATCCATAGTGTGCAAGCACCATACGCAGGGATGTGCCTTTTATAAATGCAGTATTACTTAAAATGTTCAGGGTTTTCCCGTCTGCCTTTAGCTGATGCAATGCATTGGGAATATCATCGCTCAATAACACCGGCTTGTACTGCATTAGCAGGTTGTGCGATTCGGTATAAAACTCTTCGAGCTTTGGCCTGTCAATCGTTTCAATATCTACGTCAAGGGCGTCTAACATAAGGTAGTAAATTTCGAAGGTATCAAAATTGCGGCCCACCTTTTCGTTAATGCTATTGGTAAGGATGTCGAATTTTCTAATAACGGCAGCAACCTCTTCTATAGGTTTGCCGATCTTAAAAAACTCTTTAAATAAAAGGTTTCTGTGGATTTTAAATTCGGGGTGCGATTTTATGAGCGTAAGCCACAAATCGAAGGAGATATGTTTGTATTTATATAATTTCGGTAGCCACTGCATCATGCTTTATATCATTTGAATATATAAATGAGGGTAAATATAAAATTTTATCTTTTTTAAAGCAATACAAATCACCATTATCCATTATCAAAATTATTAATTTAACTTTACAAGACCTTTAAATTTAAACACTATGAGCACAACAATACTGGGACTAAGAACTGTATGTTATAAAGTTAGCGATATCGATAAAGCTAAAGCATGGTATACCGATGCCTTTAAAACCGAACCTTATTTTGACCAGCCTTTTTACGTTGGTTTTAATATTGGCGGCTACGAGCTGGGGCTACAGCCCGATGAAGCTATTACCGGAGATAACGTAGTTACCTATTGGGGCGTTGAAGACATACAGGCCGAGTACGATCATTTTCTAAGCCTTGGCGCTACTGTGCATGAAGCGCCGCAAAACGTGGGTGGCGAAATTATTGTAGCGTCTGTAAAAGATGTATGGGGTAACGTACTTGGACTTATATATAATCCTGAATTTAAACTGCCTTAATGCTGAGCCCTGCGGTATATTTCACTAAAGATGGCAAGGAGATAATTATTCGCCCGGCAGTGCCCGATGATGCGGATAAAATTTTAGAACTTAAAAAGAGTTACATTAAAAATACCCGAACTATCCCAATGTATGAGTACGAATACAAAAACACCATACAGCAGGAAAAAGAACTTATAGAAAAATATATTGAGCAGGATAACAGCCTATTGCTTGTGGCAGAACAGGACAACCAACTGATAGGCAACCTGTACTTAACAGAAAGCCTACGCAGAAAGATGCACCATACCGCTATGTTAGGCATGGGCATAGCCTACGATTGGCAAAACCGCAAGGCAGGAAACTCCCTCCTTAAGACCGCTCTTGAGTGGGCAATTACCCAAAGTCAACTACGCATAATTTGGCTGGAAGTATACAGTACCAATTCGGCCGGCATTCGCCTGTATGGAAATTGTGGTTTTGAAACCTGTGGCTTTATTAAAAATTTTTTTAATGAAAAAATTCCTACTGATAAAATTACAATGGTTAAATACCTTTCTTGAATTTTAAAGTCAAATTCAACCCTTACAAGTTAAAATTTTCGTTACACGAAAGTTCCCGCTTGCTGCAAAATTAGCTTTAGGATACTAAAATTTTACTAAAAAAATAAGGCTCTAAGTTTATTATTGGTAATTTCAAACCGTAATACTAAGAAAATTACATTTTGAACATGAATTCAATACCTAACCCAGAAAACATTCACGATATGAAATTGCTAAAATTTTTCCTTGCAGCGCTTGCCGGATTTGGGCTTGTAAAATTGTTTGGTTACATGACCGAAGACGAACTAAACGATGATAAGGAACACGATATTTACGATGAGGAAGACTATCCTTTGTTTGTATAATTTGCTACCATAGCACTCACATACTTTAGCACCTTTTTAAGGTGCTAAACGCATTTCTCATAAATTGCATTATCTGCAATTTCAATTCCCCCCTTCCCACTATCGATATTGATAGGTTTCAATTTTCATCTGCACCAGGTTTTCTAATGCTTGTTGTCAGTCCCTCATTGGCTTTTCTTAAATAAAGCACCGGCAAATTAACGTTTTAGTTATAAAAAGTTAAAACCCTCCCAACAGTTTAAATTTTAAGACATTGTTAATAGTTGCCCCATTTCACAATGGCTAACTTAGTGTAAGAATTAGGTGGACGAATGTAATACATTAATATTACATTGTAATCTTTACTATATACAGTACATTAAAAGGATTCAATAATATATAATGATTAATAACTAAAAAAATATTTATCATGAACAAGAAGCCCATACAACAGGAAAACAACAAAGACAATAATGGTGTAAATAAAGACACTGCAAGACAATGGGACAACAATGACCCAAAACAAAGCAATGTTGACAGCCACAAACCACAATTTGAGCGCAATAACCTACAGCCGGACCAGGAAAAAAGCGGGACAGGCGACAGGAAATAACGAATATTAAATTTGATAATAATAACCATTAATTTAAATTAAACACATGAGTAACAAAAAGTTGATCTTAGGGATTGCAGCAGGAGTTGCGGCCCTTACAGTTGTAGGAATTGTATTGAAAAGAAAAGGATATCTTGATGGAGTTATTGAAAAAGCTGAGGAGTTTGGTGGCGAAATTGCCGACAAATACAGCAATATTAAAGATAGCGCCCGCAAAAAATTTGACGATGTAGTACAAAAAGGTACTGAAATTGCTGACAAATACAAAAATGATGGTGCTGCAGCAGCTCAGGATGCCGCTACAAGCAACACTACCGTATAATACAAAACGTTTCCCCAAAAACAAAAATGCAATTTTTAAAAGGTACCTGTATAACTACAGGTGCCTTTTATTTTTTATCTTTAATAATGTAATTATAAAAGCTATGAAAACATATTTACTAACCATAGGTGCTATTATTGGGTTTGCAACAGTGGCAAGCTGTAAAATGAGCGAAAACACCAATAATGTAATTACAAGCGTTCCGCAAAATGAGATGGCCACTACGCCTACAAAGAGCGACACAGTGCGTATTGCAAACGATTCGTTAGAATATGAAGTTATTATAATAGATGGTGGGTTTACATCGTGGCTGGCATCGCGCGCCCAGGCCAGAGGTTACTATGGCGAACCTTACCTGCGAAATAAAAATACTATATGGACAACCGAATGGAACGCCCGGGTACTAAACGCGCAACGCTATGGCGATCTGTACCAAATGCGCATAGACTACGACCCAAAAATTAATTACGGATACGAGGTAAACTACCTTATCTACAACTACCTGGTATATTTTCAGCAAACCAACAACCAGAGATTAGGGGGACTGGTGCCGCAATATTAAACCGTTAGGCGAAATTGAATTTGACTTGCCGCTCTTAAATACTCCACAGCATTTTAGTTATTCGTTAATTTTTATGCAAGTCCAGTCTTAAAGCTTTAAAAGTGTTGTAACGCAATACCAAAACAGCTATATTTGCCGCTTTGGCTCGTAAATGGAAAAATTAAAGCAACGCTGGGGAATAACGCATAACTATCAACTGGTGGTTATTTTTATAGTTTTTGCCGTTACTGGATCTACATCTGCCTATATTTCAAAACCTGTTTTAGCCTACATGGGCCTTAGTAAAAACGATATTTCGCTTTGGCTTTATTACCCTCTTTACATTATCCTAATCTTTCCTTTTTACCAGGTTTTACTGGTGTTTTTCGGGTTTATATCCGGTCAGTTTAAATTCTTTTGGGCTTTTGAAAAACGTATGCTCAGGATTATAGGCCTTGGATTTTTATTTAAAGACACACCTGCGGGGGAAGAAAAATAGACTCTGCTCCTAAAAATAAAAAAGCCCCGCAATGCGAGGCTTCATCATCAAAAATCTTATATTATTCAGCTTTAAGCTTGTTCTTGTAATTCTTTTTAAGCTTATCCAATTTAGGGGTTATTACCATCTGGCAATATGGTTGGCTGGAGTTTTGGGCGTAGTAATCCTGGTGGTAATCTTCGGCCGGGTAAAATTTAGTAGCTGCAGATATTTTAGTCACTACTTTTTTGCCTTGGTAAATGTTCTGGTCGGTAAGCAGTTTAATAAAATTCTCTGCCGATGCTTTTTGAGCTTCAGTAGTATAAAATATCTCACTACGGTATTGTGTGCCTACATCGGCGCCCTGTCTGTTAAGGGTTGTAGGGTCGTGTGTGGCAAAAAATATTTCAAGCAGGTCTTCATAAGCTATTTGCTGCGGATCATATGTAATTTGTATTGCCTCTGCATGGCCGGTGTAACCGCTGCACACTTCTTTATAAGTAGGGTTCTCGGTCTTGCCGCCTATGTAGCCCGATGTTACTTTTTCAACACCTTTAAGATCGGTAAAGAAAGCTTCGGTACACCAAAAGCAGCCTCCTGCGAAAATGGCAGTTTCAGTTGTCGTGTTATCCATTTGTTGTTTATTATCTGTTAGTTGAACATTGGTATTTGTATCGCCTTCGGCTGTAGCCGAGGGTTTATCTTTAGACTGGCATGATACCGAAACCAGTGCCAGTATTATCGCTGCAATTTTTTTCATGAATATTACCCTAATTTACTTGATTGTTTTGTCGCTTCTGAAGCCCTTAACGTAACTTTACAACTCTACATACGAAATATTGTGCCAAAAAAGATTTATTATGTTTTAAAATGTTTGTTTCTTTGTCTTAAAACCTAATTGATGATACAGGCCGCAAACATTCATAAATATTACGACGATTTACATGTACTTAAAGGCGTAGACCTGCATATAAAAAAAGGCGAAATTGTATCGATAGTTGGCGCATCGGGAGCTGGAAAAACTACCATGCTGCAAATACTGGGCACGCTGGATAACCCTGCCAGGCAGGATGGCACATCCCTTACCATAAATGGAGAGAATGTGTTGGCTATGAACGATAAGGCGCTATCTAAATTCAGAAACCTGACTTTAGGATTCATTTTCCAGTTTCATCAATTGCTACCCGAATTTACTGCGCTCGAGAATGTTTGCATCCCAGCCTACATTGCTAATAAACCAAAAGCAGAAACAGAAAAAGAAGCTAAAAGGCTGTTGGAATACCTGGGCCTGTCGCACCGGATAAACCACAAACCCGGTGAGTTATCCGGCGGTGAACAACAACGTGTAGCAGTGGCAAGATCGCTTATTAACAACCCTGCTGTTATTTTTGCAGATGAGCCATCGGGTAACCTGGATACCAACTCTGCCGAGAATTTGCATAAATTGTTCTTTAAGCTGCGCGACGAGCTGGGGCAAACCTTTGTTATAGTTACCCATAACGAAGAACTTGCTAACATGGCCGACCGTAAGCTTGTTATGAGCGACGGCCAAATTGTACAGCAATGATTGTTATAGCAGTATATTGGCTGTTTTTATTTATACTGCTGCTGCCTCTTGGCGTTTTAACCCAACACGCGTTAAAACTTAAAACCGATAGTCCCATACTAACCATTTTATTAGGCATTGTATTGCTTACCTGTGGCTTTACACTAACTGCATTTTTTATGCCGTTAGGAGCAGTTGGCCTTGCGATATGGTGTATTGTAAGCCTTACATCGGGAATTTATTTTAGAAACGAAGTAATCCGGCTAATAAAAGACTTTGGAAAAAGCCTTAAGCTGCTTCCCTCCCACCTTAAAATAGTTATTGGTATCCTTACGGTTGCTGCCTTGCTTAAAAGCGCTCAGTATCCTTTTATTATTGATAATGAGAGTTATTATGTACAAACAATTAAATGGTTAAATGAATACGGCTTTGTAAAAGGATTGGCTAACCTGCACATGTTTTTTGCGCAGAACTCAGGTTGGCATGTGCTACAGGCAGGGCTTAATTTTAGTTTTATATCGTATACCATAAACGATATTAACGGCTTTGTATTTTTAATATGCACAATTTATTGCCTTACTGAGGGACAAAGGCTTAGTATGGGCAGAGAATTGCACTGGCTTATGTTTATACCCCTGCCGGCAATACTCTTTTTTCAGTTTTTAGATGTCCCTTCACCCGATTTACCCTTACTTATAATCACGCCAATTATATTGCACCTTTACGCGCAACATACTGATGAGGATAGCAATTACAAAATAG
>Ga0265798_10006412_pt1 | contig 15464 bp, 13 predicted proteins | sample P3T30metagenome_FD_192430 | JGI IMG/M metagenome (GOLD analysis project Ga0265798, IMG submission 192430) | Plant litter microbial communities from East Loma Ridge, Irvine, California - P3 T30 | ecosystem: Environmental > Terrestrial > Plant litter > Unclassified | place: USA: California... | reverse complement strand
GGGGTAGAACATCATCTCGAACGGCGTGCCCGTCTTCTGCATCTGCGAGGCGAAGGCGGTGGAATTGTCGAGGAAGACGTTGTCGTCGGCCATGCCGTGGATCAGCAGCAACGGATCGGTGATCTTTGCTGCCTCCGCGATCGCCCCCGATCCGGCATAACTCTGCGGATCGAGGCGCGGATCGCCCAGATAGCGTTCGGTATAATGCGTGTCGTACAGCGACCAGTCGGTCACCGGCGCGCCCGACACCGCCGCGGCATAGACGCCCGGCGTCTTCTCCAGCATCTTGATCGACATGTAACCGCCATACGACCAGCCATAGGTCGCGATCTTGGCGGGGTTCACGAAGGGCAGCGACTTCAGATAATCGGCGCCCGCCAGCTGGTCGGCGACCTCCACCGTGCCCATCGCGTGGAAAATCTGATCCTCGAATGCCTTGCCGCGATTGTACGAGCCACGATTGTCGATCTGGAAGAATATCCAGCCCTGATCGACCAGGAACTGCGGCAAGGCACCCTGCCAACCGCGCGTCACCTGCTGACCCGTGCCGGGGCCGCCATAATGCTGGAAGAAGACCGGGTACGTTTTCCCGGGCTCCAGCTTCGGCGTGATCATTTCCCAGTAAAGCGTGGTGCCGTCCGCGGCCTTGATCGTGCCGAACTTCGTCGGTTCATGGCTGGCGAGGTGCGGGAAATAGGGATGGCCGGGCTGAAGCGCATTCTCGTTGATCCAGCGCAGCCGCTTGCCGTCCGCATCGGCCAGATAGACCTGGGTCGGCTGGGCGGGGCCGGAGCGCGAGACGATCAGACGACTGGCCGACCCATCCATCGTCGCGTTGTTGGTGAAGCCTCGCTCGGTCAGACGGGTGACATCGCCGGGCTTGGCGATATCGAGCGCGTAGAGATGCTGTTCCAGCACATCGTCGCGGGTGCCGGTGAAGAAGACGCGGCGCTTGTCCTCGTCGACGCCGACCAGACCGGTGACGACCCAGTCGCCCTTGGTCAACTGCGTCCACTTGCCTGCGGCGAAGCGATAGAGATGGCCATAACCGCTGCGTTCCGACCGCCAGATCAAGCTGCCGTCGCGCAGGACGTGATAGGCGTCGGACAGGTTGAGCCAGCTCCTGGCGCCCGCCTTTTCGGAAAACAGGATGGTCGCGCGGCCAGTGGCGGGATCGACGCGCAGGATATCGAGCCGCTTCTGGTCGCGCGACTGGCGCTGGACGAGCAGGCCCGAACCGTCCGGCATCCAGTCGACCCGGGCCAGATAGATGTCGGGTTCCGGCCCGAGGTTGACCTTGACCTGACCGGTGCCGTCCGCCTTCATCACGTACAGCTCGACCAGCACGTTGGGGGTGCCGGCGGCGGGATAGCGCTGTTCGAACACCTTCGTCCCCGTCGCGCCGATCGCGGCGCGGGTGGCGACATGCACGGGCGCCTCATCGAACCGCTCGACCGCGACATAACGTTCGTCGGGGCTCCACCAGTAACCGGTGCGGCGATCCATTTCCTCCTGCGCGACGAATTCCGCCTCGCCCCAATGGACGGTGCCGCCCTCCCCCTTGGTCAGGGCGCGGGCATCGCCGCCGGTGAGCGACTGGACGAACAGGTTCTGGTCGCGCACGAAGCTGATAAAGGCACCGCGCGGCGAAACGACGGGGTTGAGTTCGCCGCCGGGGGTTTCGGTCAGCCGACGGATGTTGCCATCAAGGGTCGCCAGGTAGAGATCGCCGTCGAGCGGCACGAGGATCGATTTGCCGTCAGGCGCCCAGTCATACGCGACGATCCCCTTCTGCCCGCCGATCCGCGCGCGCTCGCGCTGCATCTTCTCTGCCTCGGACAGTTCGGCGCCGGAGCCGATCTTGGCGGAGTCGACCAGCATCCGTTCCGCGCCGGTGTTCGTATCGGTCGCCCACAGGTCGAACCGGTCGCGATCGTCGGGGCGGGGACGCAGGCTGGTCAGCAAGCGGCCGTCGGGCGACAGCTTCAACGCGCGCGGCTGCTGGCCGGACAGGTCGGGGCTGGCGAATACACGGGCCAGCGTCAGCTCCGCGCTTTCCGACGCAACCGGCGCTGGGACCGGCGCGGGAACCGCCACCGGCGGGGCAGGCGCGATCTGGTCAGCGGCCATCGCCGCCGTCCCGACCGAGGCCAAGGCAATTCCCAGCATCCATGCGCGCATCCCGTCTGTCTCCGGCGGATCGTCGCCCCCGCACCACCGCAGGGACAGGCGCCTTATCGCGGCGGAGGCGACCCGCTTCAAGGGGTTGCGACGTCACCGTCCCACCCTCGCCATACACCCGATCTTTACGCGGCGGCCCATAGCGATGGTCGCCGACGGACGGCGGGCATCACCATGGGCCCGTGGCCATGGGTCGGGGAAGAGACGAAGTGAACGATGTGACGCGGGAACGACCGGCAACGACCGCCAGCCTGATGGCGGCGATCGTCGCGGTGGAGGGCAGCGCACGCCACGCCCATGTCCGCTACCTGCTCGGACCGCAGCCGTCGCGCCGCGATCTTGCCGACGCCGTCCACGCGCTGTGCCTGATTTACGGCACCCGGCCCGGTACGGTCGATCTTGCCGTGGCGCAGCATATCCAGCCGGCGGCAGATACATGGCTGGCCGCAGTGGCGGCGGGCTTTACCGGGGAACGGGCCGCACTGGTACGGCTTACGGCACTGGCCGGCCCCCTGCCCTCCACCCCCGGTCAGGCGGCGTTCGAGGCGGCGCTGGCGGGGGTCAATCGCGCGCTGGCGATGCTTGCGGGCTCGGGTCGTGTCGGCTGCGCGACCGGGGCTGCCGCGGCGCTGGTCGGCGACTGGCAGGTGATGCGCGCGGTGATGATCGCCACGGCGGTCGATTGCGGCGTCGCCCTGCCCGATAGCGTATTGCCGCCGGTCGCCGTCACCGCGGCGGCGATCACGATGCTGGGGAAAGACGCTGCGGCGGAACGGGCCATGGCGTTCGGCGCCCGCCAGCTCCTCGCGCAGCATCAGGGGCTATGGACGCTGATGCAGGCACGCGCCGCCGCTCGCGATCGGCTCTACCCCCATCGATACGATCGTTCGCAACCGATGCCGGCCAGTGCACCGATGCTGTGATGCCGGCTTTCACCGCCCGGCGGCGGTGCCGAACCTGATCGCGGGTGGTGCGATCGTCGCGAACGGTTCGGTTGCGGCATCGGCAATGACGGGCGCAGCGCCGGATCGCCGCAGCACCGCATGGGCGTCGCCGGGTGTACGGGTACGGCCACTGCCGTCGATCGTCGCGGCGGCGATCCGGTCGAGCAGTTCCTGCCCCTCCGGCCACATGCCAAGGCCGCTGGCCGCGTTGATATGACCCTGATCGCCGACCTCCACGAAGTGGCTGCCCCAGTTCGCGGCCAGACTATGGGCGCGGTCCGGTGTGATCCACGGATCGTCGCTGCTGGCCACGACGATCGAGGGAAACGGCAGGGGCGTGTGCGGGCTGGGCGCAAAGCCGCGCAATTCATCCTGCACCCCCGCCCGGTCGACATCCGCCGGTGCGACGAGCAACGCGCCCGCGACCGGCCAGCCATAGGGCTGCGGGCTCAGTTCCGCCCACCACGCCACCGCAAGGCAGCCGAGCGAATGCGCGACGAGGATCACCGGTGCTTCCGCCTGACGGATGGCGAGGTCGAGTCTCGTCACCCAGCTGTTGCGATGCGGGGTATGCCACATGCCCAGATCGGCACGGATCGTGCCCGGCCGGCTGCCTTCCCACAGGGTTTGCCAGTGCGAGGGGCCGGACCCGCCGAGACCGGGCACGGTCAGGAACGTCGGCCGGGTGGTTTCGTGCGGTGCGAATGAACCCATGACACATCTCCCTAGACACAGGGACGATCGGCTCGACCATATCCCGGCGCTTCTTCATTTGCCTCATCTAATTCCTACTTAATCGGTAGGCAATGGCACTGCGACGGCCCGACCGCCAGGAACGTCGACCCGTGCAGCTCCCGATATGACAATCGATATTCGACCTACGCATCTTTCTCCCGGTGACATCGTACCTGACCAATGACCGGCCATGCCGACCGGCCACCTGCCCGAGGGCCGGCCATGACCAACGATCCGCCAGACCATCTCCGCGCGCTGATGAAACCCGGTATCGATCATGAAGCGGAGGCATGGCGCTGCCGTCGTCTCGCCGCCTCGATCAGCGAAGGATCCGCACAATCGGCGCTTTACCGCCTTGCCGAGGATCATGCCGCCTGCCAGATGTACCGGGACCGGATGAATGCCCATGGACGGCAGTAAGGCGGGGTATTCCGGAATAACCGGCTGACGTTCATGGAATATTCGTGCGCAGGTCACCGCCGCCCGAACAGCTTCTCGATATCGGCATGGGCCAGCTTCACCCACGTGGGGCGGCCATGGTTGCACTGGCCCGAGTGAGGCGTAGCCTCCATTTCACGCAGGAGCGCGTTCATTTCGGCGACCGACAGGGTCCGCCCCGCCCGGACCGAGCCGTGGCAGGCCATCGTGGCGGCGACGTGATCGAGCCGTTCGCGCAGGGACAGCGCCTCGTCGAACGCGGCGAGTTCGTCGGCGAGGTCGGTGACAAGCGCCTTGGGATCGCTTTGGCCGAGCAGCGCCGGGGTGGTGCGGACCAGCATCGCGTGGGGGCCGAACCGTTCCAGTTCCAGTCCGAATTCGGCGAGTTCGGCTGCGCGGGCCTCCAGCCGGTCGCACGCCGCCTCGTCGAGCTCCACGACTTCGGGCAGGAGCAGCGCCTGTGCCGCGATCCGGCCGCCCGCCAGTGCGGCGCGCATCCGTTCAAGCACCAGGCGTTCGTGCGCCGCATGCTGATCGACCAGTACGAGGCCGTCCTCCGCTTCCGCCAAGACATAGGTTTTCGCCACCTGCCCGCGCGCTACACCGAGCGGATGGGCGGCGGTGGCCGGCGGCGGGGCCCAGGCCGGCTCGGCGCGTGCTTGCGGCGGGGCGGTGAAGAAATCGGTACGGCGGTCGAATACGCTGGTCTGCGTCGGCACGGGTGATGACGGCGCGGTGTGGATGGCGGGCATCGTGGGTTCGGGCTGCCACATGCCCAGTGCCGCCTCTGGCGGACGCTGCACCACCCGGTGGCCGGCGTCGTCCAGGGCACGGCGGAGGCCGGAGACGATCAGTCCGCGGACCAGCGCGGGATCGCGGAACCGCACCTCGGTCTTCGCCGGGTGGACGTTCACGTCGACCTGGGTCGGCGGCAGATCAAGGAACAGCGCCACCACGGCATGGCGATCGCGGGGCATCATCTCGGCATAGGCGCCGCGGATCGCGCCGATCAGCAGCCGGTCCTTCACCGGCCGGCCATTGACGAACAGATATTGATGGTCGGCGACGCCGCGGTGGAAGGTCGGCAGGCCGGCGACCCCGCCCAGCACCAGATCGTCGCGCACCCAGTCGATCGTCACCGCGTTGTCGGCCAGCGCGCGGTCGGTAAGCGCGGCGACCCGCTGCGGCCGGCTGTCCGCCGCCGCCACCGTCAGCACGCGGCGGCCGTCATGCTCGACCGCGAAGGCGACATCGGGCCGCGCCATCGCCAGCCGGCGGACCGTATCGAGGCAGGCGGCGTATTCGGAGCGGGCGGAGCGCAGGAACTTGCGCCGCGCGGGCACGCGGGCGAACAGTTCCTCCATCACGATCCGGGTGCCGGGCGGCAGCGCCGCCGGCCCCTCCGCCACCAGCGCGCCGTTGTCGACGACGCGCCGCCAGCCATCGGCACCGGCCGGGCGGCTCTCGATCGTCAACCGCGCGACGCTGGCGATCGATGGCAGCGCTTCGCCCCGGAAGCCGAGCGTCTCGACCGCCTCGATCCGCTCGTCGGGCAGCTTGGAGGTGCAGTGCCGCTCCAGCGCCATCGCCAGTTCGGGCGGGGTCATGCCACAGCCGTCGTCCGCCACCTCGACGCGGGCGAGCCCACCTTCGGCCAGCGTCACCGCGATGCGGGTCGCGCCCGCGTCGAGGGCGTTTTCGAGCAGTTCCTTCAACGCGCTGGCGGGCCTTTCCACCACCTCACCGGCGGCGATGCGATTGACGAGATGCTCGGGGAGGCGGCGTATTGACACGGGGCAGGCTGTAGCCCAAGCGACGCCATCCCGCGACCCCGCTAACCATGACGATCCATCCGGCAGCTCATGTGCAGGCGGCGCTTCGTGGGATGCCCTGCGACCGGCCGCCGGTACTCCGGCGGCATGTGATGGACCTGCGCTCAATGAAGTTGCCCCGTTTCTTTAAATTCATGTCGCATGACATGGCGATCGACCTCGGCACCGCCAACACGGTGGTGTACGTCCGCGGTCGCGGTATCGTGCTGAATGAACCATCGGTCGTCGCGGTCGAGACGATCAACGGGCAGAAGCGGGTGAAGGCGGTCGGCGACGACGCGAAGCTGATGATGGGCAAAACCCCCGGCAACATCGAGGCGATCCGCCCGTTGCGTGACGGCGTGATCGCCGACATCGACGTGGCCGAGCAGATGATAAAATACTTCATCCAGAAGGTGCACGGCCCCCGCAAGTTCGCGCGCTGGCCGGAAATCGTGATCTGCGTGCCGTCGGGGTCGACCAAGGTCGAGCGCCGGGCGATCCGCGACGCAGCGTCGAACGCCGGCGCCAGCCAGGTGTGGCTGATCGAGGAGCCGATGGCCGCCGCGATCGGCGCCGACATGCCGGTGACCGAACCGATCGGCAGCATGGTCGTCGACATCGGCGGCGGCACCACCGAAGTCGCGGTGCTGAGCTTGCGCGGTCTGGCCTATACCACCTCGGTCCGGGTCGGCGGCGACAAGATGGACGAGGCGATCGTCAGCTATGTCCGCCGCAACCATAATCTGCTGATCGGCGAGGCCACCGCCGAGCGGATCAAGCATCAGGTCGGTTGCGCGAAACCACCGGCGGACGGGATCGGCGAGATCATCTACATCAAGGGCCGCGATCTGGTGAACGGCGTGCCCAAGGAAATCCAGATCAGCCAGGGCCAGATCGCCGAGGCATTGTCGGAACCGGTCGCGACCATCGTCGAGGGCGTGCGCGTCGCGCTGGAGAACACCGCGCCCGAACTGGCGGCCGATATCGTCGATCAGGGGATCGTGCTGACCGGCGGCGGCGCGCTGTTGCAGGGGCTGGACGAGGTGCTGCGCGACGAGACGGGTCTGCCCGTCACCGTGGCGGAGAACCCGCTCACCTGCGTCGCGCTCGGCACCGGGCGCGCGCTGGAGGATCCGATGTTCCGCGGCGTGTTGCAGAACGGCTGACGCCACCAGCTAGGGGGATCGGCGCATGGCGCCTGCCCACGACCGGCGCACCGGCTTTTCGCGGCGTCGGCAATACGGAATGTTCCTGGGCTATGTGCTCGCCATCGCCGGTGCGGTGGTGGGCGCGGTGCTGCTTGTCGCGAGTACCTTCAATCCGCCGCTGTTCGCCGGGTTGCGGATGACGGTGGCGGCGGTGACGGCGCCGGTATCGTCCGGGCTCGCCGCGCTGGGATCGGTGGGCGCGACGGTGACCGATACGGTCAACGGCTGGGTGTTCGCCCATGCCGAGAATGCCGCGATGAAGCGTGAACTGGCGACCACCCGCCCACTGCTGATGCAGGCGCGCACGATCGCCTGGGACAATCGCCGGCTACGCGCGCTGCTGGCGGTGCGCGACCGGACGGCGCAGCCGGTGGTGGCGGCGCGACTGGTGAGTTCCACCGCGTCGAGCGGTCGCCGCTTCGCGCTGCTCGACGCGGGGCGGCTTCACGGCGTCGGAATCGGGATGCCGGTGCGCGGCCCCGACGGCCTGATCGGCCGGGTGACCGAAACCGGGCCGAACGCCGCGCGCATTCTGTTGCTGACCGACACCGACAGCATCGTGCCGGTGCGTCGCACCCGCGACGGCCTGCCCGCGATCGCCGCCGGGCGGGGGGATGGGCTGGTCGATATCAGGTCGGTCAACACCACCAATGTCCGGTTCGAGGCGGGCGACGTGTTCGTCACTTCCGGCACCGGCGGGCTCTACGCACCCGGCGCCCCGGTAGCTCGGGTGATCGCCAGCGGCGCGGATACCGTATCGGCGCGCACCTTCGCCCATCCCGACACGCTCGACTTCGCGCTGGTGGAGCGGCCCTTCATACCGGTGCCGGCCCCTGCGGGCCTGCCGACCGCTTCGACGCGATGACGGGGACGGCATGTTGACCGAGGCGTACGCCAATCCGTTCGCCCCCGCGCTACCGCCTGGCCGTGCCCGCGCTCTACCTTGGGCGACGGTGATGGCGGGATCGCTCGTCACGATCATTCCCATCGTCGCCACCGTGCCGATCGTGCCGCCGTTCGGGTTGCTCATGCTGCTGGCGTGGCGGCTGCTGGCGCGATTCGCCCTGCGGCCATGGGCGGCGGCGCCGCTCGGCTTTTTCGACGATCTGGTCAGCGGCCAGCCGCTCGGCTCGGCGGTGCTGCTGTGGTCGCTCTGCTTCATCGGCATCGATCTGATGGAGCGGCGGCTGGTGTTTCGCGATTTCCGGCAGGACTGGCTGATTGCGAGCGGGGCGATCCTGTTCTGCCTCGCGATCGGGCGGATGCTGGCGGTGCCGGTGGGCGCGCAGGTCGACGGCGCGCTGCTGGTGCAGGCGGCGGCGGCGATCTGCCTGTTCCCCGCCGCCGCCCGGCTGGTCGCCTGGATCGACCGCAAGCGGGGCATGGCATGAGGCGTTCGCCATCGATCGTGACCGAGGCGATGCAGGCGTACAGCTTTTCCCGCCGTGCCTGGCTGCTGGGCGCGGCGCAGGCGGCGTTCGGCACGATGCTGGTCGGCCGCATGGCATGGCTGGCGATCGTGGAGAACGACCGCTACACCGCGATGGCGGAAAGCAACCGCGTCAACGCCACGCTGGTGCCGCCGCGACGCGGCTGGCTGATCGACCGGCACGGCATGCCGGTCGCCAACAACCGCACCGATTTCCGCGTCGACATCATCCCCGACCGCCTGCGCGACGACGAGACCGAGCGGGTGCTGCAGGCGCTGGCCCGTATCCTGCGCCTGCCGCCCGAGGAGGTTGATCGGGTAAGGATCGACCTGAGCCATGCCGCCGGGTTCCAACCGGTGCAGGTCGCCGAAAAGCTGGACTGGGAGCGGTTTGCCGCGGTCAGCGTCCATCTGCCCGAATTGCCCGGCGTGCAGCCGACGCGCGGCTTCGCCCGCCACTATCCCGGCGGCGCGGCGGTGGCGCACCTGACCGGCTATGTCGGCGCACCGACCGCCGAACAGTTCAAGGAAACCCGCGACCCCCTGCTCGTCACCCCCGGTTTCAAGCTGGGCAAGGACGGGCTGGAAAAGGCGCTGGAGACGCGGCTGCGCGGCCGGCCCGGTGCCAAGCGGGTGGAGGTGACGGCCCGTGGCAAGCTGGTCGCCGAACTCGCTACCCGGCCCGATGTGCCCGGGCAGAATACCCGGCTGACGATCGATGCGGGGTTGCAGGATTACGCCGCCCGCAGGCTCGGCACCAATTCCGGCTCCGCGGTGGTGATCGACTGCCGCACTGGCGAGATGCTGTGCATGGTGTCGATGCCCGCTTACGACCCCAACAGCTTTTCGGACGGGATCAGCCATCTCGAATGGCAGATGCTGTCCGACAACGACCATGTGCCGTTGATGAACAAGGTGACGCAGGGGCTGTATCCACCCGGTTCCACGGTCAAACCGATGAACGCCCTGGCCCTGCTGGAAGCGGGCGTGGCGCCGACCGACCGGATCAACTGCACCGGCGCGATGCGGGTGGGAACCGGCGTATTTCATTGCCACAAGCGGCATGGCCATGGCCCGCTGGATATGAAGGGCGCGGTCGCCCAGTCCTGCGATATCTATTTCTACGAGATGATCCGCCGCATGGGTTATGACCGGATCGCGCCGGTGGCCCGTGCGGTCGGTCTGGGACAGAAATTCGATCTGCCGTTTGGCAGCCAGCGTTACGGTACCGTTCCCGACAGCGCGTGGAAGCTGGCGAAATACAAGGATCGCTGGACCATCGCCGATGGCCTCAACGCCTCGATCGGGCAAGGCTACGTTCTGGCCAATCCGTTGCAGCTGGGGATGATGGCGGCGCGCCTCGCTTCCGGGCGGGCACTGGAGCCCAGCCTGCTGGCATCGAGGGTCCACCACGATGCCGCCGCCCTGCCCTTTCAGTCCGAACATCTGCAACTGGTGCGCGAAGCGATGTGGGGGGTGGTCAATGGCGGCGGCACCGGCGGCGCGGCACGGATGAACGTTCCCGGTGTCAGTCTGGCGGGCAAGACCGGCACCGCGCAGGTCCGCCGCATCACCATGGCCGAGCGGCGCAGCGGGGTGCTGACGAACGGGCAATTGCCGTTCAAGATGCGGGACCATGCATTGTTCGTCGGTTTCGCGCCGGCGGACAATCCGCGCTACGCGATCTCCGTCGTGCTGGAGCATAACGGCCATACTATCCGCAATCTCGACACCCCGATGATCGGGCGCGACATCATGACGTGGCTGTTCGACCGCGACCGGGCGATCGCCAGTCTGGCCGCGATCGAACCGAGTTGGGGCGGCGATATCGCCACCCGCATGGCCGCGGACGAGGCCGCCTATCGTGCCGCACACCGACCGGCACCGGCGGCCGCGGCCACCAAGACCGATGCCGTCGTCCCCAGCGATGCCCCTGCAGTCGAGGCGGCGACCGATCTCGCCAACCAGACCCAGGCCGAACTGGCGAACGGCGTCGACACCCCGGCCGAGGAAGGCACGACGGAGCAGAATCCATGAGTCGCAGCCTCGTCCCCGAACCATTCGCGCAGCTTCCCTGGCTGATCCTGCTGCTGGTCGCGGCGATCCAGGGCTTTGGCCTGATGATGCTGTATTCCGCCGCCGGCGGTAGCCTGCATCCCTGGGTGATCTCGCAGGGCGTGCGCTTTTGCGTCTTCCTGGCCGGTGCGATCGTGGTGTCGCGAGTGCCGGTCGAATGGTTCCGGCAATTCGCCTTTCCCGCCTATATAGCGCTGGCGCTCGCGCTAATCGCGGTGGATGCGATCGGCGAGGTGGGCGGCGGCAGCCGACGCTGGCTCGACCTCGGCGTCATCCGGCTTCAGCCATCGGAGTTCATGAAGCTGTCGGTCGTACTGGCCTGTGCCCGCTTCTACGAATTGCTGCCGCCGGGCGAAACGCGACGATTCGCCGCGGTATGGCCGCCCATCGTGCTAATCGCGATCCCGGCCGCGTTCGTGATGCTGCAGCCCGATCTCGGCACTGCCTTGATGATCTGTGCGGGTGGGGCGACGGTGATGTTCCTCGCCGGCATCCCGCTTCGGTTGTTCGTCGGCGGCGCGCTGGCGGTGGCGGTGGCGGCGCCGCTGGCGGTCAACTTCCTGCTTCACGACTATCAGCGCAACCGCGTGCTGATCTTCCTCGATCCCGAAAGCGATCCGCTGGGCACCGGCTATCATATCAGCCAGTCGAAGATCGCGATCGGATCGGGGGGGCTCTGGGGCAAAGGCTTCCTCAATGGCACCCAGAGCCATCTCGACTATCTACCTGAAGGTCATACCGACTTCGCGTTCGCAACGATGGCGGAGGAATGGGGACTGGCCGGCGGCATCGCGCTGATCGCCGCGTTTCTGGTCGTGGTGCGCTGGGGAATAGAGGTCGGCCAGCAGGCGACGACGCGCTTCGCCCGACTTACTGCGGCGGGGCTGTCGATGACGATCTTCTTCTACGTCGCGATCAATCTGTCGATGGTGATGGGGCTGGCCCCGGTCGTCGGCATCCCGCTACCGCTGTTCAGCAACGGCGGGTCCGCGCAAATGACGGTGCTACTGTGCCTGGGCGTGCTGATGGCGATCGACCGCCAAAATCGCCGCTCGACTGCCTGGTGATACGAAAAAGGGTTTGCATCATCCCAAATCTTCGTTAAAGGCGCGCTTCCCCGATGCGGTCGGCGCCCACCAAGCGCCCTGATCACCGCCCGGTACGGACGCATAGCTCAGTTGGTAGAGCAGCTGACTCTTAATCAGCGGGTCCTTGGTTCGAGCCCAAGTGCGTCCACCAGAGTTCCCAACGGCTTCGCAGCGATGCGAAGCCGTTTTACTTTGAGGCGCCCCTGACTTTCCCCTTTCCTGGCTTGGGTGATATGACTCAAGATCAGCCGTTCGTTCACCTTCATTGACGGTCGCGTGTCAGCGCCCAGACCGCTCGGCGGGACGTTGCTGCGTGAGACATTCCTGTCGTTGCCGGGCAACTATCAGCGAGGCTTCCGTCGGAAGCTGACATTTCTCTTGGTCCCACTGGCTGTTAGCCGCTTGACGCTGATCCGGCTCATAAGAACAATGGATGAGGCAGGTGTACGATCAATCCTCGTCCTCAACAGCCAGTCGTCTCGGATTGATGGGACCAAACTCATCAAGGAACCGCCTCCAATGGCGCTTTCCACGCGAGAATAATGGCACCGCCGTGGCGTAACCCGGCGTCGCCTCCATGTAGCGCAGGTGATCCCGAAAGGTGAACGTATCCGCTTTGACAATGGAGCCGTCGTCCGTCCGCCGAACCTCCACCAGTCCTCTATAGCGCAGGAACGGCAACAACGGCCTCGGATGTGTCTTCACGCGGTCCCTGAGCAACTTGTCCTCTTCCTCGGTTACGAGACAAGTCGGTCCGAGAAGTGCACGACGCAGCATGGGGAGTTCCGTTGAGACGTCCTCGATCAATCGCGTTCCGCTCCCGTGGACCGATAGCGGGACCACGTGCTCGAATCGGCGCCTCGGGAACGCCTTCGCGCCGGACAGCCCCCGTTCGATCTTCTGGGCTGCTTCCTCTAAAAGTGCCGTCGAGGCGTAGAGCTCGCGCGAGTAAAAAGGTGCGAAGCGGGTCGCTTTGCGGACGGCGTCGTTGATGGCGTTCCGCCTGACGATGTTGATCCTCGATCCTACGAGCGGACTTGTCATCACCCGCCTGAGCGCATCCTCCACCACCTCCTCTGCCGCGAGGATCGCATCGTGCCAGGTATCTCCGCCACCGAGCGTCGGGCTATCAAGGTTGCGGCGCTTTCTCTTGCCCCAGAGAACACCCACGATTCGCAACGCGTCATTATCATTCATGCGACCCGTCTAACCATTGATCCGGATTCACGCAGCACTCCGCCCCTCTTCCTGCGGCGAGGACCCACAAGTGGACGTTCGCGGACATATTTCGACACCTCAAAATCAGACGTTCATTCATATTCCGGAATCAAGGCTGACGGCGACATCGTCGACGGGCGTCAGCCGCACGGAACCAGCGGCTTCCCGGAACGCTCGCGTATGATCGGAGCATGATGCTCCGCCAAGCGAGGAGCCTGCGCATGTCGACCCCCGAGGATCTGAAGGACATCTACGTCGACGAGATGAAGGACCTCTGGTCCGCCAACGACCAGATGCTCAAGGTGGTGAAGAAGATCACGACCAAGGCAAGCGACCCCAAGCTGAAGGAGATGCTCACCACCTCGCACGAGGGCATCACCAAGCACACGGCCGTACTGAAGGAGTTGATCGCCGGCCAGGACGAGAAGGTCTCCAAGGAGCATTGCAAGGGCATGGAGGGTCTCGTTGCCGAGGCAACCAAGCACGTGCTGGAGGAAGGCCCCAAGAAGGGACCGCTCCTCGATGTGCTGATCATCGCGCAGTATCAGCGGATGACCCACTACGGCATCGCCGGGTTCGGCACCGCTGCAGCCTATGCGGAAGCGCTCGGCCTGAAGGACGACGCCAAGCAGCTGAACGACGCCACCAAGGAAATCTATGGTGGCGACGAGTTCATGACCAAGCTCGCCGAGACGTCGGTCAACCTGCAGGCAGAGGACGCCTGAGCCGTCCGGTCCGCCCGGCACCTGCCGGGCGGACCGCAACCGCACAGCAGGAAATGACCCCGGCCATGATACCAGATGCTATCTTCGACACACGCTGTGAGGGTGAAATGGCCGTTTAACAGCTGGTTCAACAGGTCGACCTCGACCATGGGGCCATCTTCATCAACGTCGAGGGCAGCAGCTACACGTCCGGCCCTGAACAGGCGGGATCAAACACTTATTCAACCGTTCGAACGGCAACCATGATTTTGGCAAACACCAAAACGCTGACTATTGTCGGCAAAGATATTCACAATATCAGCTCCTTCTACGCAGAGATAAACCGCGTCTTCATGGCGGAGGAGAATTGGAAGCTCGGCGAAAGTTTGGACGCGCTGGATGATATGCTGCGCGGTGGCTACGGTGCCATTCGGGGATATCCATGTGTAAAACTGGTCTGGAAAGATATCGGCGTTGCCCGTTCGAGCCTCGGACTGGAAGCGACGCGGACATACCTGCGAGCGAAGCTTGAACGACCTGACCTATACAACGTTGATTGGATCAATGATCAGCTTGCGGCGCTGGAGGCGGGCACCGGTCAGACCTACTTCGAGATCATTCTTGAGATCATCGCCGGACACCAAAGCATCGAACTTGTCTTTGACGAATTGAGTCCCATAATGCCGGCACACTAACCGTGAAAAGCCAGAGGAGATTTTCTCCGATGTTCGTCCGCGTGGTTCGCTTCGCCGTGCTATTTACCCTGAGCCTCATTCTTGCGGCCGTTTGCTCTGCATTGCTCGCTCAGGAAGGTGCGTTGGGCTCCTGTTTTGAGGGAAGCTGTGGGTACATTGGCACCTTATTCTGCTTGCCTATCCTGACGATCGCCTTTTACATATTCTTTGGAAAACTCACAAACCGGTGGCTTAACCACAGGTGACTTCTATCATAAGCGAACATGCCGATATTTGCCGAGTGAACCGCATAGAGTTTGATGGAGCCTCCGTCTTTTGACAGGCAGAGGCCATATGAGAAGGGCGACCCATGATCGGCCGTTCCACGCGGCTTGAGGCGTTACTGAAACCGGACCCTTGTTCATTCGGAGCGGGTGGGGTCCTCATCCAGCGTAGCGACACCCATCAAAGGATGCATGACGAACGTCCAGCCGTCACCGCCAACGATCATCAGGCGCAGTGACTGGCGATCTGCGGTGCAAAGAAGTGAGGCCGCTCCTGATGAAGCTGGCAACGAGACGGTCGTACCGTCCTGACGAATACCGGTTGCCCAGCCGCGACGTCCCGCGTGGATCTCGGCAGCAAGTCGCTGTAGCGCCGTTTTCAGCGCAGTGCGGGCGTGGAGACCGGTGACCCATGCGTAGTCAACGGGTGTCAATCGGCGTCCAAAAAGGACCCCCTATCGGCGTCCAAAAAGGACCCCTCCGTCGAGCGGCGTGACAGACATAATGGACGCGCCGTTCGCGCGGCTTGCGGCGTAGGGCGGGCGTAGCCCGGCCGGAGGCGCAAGTCGCGCGAGGCATTCTTCTGCCGGTCGTTCTGGGCGTCAGCTGCGGTGTTTGAAGCGCCAGCTATCGCGCGCCGCTCGAAAATCTGCACCAGACCTGCGCAGAAA
>Ga0265798_10006410_pt1 | contig 15469 bp, 17 predicted proteins | sample P3T30metagenome_FD_192430 | JGI IMG/M metagenome (GOLD analysis project Ga0265798, IMG submission 192430) | Plant litter microbial communities from East Loma Ridge, Irvine, California - P3 T30 | ecosystem: Environmental > Terrestrial > Plant litter > Unclassified | place: USA: California... | reverse complement strand
AACGGCGACTGCCTGTGTTGTACCAGTAGCTTTGGCAGGACTCCTCTCCCAAATCATTTATATCACTCAGGCAGTATCTTGGCTGAGCTGGATCAACGAGCTTCCAGCGTCCTTCCTGGGACTGCTTCAAGGTGTAGTACCTCCTGTTCTTGTGACCGTCCTGGTGAAAGGATTTATTTTGATACTAGATTACCTTGTCCGAAAGCAGGGCATCTCTTCTAGAAGCCAGATCCATGTCAAGATCCAAGATTATTACTTCTACTTCCTCTTTGTACAAGTTACTCTCGTAGTGTCTTTGTCTGCGGGGCTTACTGCTATCGCGAACGAAATAGCAAGCGGAGCTTCGCTAGCTGCGACCTTGGCTAAAAATCTGCCAAAAGCGAGCAACTACTTTATTTCTTATATTCTCTTACAAGCTCTGTCGGTCAGCGCCAACTCTCTGCTGAGAATGGACCGTTTATTCGGAAAGCTACTACTTGGTCCCATCTTCGACAAGTCAGTCACCCAGATGATGACAAGAAGGAAAGGTCAGGATGTACAATGGGGCACCTTCGTACCTGTTTTCACAAACCTCTCCTGCATCGGTAGGTCCTAGAGTACAGAAGCGCCTAGAGAAGCCCACGCTGAAACAGACAGGATTCCTCTACGCTATCATCTCACCAATAATCCTTCCTTTGCAGGTTATTGCTATTAGCTTGTTCTGGGTTATCTACACTAGATCAAGTATCCTACTGACGGAGCGGGATCATGGGGGGCTCTTCTACCCCAGAGCCCTCAAACATCTCTTGATAGGCTTGTACCTCATGCAAGTCTGTCTTGTAGCTCTTTTTCTTCTGGTACGAGACTCGCAGGGCAACGCTAGATGTATTGGTCAGGCGTGTATAATGGTGCTTGCTACAGGACTGACGATTGTATATCATCGTTTGCTCTGCAGAGCATTTAACCCGTTGCTGAGTTATTCCCCCACTGCACTTAAGGACGCTTTAGCAAAGGATACAACGGCATCCCCTTTATTTCTCCACAAGGCTCTTAGATCAAGCCCAGCGATTAGTATCCCCAAAGATAGTCATGGAATTGGTTCTACTCGAGCACTGCAGCTTAGGGAGGATCTACCAGATGTGACTGTATCCGATTCAGACGCAACCATCACCAAGTCAGGCAAAATACAATTAAGGTAACAATCGTAAGAACAAGACCTAGTCTTCATCTTGATTCTTTCCGATAGGGATGTAGCAGCGAGCAAAATCATTTTTGCTATTATTGCTGTGGCATAGATCACATGATTTCCTATCGCAGTAAGTACTGCTTGGTAGGCAAGCGCCACGTAGAGCTTTACAACAATACAGACAGCAATACAGTTGTTGACACATACCCCCCATGCGACACAGCTCGCGCAATTATATCACATGACGGAATTTTTATGCGACAACTCCCGGCTTGGCCTCTATAGATCGTACCTGCATCAGCTAGAATGTGCCCGAGTTATGCCTAGAAGCGCCTGCAGATCTAAAACCTGTTCTGGCATTACTGTCTCGATCGATAGGTTCGGAACTCAACGGCCCGAACGGAAGATGTAGGCACAAACAGGGGTACTTGCCGCCGCGCATAGGTCCGGAAAACCGGTTGTCTCGCTGATTGGTGCCACAAGCGCTGGGATGACTAGCGTAGGTGCTAAGCCCAGCGGCGTCAATAAACTACAGCCGGATGGCCGGAGATAGCGAAATGAATGCTAGCCTCCAATAGCGGAAGTTAGGATATCACGCCGCAGGAGACCTTGCAAAGTTCATGGCATGCACCATTATCCGGAATACCCGAACAACTGCACATCTTCCATTACCCACTTAGCGGCACTTCGAAAGCTGATGTGAACAGCGAGGTGCTACCGGGAAGGGCGAACGTAGACTGATCGCTGCCTAGTGTAGGGCACTCTCCAGCGTGTGTTAGCAACATAGGAATTTCCAAACGCTCGACTATATAAAACGTTGTTATGCCAATTATGTACGCTCATTATTTCTCCATCTCACTTCACAGCAACAGACGCAATTCTGTCAGCATGTTTCCGTCTGAGAACGGCGATGTCGAGATTCGGATCCAACATGCTAGGTTTCTCGTCTCATCCTCAGTCATGTCACAAACGTCACCAGAGTTTCCTAAGCTCTTCACTCAACATGGCTCGTTGTGTGGGCGCATTGAGCTGCCAGATGAAGATCCCGTGGCGTTTCGTCTGATCTGTCTGTCGGCTCATGGTTCCTTCATACCGCAGTCTCACATATCGCTGCAAACGCTTGTGAACATGGCTGATGCTATCCGACGGTACAAGATCCCCGCCACATCTCGCGTACATAATACTGTCGAATACAGTTTCACCGTGCAAACGCTGAGGCCAGAAACGCTTTCTACACACCAAATACTCAAACTCCTTCGCGTCGCAAAGGTACTGGGCTCTACTAGATACGAACAACTGCTTCAAGATGTGTTTTTCCTCCGTCCACTTGAATGGGAAGATTTGCCGATCGAGCGGATCGCTGGCGATCGTGACACAGATGGTGTCATAGTCTTGGGTAAGTAGCCTGCTTCTACGAACATGGCAAGAACGGCTAACTATCACAGCAAATCTGATGCTACGGGGTGCAGCTTGCCGCGCAGAAATGGCAAGCACACTGTTGAGTTCGCCGCGTAATGATGAAACTCATCATCTGCACGAGAGAAACGACTTGGCTATGTGGATTCTGAAAGGCAGCCCCAGCCTACAGGAGATCAATACTCGCTTGAAAAGCATGGGGAGCGCTGTGGATCTTCAGAGGAAACAGCTGCTAAATGCCAGTGCAGCGATCCAGGAAGCGACTGCAGACATCGGTTGTTATGTCTGCACTACGTTTGGCGATGATCAAGAATCGGAAGAAGGCCGCACAAAGGAGATTGTGGAGGTAGACGCACGTCAAAAGATAAAGCGACTAGAGGTCCAGATTGCGGAGGACGGGCGAATGTCGAGGAACTCGTTGAATGGTTGTGATTTGGATTTGGAGCGTGTTTCATCCAACGGCACAGATTTTGAGGATATCGAAGCCTACGGCGGACCGATGGGATCCATGTTTGATGGCTATTTAGATTTCAAGGACGACGAGTCCGTGAGGTCTAGTAAGACAGTGTAAGGGCACTCACTATAAGCAGGGGCATCTTGAGATATGAGGATCGACCTGGGATCAATGCAATCGATTTATTTCTATCAACTGATTTCCTGTCGTTCCTTTATACATTACGATGGCTTACATGCGTACAACTATCTTCTACTGTAATATCATAGCCAAGGATATAATCTTGCAGCTTCGGCTGGGTCTGTTTCCATGAGCGGCCAAAGCTCTTGCAGATTCAATCCATCTTCCAGATACCCATGGTTCATTTGTGTTGGGCCGTACTCGGTCAATGGGACGTCTTGTTGCATCGACGAGGCCATGAAGGCGTCCAGCTGAGGAATAGTGGGAACGAAGGTTGGGAACGGCGAGGTTTCTGGCTGTGATTGCGGAGGAGACATAGTGGGCGTTTTTTTCGGCCTTGGCATCTCATATTGCACCTGTTCATGCGTGCTTGTTATGTCCACGGGCAGTGTGTTCACATATGCCACGATGTCATGCAGTAGTGGCCGGTCGTCTCCCGTGCTTCGCGCTGGCAGTGCGGGCAAATCGTGACCATTCCGGACGTATTCGTACAACCTTTGTATCGTATCTGCCAGCTGTCTGTTCTGTGCCTCGAGGAGAGCTACCCTATTAACGATATAAGTCGCAAGAAACAGCCAATACATTGTCTCGGGGAACACTTACGAGGATGTTCTACTCCGCTGGTGGCCCGCGTCTTGGCTGTAGTCACATAAAGCATTGTCGATCTGGCATCTGTCACACACGCGCCCCCCATTGCACGATACTACTGTCAGTATCATCTCAGTTACATGGGAGTAATACAGCTTACCTTCGATTTTTTGACTCGGCATCGATTGCATGCATGCTTCACTCGTTGTCTGGTTCTTTCCATCATGAGTGGGGTTGTTAATCGGGGCTTATCTGAAATGCACAATATTTGGTAGGGATGTCGTATACGCCCATCGGGAGGGTCCCCGTTCTTAACATCTGCATATCGATGCTGTGCCACAGCAAGTGATACTATCGATTTCTAAGAGCTCGGGTTAACTAACTACTTCATCTTTGAAGTGAACACTACTGTGCCGCAACTGGTACCAAAAATGACTCTCCCCAACACGCCCGAACGGCCAAATTTCGGCTTGAACAATGTGTCAAGAAGCGGCGTTACGAAAGTGGCACAGCAGAGAACCTTGTCAAGGGAAGAAATACAATCGCCGCCATCATGAGTACTATGAGCATCGGACATGAACGAGACAAGGCAGATATTTCACGTCAAGGAGGACGAGAACGAAACGGGGACTTGCAATGATGCAAGTAATTCGTTTGCCGCAAACGAGCTGGAAAGACCTAAACTTGGTACCTATCGAGTTTCGTCATAATCCAAATCTTACTGTTCTCATCACTATACAAGTAGTATACGTCGTTCGATTGCTTAGATCGTTTACGGCGATGCACGATTTGCGAGGGGTCACAAAGCCTAAGTCGCCCATCTTTATCCACTAAAGCGAACAAAGGCGCCACGCCCTGCGCGCGAATATTGTTGATTGCTTTCTTGACGTCATCATGAGTTGCGTCACATCTGTACTTCGCGATTGGATACATGTCTCGACTCCGGGGCAGATGCCAGAATATGATGCTGGCGCCGTGGGGCCTAGCTGAAGGATCAGGATGCATGGGTACCGAGTAGACAGAGGAAGAGCGGAATAGAAATTGAGCCGGCTCGGATTCCTCACGGCGTGATAGTGGTTGGGCCGGTTGGGATTCCTCACGAAGAGTGCTGACAGAGCTTGATCCAAACTTCTCGAAGAAGGACATGGAAACTAATACAAGCGTTCCGTACTCCGTCAAAGCATATCTCCGCTCTTGGGTAAGAGCGCTCCATAGTGTGGGAAGAAATAGCCCTGGGTGGTTCCTAGGTACCCGTATGGTAGTTGCATTGTCGGTGGTCATCAACGGAGTAAGAGCAGGCGGGCGAGGTTCAAAGATTACTTGGCCATTCTGACGGGAATGGGCTTCCGCAGTAAACTTGTCGGCAGGCGCAGAGAAAAAGACACTAGGTCGTTCTTGGAGCATGTGCATTCGAATTTGCGATAGGTCTGGATCTTGGTTGCAGAGAGACAAGATTTGGTCAGACTCGAACCCAAGCCTGCGCGCAAGATGGCCAAGCCTAATGATCCATCCAGGACGCTCCGAAGACTGTGTCTGGTTCTTTGTTTCTTTGCGGGGGTTCCAATGGCCTTGTGCGTGGCGAAAAAGATAGAGACAGAGTTGCCAGTAGGCATATAGTCCGGGATCGCCACACTCAAAAGAGCGCTCATCGTGTTCGCTGTATTGTAATAGGCATTTTTGCTTATCTTGTCCAGGCCGCTCGTAGCAATGCTGAAGTAGGATGTCTCTTACCGAGGGAAGACGTTTAGATACCGGGCTGAATTCGTCTCTTGGAGGGCACAATTCGCCCGCTGGAAATAATTCTCGCAAAGGAAGCATAACAGGTCCTAGTATCTTCACATGTTTGAAAAAGGTCTGGAAAGTTAGGATAAGGCCTTCCACTGCAAGAACCCTTTCAAGAATCCGAGCGCGTACAGCACGATCGTGTACGCGAGGAAAAATCTCGCCTGTAGCGAACAAAGTTTCGATCATCGAGCGGTCGCGAGAACTCCACAGGGGTGCAAGGCCCCCAAGCTTCCCGACAGTGTATTCGTCACAGAGATAAGCATCACCACCTGTGATCGCATACCAAATATCGTACATCTGGCCGAGATAGTACTCGATCTCCTGGAAGAGTAAACGTCTCGGCTCGCTTTGGATTCAGGGGAGTTGTACCTGTCTGCACCGCCAGCTTAAAATCAGTGGAAAAGAGCCGAGCTGGAAACCCATCCACAGAGAGCGAAACGGCTCTAGTTTCTCAAGACAGTCGCGAAGCCATTCATTGCGCAGAACTTGATGAAGACTCTTCGCCTTAGCTCCTAGTAGTCTTTTCCATTTTGAAGCGACCGCGTAGTTTTTCTCGCGTTCGTAAAATTGAATATGAAGGAACTTCTCCCCATCACATAGGGACGCATGTCGCCTGTAGAATTGACGAATCTTAACCAGCGTAGTTGTGGGTAGATCCGTGTGCCGTTCAGCAGCCGACTTTAGATACGAAGATAGTGCTCTCACCTGAACTGTAGAGATCAACGAGCCACCAATCGTCCTGACCTTGCGATTCATCTCGCTTTGCAATCTCCAACCGAAATTTTCCGTGAAGGCATGGTAACTCAATAGTACTCGGGAGACTAAGTTTTGGAGAAAGTCCAATGGCATACAACGCGTTGGAAGAGATGCCTGCTCTAGTTAAACAGTCATGGTAGGTAGAAGGATCGACTAAAGCAGGTAAGTTGTGTTCTAAATCCGAGATGCAGCAACCGATGCAATCGTCGGGTTCTGTATTTGATACACCATAGCATAGGTTCAGTACTCTTATTTGGGCAGTTCCAAGGTAGTATCGACACTTTTCGAACTTGCTATTCATGCTTACACAAGTCTTTAGAAAGTAGTAAGGGTCCGGCCTATGAATAAATATGGTGTCATGGCTAGTGCCCACCTTAAAAATAAGCTTCGCAGGAATGTGCTCATCTCGTAAAGTACTTATAGGGACGGCGATGAGTTCGTACACATGAGTAGTTTTTCTCTGTTCGCCTTAGGTATCCATGCCACCGCGCACTAATCCAGACTGGCTGTACGGTTTCCAGACGGGAACCGATTGGTTCTTGGCGTGTGGGAGTGGGCTGCAGCAGGTCACTGCTAATCTTTACAAGCCTCATGCCCAGTTCCCTTCTACTGTCTTGCTAATCGGTAAGCATGAAAGTGAAGCCGCACGACAGGCACTGTTACCGGGGTATAGCCACTCAAGATCACGCGGTATTGCACAAGTACAGGCAGATGGTTCAACGTCAAACAATGAACATCCACTACTAGTTGCGAGCCTAGGTATCGACAATGCTTGTAGCCTACAGAAGCCACCGCAAAAGGACGCTGGGAGCTCGCGTCATAAAGTCAGGTGGCTGTCAGAACAGTCAACCGCGAGCGAAACCGAATCGTTCGTGGAAACCATAGTCGGCAGGTTGCTACTACTGTTTGTCGATGTCGTTTGTATCTTCCTAGATGATTTCGCTAGTTGTGAGGAAGGCGTTCAATTCCTACAAAGATTTGCGCATTATGGTAGCCTTTCGCAGGGTTGGAAGCCTCAGGTGATCCTTGTCAGCAGCGGCATCTACACGCGTAAGGTCAGTCTGGATCCGTCGATTTTCGGCCGTATTCGACCCATACTGTTGCCGATAAATAACCGCAAGATCCTGCCTTCTTCGAGATTTTCCACCTTAAAGAAAACCATACTTTCCAGCATGGAGATGGTAAGGAAAAGCAGAAGCAGGTCTAAAATGCTCTATTCGGCATACCATCTCAACCTCTTCTTCGAGTCGGCATTATGCCACGTTGCGAAATGCGTCACCCCACCTTTCGATTTCGTCCTCGCTACACGCCAGTGCAATCCAATAGAAGACCATCTCTGGCTCTACCTACGGAACTTTTTAGGGCTATGCGCTGCTAATCATGTAAGTAAGGAAGCTACTTTGGAGTATATGGCGTCTGCAATTATGTTGGATAGTTTTCCACCAGGCATGCATCGTAAGCGTTCTACACAAAAGCTTTCATGTTTCGATAGTAACCAGCAGGCTTTAAACCGTCGGCGGTCTTCGACTCACTATACCAATCTCACTGCTTTAAAGCCTTTTCTTCGCTGCCTTCTGAACAAGGGCTCTCTCCGGCAGCTTCATGTATGCAGTTGAAGGCTGTCTTTAGCCGGTTTTATTCCGATCTAGAGAGAGATACATTCACAGCAGTTCAACTACACGAGAAAAATCTTCAGGACATTGCTATTAAATGGAACACAATCTACAGCTCTCAGCTGTGTCTCTACTGTCTTTTCCGTAAGCCTGAACATAGCTTACGCTGTGGACACGCGCTTTGCGATTCCTGCACCCGCAAATTTGGATCAAAAAGGCAGCAGATGGAATACTCCTACTGCATCTCCCAGTGCATTTTGTGTCAATCCAAGAGCGAGCTTACCGTTCGTCTTAAGCCGCCAACAGCAGGAAGCCGGTTGCTTGTCCTCGATGGAGGCGGTATCCGGGGAATATTCACACTACAAATACTACACGCGCTTGATCAGTATCGTAAGCTCCCATATCCCATCTACGACGAGTTCGACTTAAGTTTAGGTACAAGCACAGGTATGGAACACACGCTTTTCGAAATCTGGGAATAACCAGACACTTACCGTTAGATGTAGGTGGCCTCATCGTACTTATGTTCCTTTTGCGCCGAGACATGGACGAGTGCATCACCATCTTCAAGCAGCTGGCAAATCGAGTCTTTCTTCCTCGCCAATCCTTGGGAAGTTGCGTGTTTGCAAAAATATACGGCTTCCTAGCTTCTCTGCTCACAGATAGCTTATACGGAGCTGCTGAAATGGAAGCATGCGTGAAAGAAGCATTCGGATCAGATACCGCTCTTTTTGGTTTCAAAGAATCTATCGCGGGTATGTCGGGACCGAAATTCGCAGTCACTACAATGACCGTGTCGAAGGCAAGGCTCTGCATCCTCTCCAATTATAATGGAGCTGGAAATAGGCAAGGTAAAAACTTGTATCCCATCTTCGGGTAGGAGACTAACTAACTGTAGGTTACAAACACTATCGAGCTTCTCACGTAAACAATGAGCCTCTCATCTGCGACGCGTAAGTTCTGTATCTTTTTTCTAGGTTTCGAACTCATATCCGCCAGTGCCAGGGCGACTTCTGCTGCTCCGTCGCACTTCCCAGCAAAGTTCATCCGGGGTTTAGGATTTCTGCAGGATGGTGGTGCGGGGAAGCACAACAATCCTATTGACCCCGCCGAGTGGGAATCAAAGGCTATCTGGGACACTACCCCTGACCTAGCCGTTTCAATAGGTACAGGATTCGCTCGAGATCCAGAATCACCACAGACCGTCTCCGGAAGACTGGGTCTTCGTGACCGCTTTTTTCCACGCTTGTTCCGACTTTTCAACGCCATGTTAAATGCTCAGGGCGGCTGGGACGATCACTTAAACCGAGTCCCTAAAGACGAACGGCACAAATACATCCGCATCAACATAGCGCTAAGCAGGGAGCCTGAGCTAGATGATGTCAGCAAAATGCCAGAACTAGAAGACTTGGCTGCAACTTTTCTTCGAGGTTACGACTTCGCCAGCATTACGCAGGCGCTTTTTGCTGCCTCGTTCTTCTTTGAACTTCACCGGAAGCCTGTAGCGAAGAAAACGCCGGTAGTATGCTCAGGTTCCATTCGCAGTCGCAGCCCAGACACACGCGCGCTGATTGAGAGAATCCTGCAAGAGTATCCAGCAGCCTCCTTCACTACAGAGGACGGTACTAGCCTAGGCTACGTCGACGGCCCCAGTCTTTGTGCTACATGTGGTCGTTACTGCAAGGTCGTTAAGTTCAGAGTCCACCATGTCGACCAGGACGTATCCATTTACCTACAGTTCGACCGATTGGGTCAGCACAGAATCAGCGGATTTCCGCAATCAATAACACAGTTAGCAAGGCTTCAGCTACTAGACTCTGGGTTTGGCAGAGCAGATCATCAGCTTGCGGACTATGAAGGTACGAGCGCATGTCAGTGCAAAGTCACTAGGAAAAGAAAAAGAGCTACCCCTTCACAAACTTTGCCCTCTAAAAGACGGTGCCCGGGGATAAATGCGAGAAATACTAAATGATATATGGTTATAGACTATATAGAGGTATAACGAAACTCAACTTTTAGATACAAGATTTATTCACGGGGACTTATAGTTGAACAGTAGATCTAAGTACTTCGAAGTTTATTCCATTTTCATATCATCTGTTGATCTCTTTCCATTTTAAACTAGCATCCCATTATGGTACTCCGCGTACTAGTACTGGCTCTGATTCGACGTCCGCGGACAATGTTATCAAAGTTACAGAGGCGAGCGGAGCGAAAAAAACATGATCAGTTTGACCAAGACATCATCCACGAAAAAAAGCGATACGACAAAGCACGTAGTAGACAAGCAACGAAAGAATCACGGGGTAAGTTGCTGCTAACGTTTATCACTTACACCGCGTTCGATTCCCTTTAACAGACATACAACAAGATGCTAATACGGTAGTAGAGATCTTGTATTTGCCCTTAGACAGATAGGTTACTATAGCTGCATGGTCTGTGCTTAGCTACACATAGCCTATCCTTCGTCGTATGGTTACAGAGTTCATCCTTAGCATTCGGACGGTTAGCAAGATATAGATCTCAAACTCCCTCACAATAACTCTGAAGTTCACGTAGCAACAGAGGACACATAGTAGGCAGTCGTAAGAACAATGCAAAAAAATTGTAATTTGTAGATATAGTTCTCCTGAGTATATCACGCGCTTCTGTCCGCGACTAGCCTTTCCTGCTTCTCTGCCATGTCTAGTAGTTTGGAATACTTCTCGTGAACTTCCATTGACCAAGGTACCAAATTATCGACATAGCGTCGGGCTACGGTGATAGTTGCCTCCATACTATCTAAACGTTTACGGTACATTTCGTGCAGTTCCGAGATATCGTGACGCAGCTGTTGGACCTCATTTTGCAATTTTATAAGCTCCTCGTGTGCTTGGGGCGGTGTGTTGTCGTTGTTAGCATGCTCGACGGCAGTAGTTGAGGTTTGTTCGAAGCCTTCGTACGGATCTGGTAGGTTGAACATGTGTTCGTCCCAACCGAAATCCCAGTTCTCTTCTGGAATTGGCGGCAAGCGAGAATCAAAAGTGTCAGATGATCCCGAGGTGATCATTGTGTCCAAAGAGGAAAAGAACGGTGGCTGTTCAGAAAACCATATGTGATCACTCGAAGCCATGTTGGGTGATAGTAGGATACATAGCGAAGGATGCAAGCACTTATAGTCAGCAGCACAGTGTAACAAAGAAGCCGCCAGCAACAAGTGTAGGCTGGGGTGTCTTGACTGTACGAGGTATAATGTCATTTCTACGAACGCGGTGCCTTCCGGCTGCGTTCCGGACCGGTGGAGCTGTAGTTCTCTGTTGATCTAAATGCATTAGCTAATCAGGATAGTCTCTCCTATACTAGATAATGTCAAGTACAGCGCCGGCAGCAAAAAGCCAATCGGACCATAGTGGAAGCGCATTGGATCTGGAACACTAGTTGGTGGCGTGGAGCAGTCCCTGACGCAGTGCCGCTTATTTTTTCTGCAGTCGTGTAGACTTTCGCATTCCCTCTGATCCTTCCGCGACTCCGCAGGTAGTGCGATAAAATGTCAAAACTTTCTACCAATACAGTATTTAGTCCAGTTCCCGCTCTGGTACTTCCCACATTGAAAGAAGCCTCTCGCTGAATCCCGCAACAATGAGTCATTCACAGGCGTATCAGGTATCAGCACAGCCATCAGAGGTAGTTTGACAATTTCGTTGATGTACTTATTATTAACAGACATCAGGGAAGCATAGAGCCTCGCCACCAAACATGCTGTGTCCAAGCTGCGCTATACATGAACAATTTATACCATCACAACCTAGCTCAGCTGCAAGACGTACATAGACAGCTTCAAGCGACTCAAAACGAGGTTGGAAAGGCACGACGCCAGATCGTCGCGACAGAGCAAGCACTACAACGGGAACGGGAGGAAAGCGAACTCCTCAACCAGCAATTCATCGAGCTTCAAGAATGTCACTGCAAGCTTTTAAAGGCACATGAGAACCCCGAGGGGCTCCATGTAGATCCAAGTCAATCCGCAAAAAACTCACAGATGTTCGCTGATGAGGTTGCCAAGCGAGCCGAAAGTCTGGTTAACAACCTTACAGCCAAGCTGGATGGAAGCGAAGCGGGCGAATTACAGAATGGCCAAAGCATTAGTGGAATGATCCTAGAGTCAGCCAAAAACGCACTGCTTGTACAGGCGATTTCAAGTCAGAATCCGGAAGAACATTTCACCAAGTTGAAATACGTTATGGATCAAAATGTGGATTTGCAGCAACGTAACATGGAGCTTTCTGATAAAATTAAGACACTATCTCAAAAGCTCGAAGATGGGAAGAATGAGATTGCAAGCCTGAACAAGGCTCTCGAACTTGCTGCCGAAGACGGACGGCGAAAGAAACCACGGAGAGGAAAGAGGTCAGCCGTGAAGAACTAGGGACGTCTCTGATAGTGATACATTCGAGCATCTATAGTTATAAATACTCTATAGTCAGTCTCTTGACATTCTCAACTCGCTAAGTCGAGTCTCTGCTACATGCTCGACTGGAAGTACTATGATTTGCGCATTTAACACAAAAGGAATCAGCGACAGTGCAGGTGACGAATCTTTAAGAAAACTGTCCTATAATATCTTAGTACTGCACTGTCACTTTAGAGAAGTATAGCTACCTTCTGCAATTCAGGATATGTCGTTTGACCGGCGCGTCGGATAAAAGCAAGGAGATCGTCGCTTCGCTGTAGGGTGGAAGGATTTGGAATACGGGACATCAGGTCATCTAGCATACTTCCAAAAGCAGTAGCCTTATCATCTGCCATAGTTTCTTGCAAAGATGCTCGGTCTAATGCTTACTGTCGTTCAGCGGTTGAGAACTCTCTAAGTAGCGTTCGATACGTACCAACTTTAACTTGACCATCGCTTGCAGAGATCGTGACATCTTCTACTTCAATCGCAGGCAAGTAAATGCCTGCAGCGCTAAGAGCGCAGATACCAGAAATTGCCTACTGTATTGTTACTATGAGCATGAGCGCACGTTCGATAGCCCTACTTCTGTACTTATTGTTCTCAACTCAGCCAATCCTAGCTGTGGAGAATGAGACACAGCAATCTCAGACAAGGAAAGGCCAGGTCTATCAAATGCGGTAAACAGGGAACCCTGAAACCGGAAGACAGACACGATATTGAGAAGATTCGGATTCGGATTGTCTAGGCCAACAACGGATTTTTCTGGGCTACGTCGGATCATTACGACCCGATAGGCATGCTTAGAGACATCTGAGGCGATTTCTTGGGCCAGACAATAGGGTCTTTCCCCTTCTGGATCTACACTGTGTATGCACCGGTAGTATTTTCCAGGATCTTCATCAAGTGGCGTGAAGATTCTGCGCTTCACTCGAAGGGTTGGCGTAAGCTTTGGGAGCGTAAGGTCTACCGATCCATTTTCACTTTGGAATTTTCGCTTTGGGGTACTGGGCGCAGCAGAATCACCCTTGCCATGGATGGAACTACTGTTGACGGAGCTGACTTTGACGGAGCTGGCGTTGACGGAGCTGGCGTTGACGGAGCTGGCGTTGACGGAGCTGGCGTTTTCTACGCCATTTCCCGCTCTCGGAAAGATAGTCAGTCGTCTAGAATCCATGTCTGCGGATGGTCGGTGAGCTAAGCGCATACTACAGGATTGATATGAAAAACCCGGCCGCACTTTTTTGCCCATGATTGTCTGGCAAACTTAAGACCCCCTCCCCAAACAGCTTCGCCTTGACCATGGATCCGGCTAAGAGACAACTACCTCGTGGAAGGCCACTTGAAGCAAATAACATCGACCACATCGTAAGATGCTATGGGGGTCGGACAATAGCGATAGACATGGAGCCTCACTACATGCAGAAGTCAAAGCAACCCGGGGACGTGGTTGACTACATCGATTTTCTCAATCGAAGGAATGGAGAACTTAGATTGGAGCTTACCTACTATCGAGAATCCTATCGGCATACAGAGAAGTTTAAGGAAAAGATTTCCGAAATTTCCCAAGACTTACTACACGCGTGTATCGTTGGCTTACTCGATGAAAAGGCTTTCGACGAAATCCGAGACCTTTCCAAAGCGATTGTGGATGCGATGGACCATCTGCATTACGATCAAGAGAAGGCATTTAATGACTTTATCGCGCCTTACAAAGCAATCAAGAGTCCAAGAAGCACGGCTATGTCTACGAATGGGTGGATTTAAAGTTTATTGCTGTCTAGCTAATCTGCTCCAATCCCGCGACACTTAATTGGCAAGGAGTTTCTTCTTCTAGTATACTTCCTGAGTTCAAATGGTTGGAAATCCAGCTCCAGATATCTCACTTGTTTATGGCTAGTATGAGCAATGACTTCTCGCGCCTGTTGCCTCATTTGCCGGTGTGCGCATACTGCCCGGGTCATTTAGTAAAGCGATAGTAACATGAAATCACAAAGCTTACCACATATCACGAGTCTTCCCACTCTTGTCTCAAGCACATCGCTAATGATTTGCTGTACGTCTGGCCTTCCTTTAACCTCAGCAATTCGACTGCCTGCCCGTTTGTATGGCACTGCGTGTCCCGCTTCATCTACTATTTCGTAGTCGCCATAGATATAAACATCTATAATCTGGAGAGCATTAGCTTTTGATGACGTTAGATTGCCGCGTTACAACACTTGCATTCTCTCCATGCGGTGCAGGTCGTATCCCTGGGCTTTCGTTGTTGCTACTACCGTGTAAGTATCGGTCCATCTTTCCGCTTCCGAATAGAGCGCGTGTATCCTGGCGCATCGCAGCGGCTGGAAGATCGTCTCTTCTCAATATGTTGTTCATGACTTCCCACACCAAGTCCAGCTGATACTTATTGTCCACCTGCCAAACCAGAAGAAGATCCCTAGTCTTAGTCTTTGACTGCCGGTAGTCGCGTACGAGCTTTTGAACATAGGCAAGATGGCCGACGATTCCAATCCCACTAGCGAATAGAACTACTGTACCAAAGTCTCGTAGGTCGAATCCGTGTCCGTAAGGCCCCTCTATGAAAGCGCTAAGCTCTGTCGTTCCACCAAGAGTCCGTGCCAGAAGTCGATTCGTGAAGCCTGCTCTAGGCTGTATACGTAACTGAAAGTCGTGATCCTCCGATTCCTTGTCTGTAACCATAAAAGGGTGGCGCTGTAGTATCGAGAAGAATCCAGGTCTCATCATGGTAAGGTATACATACTGACCAGGCTTAACTTTCCAAGGCCTAGGGAGTTTGACCTTTATTTGAAGGCTGTTGTGAACGTTCTCAACTAAGATGCTAGTGCTGGGCTTGCTTACTGAAAAATTACGATAGACGAGGAGGCCGTTTCTGTGAGTGTAGGTCGCTACCCACATACACGTCCCCACGATTACTTGGACTCGACCTATTTTGTTCGCTTTGGGAACATGAAGCCATAGTAATATACATATTGATGTAGAGCAACCAAAGTGAATAATCCGGAAGATCTCGTACACCCGACAACGGAAGGCGGGTAGAGAAGCAACACTCATTAGTCCGAGGC
>Ga0265798_10006409_pt1 | contig 15469 bp, 14 predicted proteins | sample P3T30metagenome_FD_192430 | JGI IMG/M metagenome (GOLD analysis project Ga0265798, IMG submission 192430) | Plant litter microbial communities from East Loma Ridge, Irvine, California - P3 T30 | ecosystem: Environmental > Terrestrial > Plant litter > Unclassified | place: USA: California... | reverse complement strand
GCCGGCGCCGGCAGCGCCGCCCTGCGCACCACCGCAAGCGCGCCGGCCGACTCGAAAGCCTCGGCCTTCCCGCTCGCCACCTGCGAAGCGGCCCTGCCGGCCACCGCAAAGACCGCCCAGGTCGGCGCCCGCTTCCTGCCGCTGCCCAAGGCCGAGCCGCAGCGCATCCTGGTGCTGGCCGATACCGGCTGCCGCCTGAAGAAAGCCGACAACGCCTTCCAGTCCTGCAACGACAAGGATGCCTGGCCGCTGCCGCAGATCGCCGAGGCCGCCGCCGCCATGAAGCCGGACCTGGTACTGCACATCGGCGACTACCACTACCGCGAGAATGCCTGCCCGGCCGACATCGCCGGCTGCAAGGACAGCCCGTGGGGCTATGGCTGGGACACCTGGGAAGCCGATCTGTTCAAGCCGGCCGCGGCGCTGCTGGCGGCGGCGCCCTGGATCGTCGTGCGCGGCAACCACGAGGAGTGCGCGCGCGCCGGCCAGGGCTGGTTCCGCCTGCTCGACACCCAGCCCTACAGCGGCGCGCGCAGCTGCGACGATCCGGCCAACGACGGCGGCGCCAACTACACCACGCCCTACGCCATCCCGCTGGGCAGCGACACCCAGGTGATCGTGTTCGACTCGGCGCGCAGCGGCAAGGCCGCGCTGGCGCTCACCGATCCGCAATTCCTCGCCTACCAGAAGGATTTCAAGACCGTGGCCCAGCTGGCGTCGAAAGCGAAGACCACCAGCCTGTTCGTCAACCACCATCCGATCCTCGGCTATGCGCCGATCGCCGGCGGAGCGCCTGCCGGCGGCAATGCCGCCCTGCTGTCGGTGGCGGCCCAGGTCAACCCGAGCGCCTACTACCCGGCCGGCATCGCGCTGGCGCTGCACGGCCACGTGCACGACTTCCAGGCGATCAATTTCAGCTCGAACCACCCGGCCACTTTCGTGAGCGGCAACGGCGGCGACAACCTCGACGTCGCCCTGCCCGATCCCTTCCCGGCAAACCTGCCGCCGGCGCCCGGCGTCACGCTGGACAAGATCACCCACAGCGTCACCTTCGGCTTCATGCTGATGGAACGCGCCGGTACCAGCTGGAACTTCAAGGCCTACACCCGGACCGGCAAGCTGATGGCGACCTGCTCCCAGTCGCTCAACAAGATCGCTTGCGACAAGGTGGGTTTCATTGCAGGCTAAGGTCCTCCTCGCGCTCTTGCTGGGCGCGGCCGCGCTTGCGCCCTGCCTGGGCGCGGACGCGCAGCGCATCGGCGCCACGCCGCTGCTGGCCGCCATGCCGGGGCCGGCCGGCCCCTTCGCGCCTGCGCCGGCGCGGGTGGCGCTCGGGCGCCTGGTGTTCTTCGATGCGCGCCTGTCGGCACCGGCCGGCACCAGCTGCGCCGGCTGCCACGACCCGGGGCGCGCCTTCTCGGGCAACCACGGCTCGCGCCTGGGCGTGCCGCTCGGCAGCCGGACCGGCGCGACCGGGGTGCGCAACACTCCCAGCGCGCTGTACGCCGCCTACATCCCGCGCCTGTTCTTCTACCAGGACGACGACGGCCCGGCGCCGACGCCCTTCGGCGGCCTGTTCGCCGACGGCCGCGCCGACACCGTGCCCGAACTGCTGCGCCACCCGCTGCTCGATCCGCGCGAGATGGGCAACCGCAGCCCGGCGCAGGTGGTGCGCAAGCTGCGCAGCGCGCCCTATGCCGAGGGCTTCCGGCGCGAATTCGGCGCGCGCGTGTTCGACAGCGAAGCCGCCGCCTTCGCGGCCCTGGGCGCGGCGATGGAAGCCTTCCTGCAAAGCCGCGAGATGGCGCCATTCTCTTCGCGCTACGACGCCTGGGTGCAGGGCAAGGTCAAGCTGAACGCACAGGAATTGCGCGGCCTGCAGCTGTTCAAGAATCCGGACAAGGGCAATTGCGCCAGCTGCCACAAGTTCAACGAGACCTCCAGCAATCCGGCCCGCTCGCTGTTCACCGACTTCGGCTTCGACGCCATCGGCGTGCCGCGCAACCGCGCGATTCCGGCCAACCGCGACCCGAAGCGCTTCGACACCGGCCTGTGCGCGAGCGCCGCCGCCAAAGGGTGGCCGGAGCGCAGCCAGTGGTGCGGCTACTTCCGCACCCCGAGCCTGCGCAACGTCGCCGTGCGCGAAGCCTGGATGCACAACGGCGCGTTCTCCAGCCTGCGCGACGCGGTGGCCTTCTATGCGACGCGCGGCATCGAGCCGGAGCGCTGGTACGACAAGGGCCGCCTCTACGACGACCTGCCGAAGGAATACCACGCCAACGTCAACGCCGCGACGCTGCCCTACAACCGGCGCAAGGGCATGCAGCCGGCGCTGGACGATGCGGAGATCGACGCCATCGTGGCCTTTTTGCAGACGCTGACGGATGCGCCCTGGGCGGCCGGCGCCACCGCCGGGCGCTGAGGACGGCGCTGCAGCGCCATCGGGGTCGAGGTACAACGCTTTGCCGCCGCTCAACGCAGCGGCAGCCAGAACTTGCGCACCCCTTCTTCCTCGTCCAGCGGCCCTACGGTGAAGCCGAGCTTTTTCACCAGCCCGATCACCGGGGCGTTCTGCGGCAGCGCCTCGCCGACGATCTCGCGCGTGCCGCGCGCGCGGCAATAGGCGATCAGGCGGTTCATCAGCAGGACGCCCAGGCCCTTGCCCTTCAGGTCGGAGCGCACCGTCACCGCGAATTCGGCGCTGATATTGTCCGGATCGGCCACTACCCGGCCGACGCCCAGGGTCTCGTCGCGGCCGTCGGGACCCGGGCGCACGGCGACGAAGGCCATCTCGCGGTCGTAGTCGATCTGGGTGAAGCGCGCCAGCTGGGCCGGCTGCAGCTCCCGCACGCGCACGAACATGCGGTAGCGCACGTCGTCCGGCGTGAGCGCATTGAAGAAAGCGACGTGGGCGGCGCCGTCTTCCGGGCGGATCGGGCGCAGCAGCAGTTCGCCGCCCTGCCAGGGCACCAGCTCTTCCAGCTCGGCCGGATAGGGACGGATCGCCAGCCGGTCCAGGGTGCTGCCCGACGCGTCGGCCATGGCGATGCGCATGCGCGCATCCAGCACCACCGCGCCATTGCTGTCGGCCAGCAGCGGGTTGATGTCGAGTTCGACGATCTCGGGCACTTCGGCCACCAGCCGCGCCACCTGCACCAGCGTGGCCGCGTTGGCGTCCATGTCGGCCGGCGGATGGTTGCGGTAGCCTTTCAGCTGGCGCGCGATGCGGGTGCGCCCGATCAGGTCGCGCGCCAGCACGGCGTTCAGCGGCGGCAGCGCCACCGCGTGGTCTCCCGAGACCTCGACCGCCAGCCCGCCCTGGCCGAACAGGATCACCGGGCCGAACACCGGGTCGGTGGCGGCGCCGGCGATCAGTTCGTGGGCTTCGGGATTCCGCGCCATCGCCTGCACGATGAAGCCTTCCAGGCGCGCCGCCGGCTTCAGTTCGGCCAGGCGTTTCCGCATGCGCTCCGCCGCGGCGCGCACGGCTTCCGGGGTGTCGAGGTCGAGGCTGACGCCGCCGACGTCGCTTTTCTGGACCACGTCGGGCGAGAGGATCTTGACCGCGACCGGATAGCCGATCTCGCCGGCCGCGCGCACCGCATCGCCGGGCGTGGCGGCGGCGCGGGTCGGCACCACCGGGATGCCGTAGGCGGCCAGGATCGCCTTGGTGTCGGGATCGGCCAGCAGATGGCGCCCCCTGGCGAGGGCCTCGCGCACCAGGGCGCGCGCGCGTTCGCGGTCCGGCTCGCCGTCGTCGACCGAAGCCGGCACCTCCATCAGGAGATTCTGCGCGTGGCGGTAATTGACGATCTGCAGGAAGCCGCTGACGGCATCCTCGGGGGTGCGGTAGGACGGCATGCCGGCGCCGGAGGCGATGGTCCTGGCCTCGCTGACCGACTGGCCGCCGAGCCAGCAGGCCAGTACATTGCGCGACGATGCCCTGGCCAGCGGCGCCACCGCGCGCGCCACGTCGGCCGGATCGACCACGGCGTTCGGCGCGTGGATCATCAGCACCGCGTCGACCTCGCGGTCGCGCAGCAGCAGGTCGACCACGTCGCGGTAGCGCTCGGGCGGGGCGTCGCCGCGCAGGTTCAGCGGACCGCTGCCGCCCCACTCCGGCACCAGCGCGCGCAGGCTGGCCACGGTGGCCTCGCCCGGCGCCGCGGCATGGCCGCCGCCGTACTGCAGGGCGTCGCCGGCCAGCACCACCGGACCGGCGCCGTTGCACAGGATCGCCAGGCGCTCGCCGTACAGCGGCTTGGCGCGCGCCAGCGTCTCGACCGCGGCGAACAGCTGCTCGGTGGTGTACACGCGCAGCATGCCGGCGCGCCGGATCGCGGCGTCGACCACGTCGTCCGGCCGCGCCAGCACGCCCGACAGGCAGGCCCCGACCGTGGCGCCTTCGAGCGAGCGCCCGGCCTTGAGCACCAGGGTCGGCTTGCTGCGCGCCGCCGCACGCGCCGCCGACATGAACTTGCGCGCATGGCGCAGGTTCTCGATGTGCAGCAGGATCGCGCTGGTGCCGGGATCGCTGGCCAGGTAGTCGAGCACGTCGCCGAAATCGACGTCGGACGATTCGCCCAGCGACACGAAGCTGGAAAAGCCGATGCCGCGCAACCGCGCCCAGTCGAGCACGCCGCTCATCAGGGCGCCGGATTCGGAGACGAAGGCGATACGCCCGGCCGTCGCGCCGCCGGCGATGCTGGCGTTCAGGCCGATGCCGGGAGCCAGCAGGCCCGAGCTGTTGGGCCCGAGGATACGCAGCAGGTAGGGGTTGGCGGCGTCCAGCATGGCTTGGCGCAGGCTGCGTCCGTGCGCATCGCGCGCGCTGTCCATGCCGGCGCTCATCACGATGGCGGCACGGGTGCCCAGCTCGCCGAGCGCGCGCACGATGCCGGGAACGGTGGCGGGCGGCGTGCAGATGATGGCCAGCTCCGGCGCCTGCGGCAGCGCGGCGACGTCGCGCCAGACGTACAGGTCGTCGAGTTCGTCGTACTTGGGATTGACCGGGTACAGGTCGCCCTTGAAGCCGCCCGTGCGCAGGTTGTGCAGCACCGTGGCGCCGACGCTGCCGGGACGCTGCGAGGCGCCCACCAGCGCCACCGATTTCGGGGCAAACAGTTGTCGAAGGTTACGTACACTCATGCGGCTCTCCGGCGCGGCGGCCACGCTCCACGCCCGGCCCTGCCAGAAGTGCAGGGCAATACGGGCTGTTTTGGCTACACTTCAGCCATGAAGCTTCCAGGACCAATCAAAGCATGAGCGACAGCATAGCGCATACCGGCAAGCAGGCCGGCGCGGAAGAGCAATCGGGCGGATCGCGCAAGGTCATCTACGCGGCCATCGTCGCCAACCTCGGCATCGCCACCGCGAAATTCATCGTGGCCGCGATCACCGGCAGCGCGGCCATGCTGGCCGAGGGCATCCACTCTGCCGTCGACACCGGCAACGAGCTGCTGCTGCTGATCGGCGAGAAACGCGCCGCCAAGCCGGCCGACCGGCGCCATCCTTTCGGCTATGGCAAGGCGGTGTATTTCTGGGCGCTGGTGGTGGCGATGTCGGTGTTCGCGCTGGGCGGCGGACTGTCGATCCACCACGGCATCGTGGCGCTGGGCGAACCGGAACCGCTGCGCGATCCGCTGTGGAACTACGTGGTGCTGGGCGTGTCGGCGCTGTTCGAAGGCTATAGCTGGAACGTGTCGCGGCGCGAACTGAACCGGGTGCGCAAGCCCGGCGCCTCGCTGTGGCAGACCGTGCGCGCCAGCAAAAACGCCTCGGTGTTCACGGTCTTCATCGAGGATTCCGCGGCCCTGCTCGGCCTGGCCATCGCCGGCCTCGGGATCTTCCTCGGCCACCTGCTGGACAACCCCTACATCGACCCGGCCGCCTCGATCCTGATCGGCCTGCTGCTGGTGGGCGCCGCCTTCACCCTGGCGCGCGAGACCGGCGGGCTGCTGCTGGGCGAGAGCATCGGCCAGGAAGCCACCGCGCAGCTGCGCACGATCTTCGAGGACGATCCGGACATCCTCGAGGTCGGCGCGCTGCGCACCATGCAGCTCGGGCCGGACGAGGTGCTGCTGACGGCGTCGCTGCGGTTCCGCCGCTGCACCCGCATCGACGAGGTCGAGACCGCGATCGCGCGCCTCGAGGCGACGGTGGCGAAGGCGTATCCGGAAATCCGCCACATCTACTTCGAGTCCGGCGCGCTGCGCTCGGCGATGACTGCCACGCAAGTCAAGGATGATTGACCGGAATGAAGATCGGCTTGCCCTTGTTCTTCACCAGGAACACGACGAACCTGGCGGGCCTGGTCTTGCTGGCGTTGCGTCCCACCGTATGCACGTCGTGCAGGCCCTCGTAGAAGATCTGGCCCGGCCCCAGGGTCTGCTCCTTGCCGCCCTTGACGCCCATGACGATCGAGCCTTCGATCACGTAGACGAACGCTTCGGCGTCGTGGCGGTGTACCGGATCGGCGGCGCCCGGCGCGTAGTCGACGGTGATCATCTCGACTTCCTTGTTCGGCACGTCGGCCAGCACCTTCGTCATCAGGTCGGTGACGACCGGATCCGGCGCCGCGGCCAGCGCCGAGGCGGTGGCGAAGGTGGCGGCGGCGACGCCGATGGCGAAGGCGACGGCGAGCGACAGTCCTGGCCGGCGCAAGCTGCGAGTGAAGTTTGGCATGGTGCAATCCATTAGAAGGAACCCAGTACGGCTGGGCGCCGGACGCGGACATCGCGTTGATTGCAGTCTAGGATCACAGCCGCCGATGCAGTAGATCCTTGTGCGGCCGCACATTGGTGACGATAAGGCACCAATCCGGCACCAGGCACATGCCATAGTGTTATCGACCCGGACCGCCCCGGCAGGCGCGTGCCCCGCCACTGCCGGGCTGGCAGTAAACCCTGCTTTTTTGTCATGGCGCGGCGCGCCCCCTGGAACTACCATTCGGATCGCAATGATTAATCCATGGGAGAGTCCAGTGTCGCACCACTTCATGCCATTTCCAGCGGTGCCAGCGTATGGGTAATATGCCCCTGGCGCCGACCATGCATCCGGAGCGCCGCGAACGCAGCGATGCGCTCGCCTCCAGCTTCGCCACCACCTATGCCGGCGTCGTGGCCTTCATCGCCGTCGTCCATGAAGGCAGTTTCGCCCGCGCCGCCGAGCGCCTGGGCATCGGGCGCTCGGCGGTCAGCCGCAGCGTGCTCAAGCTCGAGACCCAGCTCGATACCCGCCTGTTCCTGCGCACCACGCGCAGCACCACCCTTACCGCCGAGGGCGAGCTGTTCTTCGAAAATTGCCGCGGCGGCGTCGACCGCATCCTGCAATCGGTCGAGGAAATGCGCGAGCTGCGCAGCGGCACGCCGCGCGGCAGCCTGCGCATCTCGGCCACGGTCGGCTTCGGGCGCAAGGTGCTGGCGCCGCTGCTCTCGGGCTTCCACGCCCTGTATCCTGACATCGCGGTCGACCTGGTGCTGGACGACCGCCCGACCGACTTCATCGCCGACCGCATCGACGTCGCCTTCCGCAACGGCCGCATGGACGACAGCCAGATCGTCGCCAAGCAGCTGATCCCGATGCAGATGCTGGTGTGCGCGGCTCCGGACTATGCGCGCAAGCACGGCCTGCCGCGCAGCATCGAGGAACTCGACCGGCACGCCTGCGTCAATTTCCGCCTCGCCTCGGGCCGCGTGTTCGAATGGGAGTTCAAGGTCGACGGCGTGCTGCGCAAGGTGGCGCCGCAGGGCTGGCTGTGCTTCAACGACGCCGACCTGGTGCTGCAATCCGTGCTCGACGGCGAAGGCATCGCCCAGATGGCCGGCTACCAGGTCTGCGAGCACCTGCGCGCCGGCAGGCTGGTCGGCTGCCTGGCCGAGTACGCGCCCGACGACCGCGGCCACTACCTGTGCTACCTGAGCCGCCACCACCTGCCGCTGCGCATCCGCGTGTTCGTCGACTACATGACCCAGCAGGTGCGCGCGCTCGACCTGCATTGCCTGGGCGACATGCCGGGCGGCGCCGGCGAGGGCGCCGATACCGGCTCGCGCACCGATTGGTGCGTTTGAGGCAACACCGTGGAGAAGCGCCCGGGCCTACCGGCCAGGACGGCCCCCACCTACACTTTCTTCGTGCTGCCGGTCCGGCGGCGTAGTCCCGACGACCGGACGGCAGCCCATTCCAAGGAGAAGAAAATGACTCAACGTATCGATTACATGCAGCAATCCCCAGCAGCCTTCAAGAAGCTCGTCGAACTCGGCGCCCTCATCCATGACAGCGGCATCGAGCAAACCATCCTCGACCTGGTGGCGATCCGCGCCTCGCAGCTCAACGGCTGCGCCTTCTGCCTCGACATGCACATCAAGCAGGCCACCCTGCACGGCGAACGCCCGCTGCGCCTGCACCACCTGGCGGCCTGGCGCGAATCGACGCTGTTCGTGCCGCGCGAACGCGCCGCGCTGGCCTGGACCGAAGCGCTGACCGTGCTGGCGCCGCACGGCGTAGCGGACGAGCTGTACGAGCGCGTGCGCGGCCAGTACTCGGAGAAGGAACTGACCGACCTGACTTACGAGGTCATGACCATCAATGCCTGGAACCGCATCAACGTGGCCTTCCAGACCGCCCCCGGCGCCTACGACAAGGCCTATGGCCTCGACAAGGCCGGCCTGGCCTGAACTCCATCCAATCACTGGGGACAGCAATCATGAAAATCGTCGTCATCGGCGGCACCGGCCTGATCGGTAGCAAACTGGTGGACATCCTGCGCCAGCGCGGCCACGAGGCGCTCGCCGCCTCGCCCAACTCGGGCGTGAATACCATGACGGGCGAAGGCCTGGACCAGGCGCTGGCCGGGGCCGACATCGTCGTCGACGTCGCCAACTCGCCCTCCTTCGCCGACGACGCGGTGCTCGAATTCTTCACCGTCTCGGGCCGTAACTTGCTCGACGCCGGCAAGCGCGCCGGTATCAGGCACCATGTGGCGCTGTCGGTGGTCGGCACCGACCGCCTGGCCGACAGCGGCTACTTCCGCGCCAAGATCGTCCAGGAAAAGCTGATCCGCGATTCCGGCCTGCCCTACACCATCGTGCACTCGACCCAGTTCTTCGAATTCCTGGGCGGGATCGTGGCATCGGCGGGCGAAGGCGATACGATCGGGCTGTCTCCGGCCTTCGTCCAGCCAATCGCGTCCAGCGACGTGGCGCTGGCCATGGCCGACTTCAGCCTGGGCAAGCCGGTCGATGGCGTGGTCGAGATCGGCGGTCCGGAACGCTTCCGCCTGGCCGAGCTGGTGCAGCGCTACCTGCAGCTCAAGGGCGATCCGCGCAAGGTCGCCGCCGATGTCCACGCGCGCTACTTCGGCGCCGAGCTCCAGGAAGAAACCCTGGTGCCGGGACCGGACGCCCGACTTGGCGCGGCCCATATCGCCGCTTTCCTGGGAACGCAGGCCGCGCCGAAGTAAGCCGCCGGGGCGATCGATGAAAAAGCCGAAATTGCTGTCGGCCGCCCTGTCGTCGCGCGAGCGCAATGTCGACACCGAGCTGTATGCCGGGACGGTGACGGTGAGCGGCGGCGGCGCAGGCCATGGCCGCGCCTCGGGCGTGGTCCGCTCCAGCGACGGCTTTCTCGCGCTCGAGCTGCGCATGCCGGTCGAACTGGGCGGCGACGGCGGCGGCACCAATCCCGAACAGCTGTTCGCCGCCGCTTATGCGGCCTGCTTCCACGGCGCGCTGGTGTCGCTGGCGGAACGCCACGGCATCGCTGCCGGCGATGCCGAGGTCGACGCAACGGTCGTCTTCCGGCGCGATCCGGTCGACGGGCTGTTCAATCTGGCGGCCCGGCTGCGGGTGCGCCTGCCGGGGCTGGCCGAGAACGTGGCGCGCGCACTGCTGCGCAATGCCGAGCGCATTTGTCCCTATACGAAGATGGCGCGCCAGGGGATCGAATTCTCCGTCGTGCTCGACACCGGCGCCGGCCCCGCGGACGGCAGCTGAGCCGCGTCAGGAACGGCCGCCGGCAAGCTGCCTGCGGTATTCCGACGGGGTGACGCCGACGATGCGCACGAAGCTCACGCGCATGCGCTCCTCGTTGCCGAAGCCGCAGTCGCGCGCGATCCGGTCGAGCTTGGCGTCCGACTGTTCCAGCATGCGCCGTCCCGCCTCGATGCGCAGCGCCTCGATCGCCTTGCCCGGCGGACGCCCGGTCTTGGCCTTGTAGACCCGCGCAAAGTTACGGGCGCTCATGCGCGCGCGTTCGGCCAGGCGCTCCACCGAAAGGCCGGGATCCTGCAGGTTTTCCAGCAGCCAGGCGTGCAGCTCGTCGAAGGTGGCGCCGTCGCGCGACTGGGCGCGCAGCATCTCGCTGTGCTGGGGCTGGCCGCCGGGACGCTTCATGTAGACCACCAGTTCGCGCGCCACCTCCATCGCCACGGTGCGCCCGCAATCCTCTTCGACCAGCGCCAGCGCCAGGTCGATCCCGGAGCTGACGCCGGCCGAGGTCCAGATACGGTCCTGGGTGACGAAGATGGCGTCGCGGTCGACGTCGAGCGAGGTGAAACGGCGCTCCAGCTGGTCGGCCATGTTCCAGTGCGTGGCCACGCGCAGCCCGTCGAGCAGGCCGGCCTGGGCCAGCAGGAAGGCGCCGGTACACACCGAAGTGGTGCGGCGCGCGTGCTGCGCCGCCTGGCCCAGCCAGTCCACCGTGGCCTGGGCTTCTTCCAGCACCGTCTCGACCTCGGGCGCGCCCGGCACCACGATGGTGTCGACCTCGCGCCCGGCGAAGGCGGCGAAGGGCTGCGTGTCGATCACCACCCCCTCCTCCGATGTCACCTGCCCGCCATGCAGGCTCACCGTGTGGCGTTCGTAGGGCGCCAGGCCGCGCGCCGCCATGCGCTTGGCGGCGGCCCAGAACACGGTTTGCGGCCCGGTCAGGTCGAGCAGTCCCATGCGCGGGAATGCGACGAACAGGACGAGCGGGGCGTGAGGGACTTCGGACATCGGCGCGGAAGACTGAAGGGTTCGAAACGGGTGGATGCACCGTCGATGCCCTCAGGGCAATGACTGGAAGCGCGGCGACTGGCGACGGAATTCGCGCAGCACGCTTTCGAGCAGCAGATCGGTGCAGGCGGATTGTACGCCTTCCGCGGCATCCGGTCCGGCCGCCCCCGCCAGGCCGGCCAGCGGCACGGCGGCCAGCGGTTTGCGCACCGTGGTCGGGCGGCCGCCGCAAAAGCGCGGCCGCAGCCGCCGGTCGAGCAGCATGGTCCCCTGCAGCATGCGCTGGGCGCCGATGTCGAACATGACGCGGTCGATCACATGGGCGGTGCGCTGCGCGACCAGGTGCTGGCTGCGCATGCGACGTGCAAGGAAAAGACGTGTCCACAGCTTCATGCGCTCGCTCCCCGGGCCTGTACCGACATGGTAGCATATAATATTAAACTGACAAGTACAATCTTGCGCCAGGGAGGTCCGGGGCCGCATGCTAGAATGGCCGCGTGAAAGCCCTCCTGCGTCCCCTGCTGGTGCTGTTCCTGCTGTTCGCGCTGTCCTTCCAGGGCATGGCCGCGGCCAGCATGCTGCCGTGCGCGCCCGGCGCGCCGGCGCCCGCCGCCATGCCGATGGACGCGCCCGGCCATGATCACCAGGCCATGCTGCGCGCGAAGGCTGCCGCCGCCCACGATCACGCAGCCATGGCGCATGCGGGCGGGGTGCACGACACCGGCCAGCACGATGGCCACGACGGCAAGCATGGCGGCGGCTCCTGCGCTTCCTGCTGCGTCGGCGCGGCCATGGCGCCGGCGGCGCCCCTGCGGCTGGCGCTGGCCCGCCCCGATTTCATCGCGATTCCCTTCCGCGCCGGCCACGTGCCGAGCGTCGACCCGGCCGTCCTCGAACGCCCGCCCCGCCTCTCCCTCGCCTGACAGCGCAAGGCTTGCCGCGCCACCGGTCCCGCGACCGCGCCGCGCCGCGCCTGCCATGCCCATGCCGCCGCTGCCATTCCGATGGCGGCGCCCGACCCGTTTCGTCGAAGAGGACCCATGTACATTTCACCATTCCCGGCGCGCGCGCTCGCCTGCCTGCTGCTGGCGGCGGCCAGCGGCCACGCCGGCGCCGATCCCGCCGCGCATCCTGGCGCCGCCGATCCGCGCGCGCAGGTGCCAGCAACCATCTACCGCCCGCTGCTCGCGTACCGCGCCGAAGCCCAGCCGGACGCCAGCCCCGACCAGGGCTGGCAAGCCGGCAATGCCGCCGTCGCCGGCTACCAGCCCATGATGCTGACCATGAAGCCGCGCGGCGGCCAGGCTGCGCCCGCAAGCGCACCCGTACCTGCGCCCGCGCAGCCGCCCGTCGACCAGGCCGCGCCGCACGCAGGCCACGATCATCATCGGCATGGAGCTGATCAATGAGGCCGCATCGTCCCCTGCTCGCGCTGGCGGTCCTGCTGGCCCTGTCCGGCTGCACCGCGGTGGCGCCGGACGGCGGCTTCGGCGCGGTCGCCGACGCCACCTCGCAGCGCATCGGCGTGCGGCCGCAGCTGGCGCGCGACGAGGCCGCGGCGCGCGCGCTGCATGACACCGTGCGCGCCGAACTGGCCGGGCCGCTGGGTATGGACGCCGCCGTGCGCATCGCCCTCATCAACAACCCCGGCCTGCAGGCGAGCTACTGGAAAGTCGGCATCGCCCAGGCCGAGCTGGCCCAGGCCTCGCGCCTGCACAACCCGACGCTGGGCTTCAGGCGCGTTTCGGGCGGCGGGGAGGTGGAGATCGAGCGCGGCATCGGCGTCGACCTGGCCGCCCTGCTCACCACGCCGCTGGCCGCGCGCATGGAAGCGCGCCGCTTCGAGGCGGTGCGACGCGAGGTCGGCGCAGCGATCGAACGCCATGCCCTCGAGACCCGGCGCGCCTGGGTCGAGGCGGTGGCGGCGCGTCAGGACCTCGACTATGCGCGCCAGGTGAACGCCGCGGCCGAGGCCAGCGCCGAGCTGGCCGGGCGCATGCGCCGCGCCGGCAACCTCGCCAGCCTGGAACTGGCGCGCGAACAGCTCTTCCATGCCGAAGCCGCTGCCGCCCTGGCGCGCGCCGGCAGGCAGGAGATCGCCGCGCGCGAGACCCTGGCGCGCCTGCTCGGCCTGTGGGGCCAGGACAGCGCCTTCACGCTGCCGGAGCGCCTGCCCGAGCTGCCGCAGGCGCCGCTCGAACTGCGCGAGGTCGAACGCATCGCGCTCGAACGGCGTCTCGACGTTCAGGCCGCCCGCGCCGATGCCGCCGCCACCGCCGCCGGCCTGGGCCTGACGCGCACCACCCGCTTCGTGAACGCGCTGGAGCTGGGCTATGCCGGCAAGTCGGAAAGCGGCTCGCCCTCGGCGCGCGGCTACGAGCTGTCGCTCGAACTGCCGCTGTTCGACTGGGGCGGTGCGCGCGTGGCGCGGGCCGAAGCCATTTATATGCAGGCGCTCCAGCGCGTGGCCGAAACCGCGGTGAACGCGCGCAGCGAGGCGCGCGAAAGCTATCTCGGCTACCGCAGCGCCTACGACCTGGCCAGGCACTACCGCGACACCGTGATCCCGCTGCGCAAGCAGATCTCGCGCGAGGTGCTGCTGCGCTACAACGGCATGCTGGCCAGCACCCAGCAGCTGCTGGCCGATTCGCGCGAGCAGGCCGCCGCCGTCAACGCCGCCATCGCGGCGCTGCGCGAATTCTGGATCGCCCACGCCAATCTGGAAGCGGCGCTGGGTGGACGGGTGGGCGACGGGCAGGAACCAGGCAGGGAACAAGGCAGGGATCAAGGCAAGCAACAAGACTGGGAACAAGACAAGGAACACGCAGAATGACATCGCGCAGAAATTTCCTCGGCGGCGCCACCTTCCTCGGCGCCGCACTGGTGAGCAAGACCGGCCAGGCGGCCGTGCCCGAAGCGCCGGTGCAGTCCTCCGCAACCACCGTGCCGCCGCCGGCGCCGCCGAACGGCCGCCCCTACAACCCGGTCGTCACCCTGAACGGCTGGAGCCTGCCCTGGCGCATGAACGCCGGCGTCAAGGAATTCCACCTGGTGGCCGAACCGGTGGTGCGCGAGATCGCACCGGGCATGAAGGCCAACCTGTGGGGCTACAACGGCCAGAGCCCGGGCCCCACCATCGAGGTGGTCGAAGGCGACCGGGTGCGCATCTTCGTCACCAACAAGCTGCCCGAGATCACCAGCATCCACTGGCACGGCCAGATCCTGCCGAACGGGATGGACGGCGTGTCGGGCCTGACCCAGCCGCCGATCGCGCCGGGCAAGACCTTCGTCTACGAATTCGTGGCGCGCGACGCCGGCACCTTCATGTACCACCCGCACGCCGACGAGATGGCGCAGATCGGCATGGGCATGATGGGGTTCTGGGTGACGCACCCGAAGGATGCGCGCAAACAGGCGGTGGACCGCGACTTCGTGTTCCTGCTGAACGCCTACGACATCGAGCCGGGCAGCTACACGCCGAACGTGAACACCATGCTCGACTTTAATATCTGGACCATCAACAGCCGCGCCTTCCCCGGCACCGATCCGATCGTGGTGCGCAAGGACGACCGCGTGCGCATCCGCATCGGCAACCTGTCGATGACCAATCACCCCTTCCACATCCACGGCCACCGCATGGAGGTCGCCGGCACCGACGGCGGCTGGATCCCGAAGGCGGCGCGCTGGCCGGAAGTCACGGTCGATATCGGCGTCGGCCAGATGCGCGCCCTCGAATTCGTCGCCGACATGCCGGGCGACTGGCCCTTCCACTGCCACAAGTCGCACCACACCATGAACGCCATGGGGCATGAGGTGCCGAACCTGATCGGGGTCGACCACCGCGGCGTGGCCAGGAAGATCAACGACCTGGTGCCGGGCTACATGGTGATGGGCGACCGCGGCGGCTCGATGGGCGGGATGAAGATGCCGCTGCCGGAAAACACCCTGCCGATGATGGACGGCAAAGGCCCGTTCGGCGAGATCGAGATGGGCGGCATGTTCACCACCATCAAGGTGCGCGAGGGACTGGCGCGCGGCGACTACCGCGATCCGGGCTGGTACCGGCACCCGAAGGGCACGGTGGCCGCCGAATGGGACGGCCCCGCGCCGCAGGCCGTGCGCGCCCCGGCCGTCCCGACCGCGCCCGATGAACCGGTGGCGAAGGTCAGGCGCGGCGGCGGGCACGGCGGGCACTAGCACCGCGTTAGCCTGAAAACCGTCGTCCCGGCAGTTCGCCGCGTTAGCCGAAAAACCGTCGCCCCGGCGAAGGCCGGGGTCCAAGTTGCTGGCGCGGCTGCGGTGGAGGAACTTGGGCCCCTGCCTGCGCAGGGGCGACGTTTCAAAGCAGCCGACCTGGCTTCAAGTACGCGGCTCACACGGTAGCCACAAAACCGTCGCCCCGGCAGTTCGCCGCGTTAGCCGAAAAACCGTCGCCCCGGCGAAGGCCGGGGTCCAAGTTGCTGGCGCGGCTGCGG
>Ga0265798_10006407_pt1 | contig 15472 bp, 13 predicted proteins | sample P3T30metagenome_FD_192430 | JGI IMG/M metagenome (GOLD analysis project Ga0265798, IMG submission 192430) | Plant litter microbial communities from East Loma Ridge, Irvine, California - P3 T30 | ecosystem: Environmental > Terrestrial > Plant litter > Unclassified | place: USA: California... | reverse complement strand
ACCGCGCCGAGCTGCCCGGCACGCCGACGCTGCTCTCGCCCGTCGGCGTGCGCGCAGAGAGCGGCGACCCCGCCCGCATGCCGCACGTGCGCGACGGACGCGCTCGGGTGCAGGACGAGGGATCGCAGCTCGCCGCGCTGGCGCTGAGCCGCGCGCGCCCCGTCGAGGCGGGGGAGCGCTGGCTCGACCTCTGCGCCGGGCCCGGCGGCAAAGCCGCCCTGCTCGCCGCGGAGGCCGCGGTCGGCGGGGCCACCCTGCTGGCCAACGAGGTCGTGCCGGCGCGCGCCGAGCTCGTCCGCGGGGCGCTCGTCGCCCTGCCCGAGCCCCCGGAGGTGCTCGCCGCTGACGGCCGCGGCTTCGGCGACTCGCATCCTCAGGAGTTCGACCGCATCATGCTCGATGCGCCCTGCACCGGCCTCGGGGCCCTGCGCCGCCGACCGGAGGCGCGCTGGCGCAAGCAGCCGAGCGACCTGCCCGGCCTCACCGGCCTGCAGGACGAGCTCGCCGAGTCCGCGGCGCGAGCCCTCAAACCCGGTGGACTGCTCGCCTACGTCACCTGCTCACCGCACGTCGCCGAGACCAAGGGCGTGCTGCGCGGCCTGCTCAAGCGCCACCCGGAGCTCGAGCAGCTCGACACCGCCGCGGTGCTCAACGAGGTCACGGGCGGCTCGCTGAAGGCCGCGGAGGACGGCGGCGCCGTGCAGCTCTGGCCGCACAGCGAAGGCACCGACGCGATGTTCATCGCACTGCTGCGCCGCACCGCCTGAGCCGGGCGGGGGAGCGGGACCGCGTCGATACGATCGGAGCATGTCCCCACGCATCCACCCGTCCATCCTCTCCGCCGACTTCGTCAACTTCGACGCCGAGCTGCAGCGCATCGCGAGCGCCGACCTGGTGCACGTCGACGTGATGGACAATCACTTCGTGCCCAACCTCACGTTCGGCCTGCCGATGGTGCAGCGCATCCAGCAGGTCTCGCCGGTGCCGCTCGACGTGCACCTCATGATCGACGACGCCGACCGCTGGGCCCCGGGCTACGCGGAGACGGGGGCCTACTCGGTGACCTTCCACGCTGAGGCGGCGAAGGACCCGGTGGCGGTGGCGCGACGCCTGCGCGACATCGGCGCCCGCGCCGGCATCGCGCTCAAGCCCGGCACGCCCGTCGAGCCCTACCTCGAGCTGCTCCCGGAGTTCGACCTGGTGCTCGTGATGACGGTGGAGCCCGGTTTCGGCGGCCAGTCCTTCATGCCCGAGGTCATGCCCAAGCTGCAGGCCCTGCGCGCCGAGCGCGAGCGCACCGGGCTCGACGTCTGGCTGCAGGTCGACGGCGGCATCGCGCTCGACACGATCGCGATCGCGGCCGAGGCCGGCGCGGACACCTTCGTGGCCGGCAGCGCCGTCTACGGCAAGCCGGACACGGATGCGGCGATCGCCGAGCTGCGCGACGCGGCCCGTCTCGGCGCCCACGCCCACTGACGCCGGCACGACGAAGGGCCCGGCATCATCCGATGCCGGGCCCTTCGTCGATCGATCAGCGCAGTGCGCCGGCGAAGTCCTCGAAGGCCTGCTCGGGCGCGACCTCGCGCACCGTGAGCTGACCCTGCTCGTCGTAGGGCTCGGAGGCGAGCTCCCAGCGGCCCTCGCCCACGGTGCGGATGCTCGCGGTGCGGCTGCCCGACTCCAGGGTCGTGACGACGACGCTCGCCGCGGCGGGCGCACCGAGCTCGCCGGCCTCGAGAGCGCTGCGCGCCTGGTCGATGGCCTGGTCGAGCGCGTCCGAGCCGCCCTCGACGGGCGTGATGTCGTAGATGCCGAAGCCGCGAGCGCCGAGCAGCACCGTTCCGGCGGTCTCGCTGCTGATGAAGATGTTCGAGCGGCTCGCGTCGATGCTCACGACGCCCACCTCGACCCAGCGGTCGGCGGTGGTCAGCACAGCGGTGACGCGGGCGGCGCCGCCGGTCGGCACGGCGCTGCCGTCCTGCAGCTGCAGCAGCTCGCGCACCACGAGGGTGGCGTAGCCGGCGCCGAGCAGCTCGTTGCCCTCGACCTCCGGCAGGCGCAGGGCCTTGCGGCTCGCATCGGACGCGGCGCCCGGGTTGAAGGAGAGCAGCGCGAGGAGCTCGTGACCGGTGAAGCCGATCGTCTCGGTGGACTCGTGGGTGGGCGCGTCGGTCATCGTCAGCTCCAGAGGTTTGTTCGGTCGTGCGCGGAGCACGGGCTCCGACCTCCCACCGTAGCGCTGTCCACCCGTGGATGAGGGGTCGCCTGCTCAGCGCGTCGTCATCTTCAGAGAGCTTGCAGCTAGACGAGGCGTCTCGGCGGCGTCCCGCGGCCCGCTACGCTGGTGCGGTGAAATCCTTCGATGCGCTGTACGCCGAGCTCGCCGTGAAGGCGAAGGAGCGGCCGGAGGGATCCGGCACCGTCGCGCAGCTCGACGCCGGCGTCCACGCGATCGGCAAGAAGATCGTCGAGGAGGCCGCCGAGGTCTGGATGGCCGCCGAGTTCCAGTCGAACGACGAGGCCGCCGAGGAGATCTCGCAGCTGCTCTACCACCTGCAGGTCATGATGCTCGCGAAGGGCATCTCGCCGGAGGACGTCTACCGACATCTCTGAGCCCGCGCTCGAGTCGTCCGTCACCCTCCATCCCCGTCAGGAACACCCATGCTGAAGATCGCCGTGCCCAACAAGGGCTCGCTCTCCGAGACCGCCGCCCAGATGCTCACGGAGGCCGGCTACCACGGCCGTCGCGACCCCAAGGAGCTCATCGTCACCGACGCCGCGAACGGCGTCGAGTTCTTCTACCTGCGCCCGCGCGACATCGCCACCTACGTGGGATCCGGCGCCCTCGACGTCGGCATCACGGGCCGCGACCTGCTGCTCGACTCGCACTCGAAGGCCCGCGAGATCGAGAGCCTCGGCTTCGCCCGCTCCACCTTCCGCTTCGCCGGGCCGGTCGGGCGCTTCCAGGAGCTGGGCGATCTGCAGGGCAAGCGCATCGCGACGAGCTACGAGAGCCTCGTCGGCGACTTCCTCGCCGAGGCGGGCATCACCGCCGACATCGTGCACCTCGACGGCGCCGTGGAGTCCGCGGTGCGCCTGGGCGTGGCGGATGCGGTCGCCGACGTCGTCGAGACCGGCTCCACCCTCAAGAAGCAGGGCCTCGAGATCTTCGGCCCGGTCATCCTCGAGTCGACCGCGGTGCTGGTGACCGCCGACCAGGACATCCCGGGACTCGCCAAGCTGCAGCGCCGCCTGCAGGGCGTCGTCGTCGCGCGGCAGTACGTGCTGCTCGACTACGACCTGCCCAAGAACCTGCTCGAGCGGGCGACCGCGATCGCCTCGGGCTTCGAGTCGCCGACCGTGTCGCCGCTGCAGGACCCGGAGTGGATCGCCGTGCGCGTGATGGTGCCCCGCAAGGGCGTCAACGCGGTCATGGACGACCTCTACGAGCTCGGCGCCCGCGCCATCCTCGTCACCCCGATCGCCGCGGCCCGCATCTGATGTCCGTCGCGGTGCGGGTGATCCCCTGCCTCGACGTCGCCGCCGGCCGCGTCGTCAAGGGCGTCAACTTCCTGAACCTCGAGGACCAGGGCGACCCGGTCGAGCTGGCCGCGCGCTACTTCGAGCAGGGCGCGGACGAGATCACCTTCCTCGACGTCACGGCCACCGTCGACGACCGCTCCACGACCTACGACGTCGTGCGCTCGACGGCCGAGCAGGTCTTCATCCCGCTCACCGTCGGCGGCGGCGTGCGCTCCGACGAGGACGTCGCGCGGCTGCTCGCGCACGGCGCCGACAAGGTCGGCGTGAACAGCGCGGCGATCGCCCGCCCGGCGCTGCTCGGCGAGATCGCCGACCGCTTCGGCGCGCAGGTGCTCGTGCTCTCGCTCGACGTCAAGCGCAGCGAGCGCACCGCGAGCGGCTTCGTCGTCACGACGCACGGCGGCCGCAAGGAGACCGAGCTCGACGCCCTCGACTGGGCCCGTGAGGCCATCGAGCGGGGCGCGGGCGAGCTGCTCGTCAACTCGATCGACGCCGACGGCACCAAGCGCGGCTTCGACCTCGAGCTCATCGGCCTGATGCGCGAGCTCAGCAGCGTGCCGGTCATCGCCTCCGGCGGCGCCGGCGCGGTCGAGCACTTCCCGCCGGCGATCGCCGCGGGCGCCGACGCCGTGCTCGCCGCCAGCGTGTTCCACCGCTCCGAGCTCACCGTCGGCCAGGTCAAGGAGGCTCTCGCGGCCTCCGGCGCCCTCATCCGCTGATCCACGACCCGATCGGAGCCATCGTGACCGCCACCGACATCGACGCCGTCCTCGCCCGCGCGAGCTTCAACGGCGACGGACTGCTGCCCGCGATCATCCAGCAGCACGACAGCCTCGAGGTGCTGATGATGGGATGGATGGACGCGGAGGCGCTGCGCCGCACGCTCACCGAGGGCCGGGTCACCTTCTGGTCGCGCTCGCGCCAGGAGTACTGGCGCAAGGGCGACACCTCCGGCCACGCCCAGTACGTCAAGGCCGCGGCGCTCGACTGCGACGCCGATACGCTGCTCGTGACCGTCGAGCAGATCGGCGCGGCCTGCCACACCGGCGAGCGCTCCTGCTTCGACGTCGACCCCCTCGCGCCCGTGCAGGGCGCCCCCGCCTGAGCCGGGAGGCCAGCATGACCAGCACGACCACCCGCGCCGCCTTCGACGCCCTGCTCGACGGGCACCGCGTGGTGCCCGTCGTGCGCGAGCTCTTCGCCGACGGCGAGACCCCCGTCGCCCTCTACCGCAAGCTCGCGGCCGGCCGGCCGGGCACCTTCCTGCTCGAGTCGGCGGAGCAGGGCGGCATCTGGTCGCGCTTCTCCTTCGTCGGCGTGCGCTCCTTCGGCGTGCTGGGCCAGGACGGCGACCGCAGCGAGTGGATCGGCTACGGCCTCACCGAGCAGCGGGCCTTCGGCGGTGCGGCCCCCGAAGCCCCGCTCGAGGCGGTCGAGCACCTCTACGAGCGCTGGCGCACGCCCGCCGTGCCCGGCATGCCGCCGCTGACCGGAGGACTGGTCGGCTTCATCGGCTGGGAGGCGATCCGCCAGCTCGAGAAGCTGCCCGAGGCGAAGCCCCGCGAGTTCGCCGTGCCCGGCCAGGCGCTGGGCTTCGTCGCCGACCTCGTGGTGCTCGATCACCAGCAGGGCACCGTGCAGCTCATCGTCAACGCGCTCAACGACGGCGCGCTCGACCCGGCAGCGCTGTGGTCGGAGTCGCAGGCCCGCCTCGACGAGCTCGTCGAGGCGCTCGCGCAACCGGCCGAGCCGGCCCTCGCGGTCATCGACCTGCAGGCGCAGGGCTCGCCGCTGCCGCGCGTGAGCCAGGAGGAGTACGAGCAGGCGGTGCTGCGCTCGAAGGAGCACATCCGCGACGGCGACGTCTTCCAGGTGGTCGTCTCGCAGCGCTTCGACCTGCCCACGCAGGCCGACCCCCTCGACGTCTACCGCGTGCTGCGCGCGCTCAACCCGAGCCCGTACATGTACCTGCTCTCGCTCGAGAGCGGCGCGGGGGAGCCCTACGCGATCGTCGGCTCCAGCCCCGAGGCGCTCGTCAAGGTGCAGGGCGATCGCGTGCTCACCCACCCGATCGCCGGGTCCCGCCCGCGCGGCGCCGGTCCGGAGGAGGACCAGGCCCTCGCCGAGGAGCTGCTCGCCGACGAGAAGGAGCGCGCCGAGCACCTGATGCTCGTCGACCTCGCCCGCAACGACCTCGCCCGGGTCTGCCGCCCCGGCAGCGTCGAGGTGACCGAGTTCATGCGGGTCGAGCGCTTCAGCCACATCATGCACATCGTCTCGACCGTCGAGGGCTCGCTCCGCGAGGGCAGCAGCCCCGTCGACGCCTTCCGCTCGACCTTCCCGGCCGGCACGCTCTCCGGTGCGCCGAAGCCGCGCGCGCTCGAGATCATCACCGAGCTCGAGCCCGCCCAGCGCGGGGTCTACGGCGGGGTGGTCGGCTACTTCGGCTTCGCCGGCGACGCCGACCTCGCCATCGCGATCCGCACCGCAGTGCTCGCGAACGGCATGGCCCACGTGCAGGCGGGGGCCGGCCTCGTCGCCGACTCGGTGCCGACGACCGAGCACGAGGAGGCGCGCAACAAGGCCGCCGCCCCGCTGCGCGCCGTCGCCATCGCGAACGCGCTCAAGGCGGTCGGCGCATGAGCCCGAAGCGCCTCAAGGGCACCATCCTCGGCGCGCTCGCGCTGCTGAACCTCGGGCTGCTGCTCACCTGGACCCAGACCTGGGTCTCGCTCGAGATCCCGGTGGCGGATGCGCTGAGCACGATCGAGGCGACCGGCGAGACGGTCGCCCCCGCCCTGAGCGCTCTCGCGCTGGCGGGCCTCGCGCTCATCGCCGCGATCGCGCTGGCGGGGCCGGTGTTCCGGATCGTGCTGGCCGTGCTGCAAGGCCTGCTGGCCGCCTGCGCGCTGCTGTCCTCGGTGCTCGTGCTGCTCGATCCGCTCGCCGTCGCGGCGCCCGCCGCGATCGCCGCGACCGGCGTCACCGACTTCACCGTCGGCTCGGCGACCGGCGACGAGCCGTGGATCCTCTCCGCCTGGCCCTTCGTCGCGATCGTCTGCAGCGCGCTGCTGCTCGCGGTCGCCGTCGCGGTGCTCGTCACCGCCCGGCGCTGGCCGGTGTCGTCGCGCAAGTACCAGGCTGCCGGCGAGGCGACGGCGGCACCCGTGGACGGCCCGCGCGATCGCGTCGCCGACTGGGATGCGGTGACCCACGGCGACGACCCGACCGACCGCCGCGGAGCGGGGGAGCCGGACGACGGCGCGCCCGCATCCGAGCCGCGCTGACCCCTCCGCCGCCCCGTCGCCGCCCGCGTGGTGGCACGGGCGCGCCCCGCTCGACCGTTAGGATGGACCCCATGAGCACTGAGCCCGAAGAGCCCGGACACGGCCACTCACCCGCAGCCTGGACCGCGGTCGTCATCATGCTGGTCGGCTTCACCATCGGCACCGTCGCCTTCTTCCTCGTGGGCACCGTCCCCGAGTTCGCGGACTCCGCCTGGATCGTCTGGGCCTCCGCCGTGCTGGTGCTGGTCGGCCTCGCGGTCGGCTGGGGCATGGCCAAGGCCGGCTACGGCGCCAAGGGCCCGAAGTACTCGCCGAAGGCTCACTGACCCGTGCTCGGCGATCTCGTCGCCGGAGCCCTCGAGGACGCCGCCTCCCGGCGCGAGCACCGCACGCTCGCGCAGGTCGAGGCCGATGCCCTCGCGCGCCCCGCTGCACTCGACGCCCTCGCGGCGCTCGCACCCGCCGACCGGGTCAAGATCCTGGCGGAGGTCAAGCGCGCGAGCCCCTCGCGCGGAGACCTCTCCGAGATCCCCGACCCCGCGGCCCTCGCCGTCTCCTACGAGACCGGCGGCGCCAGCGCGATCAGCGTGCTCACCGAGCAGCGCCGGTTCAAGGGCTCCCTGGACGACCTCGAGCAGGTGCGTCAGGCGGTCTCCGTGCCCGTGCTGCGCAAGGACTTCATCGCCGAGCCCTACCAGGTGCTCGAGGCCCGCGCCGCTGGCGCCGACCTGGTGCTGCTGATCGTCGCCGCGCTCGAGCAGCCGCTGCTCGCGGAGCTCTACGGACTCATCGGCGAGCTGGGCATGACCGCGCTGGTCGAGACCCACTCGGCCGACGAGGTGCAGCGCGCGCTCGACATCGGCGCGCAGGTCGTCGGCGTCAACGCCCGGAACCTGTCGACGTTCGAGCTCGACCAGCACCTGTTCGGCCGTCTGGCCGACCAGATCCCCTCCGGCGTCGTCCGCATCGCGGAGTCGGCGGTCAAGACCGCCGACGACGTGGCGCACTACCGCCGCGCCGGTGCCGATGTCGTGCTCGTGGGGGAGGCGCTCGTCACGGGCGATCCCGCACGCACCCTTGCCGAGTTCCTGGAGGTTGGCGACCATGGCGCTGCGTGACGAGACCGGTCCCTACTTCGGCGCCTACGGCGGCCGTTGGGTGCCGGAGTCCCTGGTGGCCGCGCTCGACGAGCTCTCCCAGGTCTGGGAGCACGCGAAGACCGACCCCGTCTTCATCGACGAGCTGAACGAGCTGCACCGCAGCTACACCGGCCGCCCGTCGATCATCACCGAGGTGCCGAGCTTCGCCGCGCATGCCGGCGGTGCCCGCATCATCCTCAAGCGCGAGGACCTCAACCACACCGGCTCGCACAAGATCAACAACGTGCTCGGCCAGGCGCTGCTCACCAAGCGGATCGGCAAGCGCCGCGTGATCGCCGAGACCGGCGCCGGTCAGCACGGCGTCGCCACGGCGACCGCCGCGGCGCTCTTCGGACTCGAGTGCACCATCTACATGGGCGAGGTCGACACCGAGCGCCAGGCGCTCAACGTCGCGCGCATGCGCCTGCTCGGCGCCGAGGTGGTCGCCGTGAAGAGCGGATCGCGCACCCTCAAGGACGCGATCAACGACGCGATGCGCGACTGGGTCACCAACGTCGAGCACACCAACTACATCTTCGGCACCGTCGCGGGACCGCATCCGTTCCCGGCGATGGTGCGCGACCTGCAGAAGATCATCGGCGAGGAGGCCCGCGAGCAGGTGCTGGCGCTCACCGGTCGCCTGCCGGACGCGATCGCCGCCTGCGTCGGCGGCGGCTCGAACGCCATGGGCATCTTCCACGCCTTCCTCGACGACCAGGACGTGCGCCTGCTCGGCTACGAGGCCGCGGGCGACGGCGTCGACACGCCCCGTCACGCCGCGACGATCGGCAAGGGCCGTCCGGGCGTGCTGCACGGCGCCCGCAGCTACCTGCTGCAGGACGAGGACGGCCAGACCGTCGAGTCGCACTCCATCTCCGCCGGCCTGGACTACCCGGGCGTCGGTCCGGAGCACGCGTGGCTCTCCGATCTCGGCCGCGCCGAGTACCGCCCGGTCACCGACACGGCGGCCATGGAGGCCCTGCGGCTGCTCAGCCGCACCGAGGGCATCATCCCGGCCATCGAGTCCGCGCACGCCCTCGCCGGCGCGCTCGAGCTCGGCAAGGAGCTCGGCCCGGAGTCGATCATCCTCGTCAACCTCTCGGGTCGTGGCGATAAGGACATGACCACCGCCGCGCACTGGTTCGACCTCATCGACGAAGGGGCGGAGCAGTCGTGAGCGAGCACAGCGCGGCCGTGACCGCCGAGGCCCCGGGCGCCGTCGCCCGCCTCATCGACGAGCGCCGGGCGCAGGGCTCCGGCATCCTCGTGGGCTACCTGCCGATCGGCTTCCCCGATCTCGCCACGAGCATCGACGCGGCGGTGACCCTCGCTGAGAACGGCGTCGACGTCATCGAGCTCGGCCCGCCCTACTCCGATCCCGTCATGGACGGCCCGGTCATCCAGGCCGCGACCCAGCAGGCGCTCGCGAACGGCTTCAAGCTGCGGCACACCTTCGAGGCGGTGCGCGGCATCACCGACCGCACCGACGCCCCCGTGCTCGTCATGAGCTACTGGAACCCCGTGCAGCAGTACGGCGTCGACCGCTACGCGGCCGAGCTGAAGGCCGCGGGCGCCGCGGGCATGATCACCCCGGACCTCATCCCCGACGAGGCCGGCGAGTGGTTCGAGGCCTCCGACCGGCACGGCCTCGAGCGCGTCTTCCTCGCCGCGCCGAGCTCCTCGCCGGACCGGCTCCGCACGGTCGCCGAGCGCAGCCGCGGCTTCGTCTACGCCGTCTCCACGATGGGCATCACCGGCGCCCGAGCGGATGTGGACGCTGCGGCCCGCGGACTCGTCGGCCGCCTGCGCGAGGCCGGCGCGGAGCGCGCCTGCGTCGGCATCGGCGTCTCGACGGCCGAGCAGGTGCGCGAGATCCTCGGCTACGCCGACGGCGCCATCGTCGGCTCCGCGCTCGTCAAGGCCCTGGCCGACGGCGGGCTCGACGCCCTCGGCGCGCTCGCCGCCCAGCTGGCCGCCGGCAAGGCCTGACCCCACCACCGCTGTAGAGTTGCCGCGGCGCGCCCGCGTGCCCCGCATTCGACGAACTGAAAGGCGATCACGGACGTGACCTCCGACCTGAGCACCGCGACCGCGGGCATCCCCAGCCCGGATCCGGCCCTGGCCTCCTTCAACCTGGGCCAGTGGCTGCGCGACGTGGGCCTCGCCTGGTTCCCGTGGGACGTCACGATCCACGCCTACGCGATCTGCATCCTCGTGGGCATCGTGCTCGCCGTGCTCATCACGAACCACCGCCTGACGAAGCGCGGCGGCGAGAAGTGGGTCGTCGTCGACATCGCTATCCCGACCGTGCTGCTCGGCATCGTCGGCGCTCGGCTCTACCACGTGCTCACGCACCTGACGGACTACACCGAGGACCCCCGCGGCATCATCTCGGCCTTCTTCGTCTGGGAGGGCGGGCTCGCCATCTTCGGCTCGCTGCTGTTCGGCGCACTGGGCATCTGGCTCGGCTGCCGCTGGACCGGCATCCGCTTCTGGAGCTTCGTCGACGCGCTCGCGCCGGGCCTGCTCGTGGCCCAGGCCTTCGGCCGCTTCGGCAACTACTTCAACCAGGAGCTCTTCGGCCTGCCGACCGATCTCCCGTGGGGTCTGCGGATCGATGCGGGCAACTCGGCGATCCCGGTCGGCCTGCCCGAGGGCACGCTGTTCCACCCGACCTTCCTCTACGAGATGCTCTGGAACGCCGCGGGCGCCATCATCCTCATCGTCGTGCTCGAGCGCGCGCTGCGCCTGCAGTGGGGCAAGGCCATCGGCTTCTACCTCATCTGGTACGGCATCGGCCGCACCTGGTTCGAGTCGATCCGCGTCGACCCGAGCGATGTCTACCTCGGCATTCGCACCAACGTCTGGGCCGCGCTCGGGGCCATCGTCATCGGCGCGATCATCATCTTGGTCCAGTCGAAGCGCCACACCGGCGCCGAGCCCGGCGTGTACGTCGCCGGTCGCGGACCCGCCGACGATCGCTCGGTAGAGTCGGATGCGGTCTACTCGGAGCACGACGACCCGGGCGCCGAGCCCGAGCAGGGTTCGCACGCCGAACCCGCGGCCCCCGCGACGAGCGGAGCCGCACCCCGCTCCTGAGCACGGGGGCGCATCGGCAGCGGCCGGGCGCCCCGCGCAGGATCATCTCGGGCCAGCGCAGTCCCGCACCCCTTCCCTCGTCTCCCGTGAGGACGGTCCCCATGGCACAGAACCCCGTGTTCTCCCGCTACTCGACGATGCCCGAGAAGACCGGACTGTTCGACCCGCGCCATGAGAAGGACGCCTGCGGGCTCGCCATGGTCGCGACCCTGCGCGGCACGCCGGGGCACGACATCGTCGACGCGGCGCTGAACGCGCTGCGCAACCTCGAGCATCGAGGCGCGGTCGGCTCGGATGCGGGCACGGGCGACGGCGCGGGCATCCTGACCCAGATGCCGGACGCGTTCCTGCGGGCCGTCGCGCCGGCCGAGCTGCCGGAGGCCGGGAGCTACGCGGTCGGCAACGCCTTCCTGCCGCTCGACGCCGAGGAGCGCGCCGAGCTGCTGGAGGGCCTGGCCGGGCTCGCCGAGCAGGAGGACCTGCGGGTGCTCGGCTGGCGGGAGATCCCGGTGCGGCCGGAGGAGCTGGGCACGCTCGCCCGCAAGGCCATGCCCGGCTTCGGGCAGCTCTTCCTCATGAGCACCCGCCGCGACGAGGACGGTCGCCCGCCGGCCGGCATCGCGCTGGACCGCCAGACCTTCCGCTTCCGCAAGCGAGCGGAGCGCGAGCTCGCCGCGTACTTCATGTCGCTGTCGGCGCGCACGCTCACCTACAAGGGCATGGTCACGACGCTGCAGCTCGAGCCCTTCTTCCCCGATCTGTCGGACGAGCGCTTCGCCACGAAGCTCGCCATCGTGCACTCGCGCTACTCGACCAACACCTTCCCGTCCTGGCCGCTCGCCCAGCCGCTGCGGATGATGGCGCACAACGGCGAGATCAACACCGTCGAGGGCAACCGCAACTGGATGCGCGCACGCCAGTCGCAGCTCGAGTCCGAGCTGCTCGGCGACCTCGGCCCGCTGTTCCCGATCGTCACCCCCGGCGCCAGCGACTCCGCCTCCTTCGACGAGGTGCTCGAGCTGCTCAACCTCGCGGGCCGGTCCATGCCGCACGCGATGATGATGATGGTGCCCGAGGCCTGGGAGAAGCAGGACGGCTACCCGCAGGAGCTCGCGGACTTCTACGAGTACCACTCGTCGATGATGGAGCCGTGGGACGGCCCCGCCGCGCTGACCTTCACGGACGGCAGCGTCGTCGGGGCGACGCTCGACCGCAACGGGCTCCGCCCCGGGCGCTTCCTCGTGACCGACGACGGCCTCGTCGTGCTGGGCTCCGAGATCGGCGTGCTCGATGTCGCGCCCGAGAAGGTCGTCCGCAAGGGCCGTCTGCGCCCCGGCAAGATGTTCGTCGTCGACACCGAGGCCGGCCGCATCGTCGAGGACGACGAGATCAAGGCCGAGCTGGCCGGCCTGCAGCCCTGGGGCGAGTGGATCCGCGAGCAGCGCATCAACCTGCGCGACCTGCCCGAGCGCGAGCACATCGTGCACACCCCGGCGTCGATCGTGCGCCGTCAGCGCACCTTCGGCTACACCGAGGAGGAGGTGCGGATCCTGCTCACGCCGATGGCCCGCACCGGCGCCGAGCCCCTCGGTGCGATGGGATCGGACACGCCGATCGCCGTGCTCTCGCAGCGCCCCCGGCTACTCTTCGACTACTTCGTGCAGCAGTTCGCGCAGGTGACGAACCCGCCGCTGGACTCGATCCGCGAGGAGGTCGTGACCTCGTTGCGCGCCGGCATCGGCCCCGAGCTCAACCTGCTCGAGGCGACGCCGCAGCACGCCCGCCAGGTCGTGCTCGACTTCCCTGTGATCGACAACGACGAGCTCGCGAAGGTCCAGCACCTCGACGCGCACTCCGGCAGCCGCGCGACGACCGTGCTGCGCGGCCTCTACCGGGTCGACGAGGGCCCGCGCGGACTGGAGCGGCGCATCGCCGAGCTCTGCGCGGAGGCCGACGAGGCGATCGGGGCCGGCGCCAGCTACCTCGTCATCAGCGACCGCGACTCCACCGGCGACCTCGCGCCGATCCCCTCGCTGCTGTCGCTCGCGGCGGTGCATCACCACCTCATCCGCTCGTCCACCCGCATGCGGGTCGGGCTCGTGGTCGAGGCCGGCGACGTGCGCGAGGTGCACCACGTGGCGACGCTCATCGGCTACGGCGCGAGCGCGGTCAACCCGTACCTGGCCATGGAGACCAGCGAGAACCTGGTGCGCAGCGGCATGCTCACCGGGGTCACGCCCGAGCAGGCGGTGCGCAACGTCATCACGGCGCTCGGCAAGGGCGTGCTCAAGATCATGTCGAAGATGGGCATCTCGACGGTCTCGTCCTACGCGGGCGCGCAGGCCTTCGAGGCGGTCGGCCTCAGCCAGGAGTTCGTCGACGCCTTCTTCACCGGCACCTCCACGATGCTCGGCGGCAACGGCATGGCGGTGGTGGCGGAGGAGAACGCCGCGCGCCACCGCGAGGCCTACCCCGAGGACCCGACGGCCATCGCCCACGAGCGCCTCGCCACGGGCGGCGAGTACCAGTGGCGCCGCGAGGGGCCGCCCCACCTCTTCAACCCGGAGACGGTCTTCCGGCTGCAGCACGCGACGCGGTCGGGGCGGATGGACGTCTTCCGCGAGTACACGGCCGCCGTCGACCGCCAGGCGGAGGAGCTGATGACGCTGCGCGGCATGTTCCGGCTGCGCACCGGCGAACGTCCCGCGATCCCGCTCGACGAGGTCGAGCCGATCAGCGCCATCGTCAAGCGCTTCTCCACGGGCGCGATGAGCTACGGCTCGATCAGCGAGGAGGCGCACACGACCCTTGCGGTCGCGATGAACCGCCTCGGCGGCAAGTCGAACACCGGCGAGGGCGGCGAGGACGTCGACCGCCTGCTCGACCCGCAGCGGCGCAGCGCGATCAAGCAGGTCGCCTCCGGCCGCTTCGGCGTGACCAGCATGTACCTGACCCACGCCGACGACATCCAGATCAAGATGGCGCAGGGCGCCAAGCCCGGCGAGGGCGGTCAGCTGCCGCCGCAGAAGGTCTACCCCTGGGTCGCGCGCACCCGCGGCGGCACGCCCGGCGTCGGGCTCATCTCGCCGCCGCCGCACCACGACATCTACTCGATCGAGGATCTCAAGCAGCTGATCTTCGACCTCAAGCGCGCCAACCCCGCCGCGCGGGTGCACGTCAAGCTGGTGAGCCAGTCGGGCATCGGCGCGGTCGCCGCGGGCGTCACGAAGGCCCTCGCCGACGTCGTGCTCGTCTCGGGCCACGACGGCGGCACCGGCGCGAGCCCGCTCAACTCGCTCAAGCACGCGGGCACTCCGTGGGAGATCGGCCTCGCCGAGACCCAGCAGACCCTGATGCTCAACGGCATGCGCGACCGGGTCGTGGTGCAGGTCGACGGGCAGATGAAGACCGGCCGCGACGTGATCGTCGCGGCGCTGCTCGGCGCCGAAGAATACGGCTTCGCCACCGCTCCGCTCGTCGTCTCCGGCTGCGTCATGATGCGCGTCTGCCACCTCGACACCTGCCCCGTCGGCGTCGCGACGCAGAACCCGGTGCTGCGCTCGCGCTACACCGGCAAGCCGGAGTTCGTCGTGAACTTCTTCGAGTTCCTCGCGCAGGAGGTGCGCGAGCTGCTCGCCGAGCTGGGATTCCGCAGCCTCGAGGAGGCGATCGGCCGGCGCGAGCTGCTCGACGTCGACCGCGCCGTGCGGCACTGGAAGGCCGACGGCCTCGACCTCGCTCCGATCCTCGACGGCCCCGAGTTCGCCGATGACGAGCCGGTGCGCAACCACCGCCAGCAGGAGCACGAGCTCGAGCAGCACTTCGACATCGAGCTCATCCGCCGCAGCCACGACGCCCTCGAGCACGGTCGGCCGGTGCGCATCGAGCGCGAGGTACGCAACACCGAGCGGGCCGTCGGCACCATGCTGGGTCACGAGCTCACGAAGCGCCACGGCGCCGAGGGGCTCGAGCCGGGCACCATCGACGTCGTGCTGCGCGGCACCGCGGGTCAGAGCTTCGGCGCCTTCGTGCCGCGGGGCATCCGCCTGCAGCTCGTCGGCGACGCCAACGACTACGTCGGCAAGGGCCTCTCCGGCGGCGAGATCGTGGTGCGGCCCGATCCGGCTGCGGGCTTCGTCGCTGAGGACAACGTGATCGCCGGCAACGTGATCGGCTACGGCGCGACCGGTGGCACGATGCACCTGCGGGGCGTCGTGGGGGAGCGCTTCCTCGTGCGCAACTCCGGTGCCACGGCGGTCGTCGAGGGCGTGGGCGACCACGCGCTCGAGTACATGACCGGCGGCACCGCGCTCATCCTGGGCCCGGTCGGCCGCAATCTCGGCGCCGGCATGTCCGGCGGCGTCGCCTACGTGCGCGGCCTGCGCACCGAACAGGTGAACCGCG
>Ga0265798_10006405_pt1 | contig 15475 bp, 6 predicted proteins | sample P3T30metagenome_FD_192430 | JGI IMG/M metagenome (GOLD analysis project Ga0265798, IMG submission 192430) | Plant litter microbial communities from East Loma Ridge, Irvine, California - P3 T30 | ecosystem: Environmental > Terrestrial > Plant litter > Unclassified | place: USA: California... | reverse complement strand
ACTTTCCTTTTACATCTATGATAGAATGGTGTGTGGTCCATCCCTCTACAGGATTCATAAAAGTACCTTTGTATGTAAAAGGCCCTGTAGGTTTATCTCCTACGGCATACGCCAAAAAGTGTGTGTCCCCGGTTGAGTAAGTAAAATAATATTTACCATTAAACTTATGCATCCAAGAACCTTCAAAAAATCTTCTGTCATGATCTGAAGTCAAGAGAGGCTTACCGTTCTCATCGTTAATAACAACATCGGCAACACTGCCATCAAAATGAAGCATGTCTTTGCTAAGTTTAGCTACTTTACATGATAATGCCGGCTTATCTTCTTGTTTAGAGTCTGTTTTAGAGCCATTGGCATCAAATTTACCTGTCGCCCATTGTTGTAACTGCCCTCCCCAAATACCGCCAAAGTACATGTATGAAGAACCATCATCATCCGTAAATACCGCAGGGTCTATACTATAACTTCCTGCAATTGGTTCTTTTTCCGGTTTAAAAGGGCCTGTGGGCGATTTGCTTGTAGCTACCCCTATGCGAAATACATCTTTTTTGTCCTTAACAGGAAAATAAAGATAGTAGATACCATTTTTAAATGCTACATCGGGCGCCCATAATTGCCTCCCTGCCCAGGGAATATCTTTTACCGAAAGTGCCACACCATGATCTGTAACTTTACCGCCAATGCTATCCATTGAAAAGATATGGTAGTCTCTCATATCAAAATGGTCGCCATTATCATTTTCCGGAGTTCCGGCATCAATATCATGCGACGGATAAATGTATATTTTACCGTTAAACACATGTGCAGACGGGTCGGCAGTATATATCTCTGATATAAGTGGTTCCGACAAATATTTTTTCCCTGAAGCCTGGGCTTCTTTTGCAGGAGTTGCTTCATCAGTTGCTTTCTCCGGCTTATTATTGCATGATGTAGCAGCTACAGCAGATAAAAGCACAACCGATTTTACGGCAGTGTATAAAAGTGTATTTTTTTTATTCATGGTATTTGTACTAAATCGATATAGTTGTTTAGTGAAATAAAAGCCATTTTAAAGATGTTCAATAAAATGGCTTTATAATATTAGTATGCGTTAGCAATTATTTGCTCAAACAATTCCTGCCTGCCGCTTAATTGTTTAGGCTCACCATTTTGGCGAGCATAAGCACTAAGGTCTTGTAGGGTAAGGCCACCTTTTTCAAATTCGGCACCTTTGCCGCCATCAAATGATGCATAGCGCTCTGTGCGAAGTTGTGTAAAGTTGGTTTTGGTAAGGATGTGCTCAGCGCTTATAAGTCCGCGTGCAAAAATATCCATACCGCTTATGTGGGCTATAAATTTGTCTTCAAGATCGGTTGAGTTCCTGCGCACTTTGGCATCAAAATTAATACCGCCGCCCTGTAAGCCACCTGCCTGAAGGAAAACAAGCATAGCTTGTGTAACCTCATAAATATCTATAGGGAACTGGTCGGTATCCCAGCCGTTTTGATAATCGCCACGGTTAGCATCAAGGCTGCCTAACATACCTGCATTAGCAGCAAGCTGCATTTCATGCTCAAATGTATGGCCTGCAAGGGTAGCGTGGTTAACCTCAAGGTTTAATTTAAAATCGTTTTGAAGCCCATATTTGTTTAGGAAACCTATACATGTAGCCGCATCAAAATCATACTGGTGCTTCATCGGCTCCATTGGTTTAGGCTCTATCAAGAAATTACCTGTAAAACCCTGGCTGCGCGCATAGTCTCTGCAAACAGTAAGAAACTGTGCAAGGTGGTCCTGCTCACGTTGAATATCAGTATTTAAAAGGCTCATATAGCCTTCGCGTCCTCCCCAAAATACGTAGTTCTCGCCACCTAATGCAATTGTAGCATCTATAGCAATTTTAGCCTGTGCGCCTGCATAGGCCACTACATCAAAGTTAGGGTTGGTAGATGCACCATTCATGTAACGGGCATTGCTAAATAGGTTACTTGTACCCCAAAGCAATTTTATACCTGTTTCTTCCTGTTTTTGCTTTGCGTAGGCCACTACAGCTTTAACGCGCTGCTCAAACTCTTCTAAGGTTGGTGCTTCGTCTACTAAATCTACGTCATGGAAACAATAGTACTCTATACCCAATTTTTCCATAAACTCAAAACCGGCATCCATTTTATCTTTAGCACGTGCAACAGCATCTTCATTGCTGTCCCATGCATGTTTTTCTGTACCGGGGCCAAACGGGTCACCACCTGTATTTACAAGCGTATGCCAATAGGCCATTGCAAATTTAAAATGATCTTTTAATGGCTTACCGGCTACAACGCGGTTTTCATCATACCATTTAAAGGCTAAAGGATTGTTGCTTTCGCGGCCTTCAAATTTTATTTTGTCTACTGTTTTAAAGTAGGCTTGTTTTGTAGTGCTCATTTTGTTTATATTCAGTATTAATATTCTTTTTCCATTCCCGGTAAATATCACGATATATACCCGAAAGATTTGCCGTTGGCTCTACACGCTCAAGGCAGTGAAGGCCACTAAAGGCATCATCAAGAGTTGCATAAAATCCTGCTCCATATGCAGCGCCGCGTGCAGCGCCATCTGCACCTGCAGTATTATAAAGCTCCACCGTTGTATTAGTTGTATTAGCAAATATTTCACGAAAAACCGGGCTTAAAAACAGGTTTGCCATGCCTGCGCGAACTACCGTTCCTCCTGCGCCGCTTTCTTTCATAATATCAAAACCATAGTTCATTGCAAAAACAATGCTCTCGCATGCTGCGCGAACAAGTTCGGGCGACTGATGCATGGTAAAGTTTAAATTTTGAACCCCAGAAAATGCTTCCTTATTATTAAATATTCTTTCAACACCATTGCCAAAAGGATAGAATCTAAGGCCTTTACTTCCCGGCTCAGCTTTTAGGGCTTCGGCATTAAGCATATTATAAGAAACAAGGTCGTTATTTCCTAAAGACATAATTCTGCGTAGCCAACTGTACAAGATGCCCGACCCGTTAATGCAGAGTAAAACACCATTACGTTTTTCTTCCTGTGTATTGTTTACGTGTAAAAATGTGTTAACACGATTTTGCTCATCAAAAGCATCTTTATCTGTAACCGAATAAATAACTGCAGATGTACCCGCTGTTGTGGCTATCTCCCCTGGCTTAAGTACATTTAATGACAACGCATTATTAGGCTGATCGCCTGCACGGTAGGTTATCTTAACCTCAGGATTAAATCCTAATTCCTGGGCTACAGCAGCACTGATAGTTGCCTGGTATCCAAAAGTTGGAACAATTTCCGGAATTAGTGAAACCGGTATGTCAAATGCCTCAAGGATCTCGATAGCCAATCTGCCTTTACCAAAATTCCAAAGGGCGGCTTCAGATAATCCCGAAGCGGTAGTTTGTGCGCGTCCTGAAAGTTTTGCAGCAATAAAATCTCCGGGCAACAACATGTATACAGCCTTGCTAAATAATTCAGGTTCATGTTCCTGAACCCATTTAAGTTTAGATACTGTAAAATTACCCGGACTACCAAGAATTTGCTCCTGGCAATTCTTAGCACCAAATTTATTGTAAAAGTCCTCGCCTATTTGTGCTGCACGGCTGTCGCACCATATAATTGAAGGCCTTACAGGGTTTAGCTGTGCATCTGTAAGCACTAACCCATGCATTTGGTAAGCAATACCAATGCCTGAAATATGTCGAAGGTTTATATTATAATCTAATTTTAATGTGTTAATACCAGCTTTAATATAATGCCACCACTGATTAGGATCTTGTTCTGCCCAACCGATATTTTCTGAAAAAAATCCCATCTCCTGCTCGGGGACGCTTATTGATGCTATCGATTTTCCTTTTTCTCCATCAAAGACAGACAGCTTTATCGATGAACTTCCTATATCAATTCCTAAAAAAAGCATATTACTTATGTATAAATTAGCAAAATCAACTTATAGTTGTTTTGACTACAAGTATACTAATAATAATCTTTCCCACAAAATTTTCTTAATTTAATTTACAACAAATGACACATATACAGCTAAAACTTAAAAATGAGTTAGTTAATGATGCACTAAAATCCGAATTGATCTTTAATTGTTGATAGAATAAACACAATGTTTCACTACTCTCTACCATTATCAATGTAGTTTATGGTTAAAAAAAATCCATTTAAAGCAAAGTAAAAAGTGAATGTTGGCAATATTTCAAACAGAAACTATCAAATTATTGATTTTCATACTATATTTGATGGTCCCTTGTAGCTTTAAAAACAGTTAAGGTCTCTACTACTTTAACTTACCGGTGTAAAATTATCCGACCATCCTTTATTCATTAACCTCATCTATATGCGTATTTTATTACTTTTAATTATTGCATCTGTTTTTGTTGTAAGCTGTAATAGCAAAAATAATGAACAGGAAAATCATAAATATACTAATGATTTAATAACCGAGACGAGTCCGTATCTTTTGCAACATGCGCATAATCCTGTAAACTGGAAAGCTTATAATCAGAAAGCCTTAAATAAAGCCAAGGCTGATAATAAACTTATTATAATTTCTATTGGCTATTCTGCCTGCCACTGGTGCCATGTGATGGAGAAAGAAAGCTTTGAAGACGAAACTGTTGCTAAATTGATGAACGAAAACTTTATAAGCGTAAAAATAGATAAGGAAGAGCGGCCGGATATTGACCATATATATATGAGGGCTGTGGAATTAATGACGGGTAAAGGCGGATGGCCCTTAAACTGTATTGCACTCCCTGATGGCAGGCCTATCTTCGGGGGTACTTATTTTACTAAAGAAGAGTGGCTAAAGGCATTGACGGAATTATCTGCTATGTATAAAACCAACCCTCAAAAAGCTATTGACTACGCCGATAAATTAGCCGAAGGAATTAAAAGATCAGAATTAATTACGGTAAACGATAAAAAAGCTGATTTTAAAAATTCAGAGATAGTAAATGCAACAAAAACATGGCATGAGCAATTAGACTTTAAAGAGGGAGGCTTTGCAGGGGACACAAAGTTCCCTATGCCGGGTGCCTTGCATTTTTTACTGCGTTACAGTGAGCAAAATGATGATGAACTTATTAAAAAGTATTTAGAGACTACACTCACAAAAATGGCTAACGGCGGAATTTATGATGCCATAGGAGGTGGATTTTCGAGATATTCGGTAGATGCGAAATGGCATATTCCGCATTTTGAAAAGATGCTGTATGATAATGCACAGTTAGCAAGCTTATACTCTGATGCCTATTTAGCAACAAGAAATGAACTGTATAAAAAAACGGTTTATGAAACGCTGAATTTTGTTGAAAAAGAACTTATGGCATCTAACGGTGCTTTTTATTCTTCTTTAGATGCCGATAGCAAAAACCAGTCGAACAAAACGGAAGAGGGTGCTTACTATGTGTGGAAAAAGAAAGAACTGCAATCATTATTAAAAGCTGACTATCCCCTGTTTGAAGAATACTATAATATTACCGAAGATAACATGTGGGAAAATCAAAACTACGTTTTGCACAAAACACAGGCCGACACAGATTTTTCTGTTAACCACAAATTAAGCCCCAGTGAATTAGACGCTAAGGTAAAAAAATGGAAGGAAATACTTTTAAACGCCAGAAACAAAAGGCAGCGTCCTAATTTAGATAATAAAACACTAACCTCCTGGAATGCTTTAATGATAAAAGGTTACGCGAGCGCCTATCGGGCTTTTAAAAATCCGCACTTCAAGGATATTGCCTTAAAGAGCGCAAATTTTATTATAGAAAATCAAATTCAAAAGGATGGAAGCTTAAATCATAGCTATAAAGACGGTAAGAGCAGCATTGCGGGCTTTTTAGAAGATTACGCAACAGTTTCAGATGCATTTATCGCTCTTTACCAAATTACACTCGACGAAAAATGGCTAAATAAGGCAAAGCAATTAACCGATTTTAGTATCAATAGATTTTATGATAAAAAATTAAAAATGTTTTATTTCACATCTAAAACTACTGCCGACATAATCACTCGAAAGATAGAAATTAAAGACAACGTGATTCCCGGATCAAATTCAACTACTGCCCATAACTTGTTTGCTTTAGGACATTACTATTCTAACACATTATATGGGAACATTGCGCAGCAAATGCTTAATAATGTAAAAGAGGATGCCCTGCAGTTTCCTGCAGAGCATTATAATTGGCTAAACCTGATGATGAACTACACCGACAATTATTATGAGGTAGCACTATCCGGCAAAGATGCACTTAATAAAGCTGCAGATCTTGAGGGTTACTACCTGCCTAACATTTTAATTGCAGGGGCAACAGCACAAAGTGAATTGCCTATTTTAGAAGACCGTTTTATAAGCAATCAAACCTACGTATATGTTTGTGTAAATAAGGCCTGTAAAAAGCCCGAAACAGATGTTGCTGTAGCGGTCGCAAATATAAAAAACAGCTCAGTAAAGTAAAAGTAGAGGCTTTTATTAAGGGTTGGGTTCAATTAGTTTATTTACCGATATTTCGCCACTTGGTATGGGCCAAATGTAATTACTGCTTGTTGGCAGCACCAAGGGCGCCGTACCTATAGAGCCCTGCTTGGCCGGCAGTGTTTGCACTTTTCTTTGCAAATCGGCCAATCTAAAACCTTCCCCTAAAAGTTCAATGTCCCTTTCTTTTTGTATGGTTACAAGCAACGCCTCCTTTGTAGCAATATCATTAGCCGGAAACACGTAGTTAGCATCCGATCGGTTTCTTACCGCCTTCAATAATGATGTTGCGATTTCCAGGTCATCTATGTTAGCTGCTGCCTCTGCATAATTTAGTAATATTTCTGCGTAGCGAATTACTGGTACATAATCTCTAAAAGGTGCTGTGGTAATGCTAAACTTCTTTAATACTTTTTGGCTGGCCGCATTGGTACCAATCAGGCCGGAGCGTGCATCGGTTGCTGAGTTTAATGCCGGGTCACTAATAATTCCTGACGCTGCTAAAAATACAATAGGCTGTGTTAGATAATTGTAAGCAAGCGCATATTGTGCCGAAGGGGTTTCGGTTATAGAATTTGCGAAGGGGATAGAAAAAATCGCTTCGGTGCCGGTGTAACTTCCTCCAAAAACTGTAGCAATGCCGGGTTCCAGTTTTTGTATTGTATTCCCTTCAACGTACTGAAAAGGAAGCGTTTCTGAAACTATTTTTTTTGATTCTTCAATCACCCCTTCAAAATCATTCTGCGCCAGCAGTACTCGTGTTTTTAATGCAATTGCCGTACACTTTTTAGCCCGGGATACGTTTAGCAAAGGCGTTGCATAACCAATCGGTAAATCTGCTTCGGCCTCATCTAAATCTTTTAAAATCTGTTTATACACCGTTTCTACAGAACTTCTGGCTAAATCGTTTTGTCCTGATGTTGTTATGGGCGTTAAGCGCAACGGCAACCCCAGAGCACTCCTGTCCTGATTGTAAGGCTTTGCGTAAGTTTGCACAAGGCTAAAATAGCTGAAAGCACGAATAAACTTGGCCTCAGCAACGTAATTTTTAGCCAGATCGCCTGGGATCACAGTCGTTTCACCTAATTTACTTATTAAAATGTTAGAAGCATTAATTGCAGTATATCCTACCGACCAGACATTATTTACAAAATCGTTCGTTGATGCCACATTTTGATTCCACACTGCGGAACCCGTTGCGGCATTTCCGTCATTTTGCCCAAACTGATCGGCGCGTTGCTCGTTAAAAATGATGAATCTGCCCCCGTAAAAATTCTGATTTTGCAGTTGCTTGTACAAATTATTAGTTTGCGCTAAAATCTTCTCGGGCGTACTAAATGCAATAGATTCCGGTATAGCAGTTTCGGGTTCAATATCTAATAGGTCATCGTTACACGCTGACGCGAACAATACTATAACAAAGCTGATTACTATATATTTTTTCATTTTTTTTATAAATTAAAATCCAACATTTAAACCTAAAGCATATACCTGGGCATTGGGTGGAACGTTTTGATCTTTCCCTGAATTAATGGAATTGCCGTTGATAGATACCTCTGGGTCAGAACCGCGATATTTTGTAAAGGTGTATAAATTGCTTCCCTGCAAATACACGTAAACGGAGCTGAACGTATTTTTTAAGAAGCTTGCATTTATTGGCACATTATAGCCTAAAGACACATTTTTAAATTTTATATAGGAGCCATCTTCCACCTTTGATGTGCTCGAAAAAGAAAACCCTGCCGACACATTATCGCCGTAATATAATTTTTGTATATCGGTAATCTGGCCCGGGGTGGTCCACCTGTTTTTTATAAATTCGCCATTGTTAAAATAACGTTGGTCAGAATTTGTTGCCCTTGTACCGTTATACAATTTGTTACCTTGAGCAAAAGTTAGATTTACGCCTAAAACAAAGTTTTTATAATTAAAGGTATTGTTCAGCCCTCCAAATATCTTTGGCAGCGAAGGCCCCTGTATAACTCCGTCTTTATAATTGTCTATGGCAGGAGCAGCCGAACCATCAAGATATGTCCATTTTGGCGATCCAATATGGTTGTACTGCACCTCCCTGCCTTCGCTATTTATAAAGATCATTTGACCATTCTCCGGATTAACACCTTTATTGGGCACCGCAAAAACAGAACCTATAGAATAACCTACCCTTGTCATGTTTTGCACGCCAAAAACACTTGGCACAAAAACATCACTTACTAATGATGTTACTTTATTTTTAAGCGTTGAAAGGTTAAGGTTTACGTTCCAGTTAAAATCTTTCCCACTAACGGCAAGAGCGTTAATACCTATTTCAAAACCTGTATTGTACATACCGCCAACATTTTCGTTAATGTAATTATTAGGTATACCAGCTGAAAGGGCCTGTGGGGATCTTAAAATCAAATCTCTAACGGTATTTTTATAATAATCAAATTCAAGCGAAATCCGATTGTTCAAAAAACTGGTATTCAGCCCTAAATCGAGTTTTGAGCTCGTTTCCCATTTTAAATTAGGGTTAGCAGCCTGAGAATAGCCTAAACTTGGCGCACCACCATAAGTAGATGAATTATAGGCCCCTAAAGCCGGATAACTTCCTATTTCGCTATTTCCTACGATGCCATAACTGACCCTTATTTTAAAATGATCCATATAGCTTTTGATTTCTGAATCTTTTAAAAAACCCTCCTCCATTAAATTCCAACTTACAGACCCACCCCAAAAATGCCCGTATTTATTGCCGTCTGATAAAGCGGATAAACCATCGATCCTGTAATTGAGGGTAAGGAAATATTTATTCCGGAAATTGTAGTTAAGGTTCGTAAAATAAGACAACATTGCATTTTTAGAAATCTCATTCCCAATAGGTGAAATATTAGCATACCTGCCCTGATAATTATTGTAATAAACATCGGTAATATTACTCTGCGAAGCTCCCCAACTATTTATTGTTGTTTTAAGCTGCTCATGCCCTATCAAAAGCCCGAAATGATGATCATCTAAAAACGAATCTTTGTAAGTAACTGTATTAGTCCAATCGGTTCTTGAAAGGTCAGAAGCGATGTTAGTTGCTACACCGTTAAACGCTGCCCCTCCACCATGAGTTGGATTTAGAACTAACTTGTTTTGAAGGCCAATAGTATTTAATCCAATACTCGTTCTAAAAGTTATTTTATCAGTAATATCAAGCTCACCGTATAAATTCCCAACGAGCGATTTACTAATAGATGTAGTTAAGTCAAGCTCCTGTACCATTGCTAAGTTGTAAGCGTTAATCGTTCCAATAACTGCGGGTATATTAGCTCCATAACCTACACTTATGCCGTTTTGAATACTGTACGATCCATCCGGATTGTAAACCGGCACATTAGGAGGTAAAACATAGGTCATCCTTCCTAAAGGTTCATTAGTAATATACTCCGTGTTATAAGTTGATGACGATAAGGTATTCCCTGCCGCTGCCCCCGTGTTTGGGCCAACATTCTTACCGCTGCTGTAAGAAACGTTTGCCCCTGCCCTGATAAACTTATTAACATCGTGACTGATGTTTAAGCGGGTAATATAATTTTGAAATGTATTGTTTTTTATAAAACTGTTTTGGTTACTATAGTCAACAGAAAAATAATATTGCGTTGTCTCATTGGCTCCCGAAATATTTATGTTGTGATTGCTGGAAAAACCGGGCTTGTAAGCTACATCATACCAATTTGTATCTACCGTGCTTCCATCAGGATTAGTTGTTAAGAAAAACCCCGGTGCCTTACCTGCATTTACCAAGGCCTCGTTTTTTATCATGGTATAGTCTTTCGCATTTAATAAATCAGGTAAATTGTAGGGTGTACTTCGGCTAAACCAGTTATTGTAGTTAAACCTCGTTTTCCCTTTTTTACCCTTTTTAGTAGTAACAACCATAACGCCATTTGCAGCCCTTGAGCCATATATGGCTGCCGCCGAAGCATCTTTTAACACATCAATAGATTCAATGTCGTTAGGATTTATTCCCGAAAGCGGATTGTTACCTACAAAACCACCTAAAGATCCTGTAAACACAGCCACGCCATCTACAACAATTAAAGGGAACAAGCCGGAAGTAATAGTATTTAGCCCCCTAACCCGTATAACCGGTGTATTGTTTAAAACAGCAGTAGACTGGAGCACATCTACCCCTGTGGCCTGCCCTCCTAATAACTGATCAAAGCTCGTGGTAGGGCGGTTTTGCAACCGCGCGGCGGTAACCGTTGCCACCGAACCTGAAAATTCTGATTTTTTTTGTGACAGGTAACCCGTTGAAATAAGTATTTCGTCTAATTGGCTGGCTGCGTCCTGAAGCACAATTCTAATACTTTTATCAGACCTAACAATAAAATTTTGGGTTTCGTACCCCAGCATTGTAACTGTTATCTTAAAAGGGAATGGGGCAGTTGTTGTTATAGAAAAATGACCGTTTTCATCGCTTACTGCAGTTTCTTCGGTAGCACTAACCTGAATTGTTGATGCCGCTATGGGTACATTATTATTGTCTGTAATATGCCCTTCTATCGTATTGTCCTGAGCGGACATAAGGAGCGGGAATAATATAAAGAACAGTTGCATAAGCCTGTCTCTTTTTATTTGGGTTGCTAAAAAGCTGTATATGTAGTTTTGCGTCATTTTTTTAGTGTATAGTTATGCTTAAACCAGGATACGGCGGCATCCCGGTTTAAACAACAGTATTTATTAGATATATTTTAAATGGCTGTTCCTACCTTTGCAGGATTAATTGATTTTCACGCTTTGTAAAAACGAATTATTTTTAGTGACCAAAAGATAGGTTTTGTCCCTCACTTTAATTTGCGCCATGTTTTTAACATCACCCGGAACAAAGAACCCACTCTCAGGTGCTGCCACGGACTTAAACTCCCCTTTGCCATTTCCTTTTAAAAACAGGCCATGACCGGCATCATTTCTCGGTGTTTCTACTTCAGAGGCATACAAATTACCACCTATTAAAATATCGAGTTTACCATCCTTATCATAGTCATTAACCACAATTTGGTTAATACACGTAAGTTGTGCCTCTACAGGCAGCTGATGCACTATAAATTTGCCATTTTTGTTCTCCAGATAAACACTTGCAAACGATTTTACTTTGTAGTGCAGGGCTTCTTTTAGTGATTTTTCTGTGTAAACATCAACCAGCGTTGCTTCAGAAAAGCTTTCGTAGTCTTTAAACTTCTTTTTAATATTTGGTATTTGCTGAGATGAGCAGCCACGGCCACGAACCGGATACTGCTTGCCATCATTGTAGTAACTCAATACAATGTCCTTGTGTTTGTCGTTATCAAAATCCTTAACGAAAATATCAAAGGTTTCATCGGGTGTAGCTTTATATTTGTAGTTTAAACCGTTATTGCCTACTATATAATCCATATCGCCATCGTTATCAAAATCCCCCTGCTCAATGCTCCACCACCAGCCGGTAGTATCGTTAGTAAGGCCAAGGTTTTTTGTAACCTCTGTAAAGCCTGTCCTGGTATTTTGAAACACGCGTATTGGCATCCACTCACCTACCACAATAATATCATCTAATTTATCGCCGTTAAAGTCGGTTATCACAGCACTCGTTGCCATACCTAAATTAACAAACTCCTTGGGCGCCTTTTTAGAAATTTCAAATTGCGGCTTACCGGCTGTACTAATGTTGTGTAACAACTGCGTAGTTGCCGGCGACGGATATTGTCCCGGAACCTGACGGCCCAATACTAAAAGATCTTTTTTTCCATCCTTGTCATAATCTATAGCATATACTTTAGAGCCGCTTGTTAGCATACTTGGCAATACTCCCGCAGGCGCTTTAGTAAAATCACCCTTACCGTTATTAATGTATAAACGGTCCTGCAATCTCGTATCGTTAATTAAAAATTCGTACCCACCACTAACTACATACAAATCGTTATCACCATCATTATCGGCATCAACTATCAACGCCCCGGTATCTTCGCTTGCTTTATCGCCCTCTAATGCAGGAATATTTTTTTCTGAAAAACCATTTTTAGCCTGTAAAAATACTTTCCCGGAAAAGGTTGCAGATCCTCCAATAAAATAATCATCTAATCCGTCGTTATTAAGGTCGCCTACGGCAAGTGCAGGCCCAAAACCCGACATTTTATGAGGTAGTAACACTTGGTCTTTAAAATCGTCGTATTTATTTTCTTCGTGTTTAAAAACCGGAAACACTGCTGTCTCGGTTGTAAACAAGGTAGGCTTGGGAGCTAATTTAGATGCCACTCCCTGTTTTGCATCCTGCTCTTTAAAGAGCAGTGTTTGGTTGGCTTTTACGTTAGATGCTATTTGAACTTTACCGTTAGCCCACACCACTTTTACCTCCTCTATTGTATTGTCTTTAGCTACGCCAAAATGCAGCTCTGGCGCTACAGATGATTGGAAACCCCTTGTTAGGGTAAGTTCCTGCATTTGGGTGCCTTTTTTTGTTTTTACGTAAACACGATTTCCTAACCCAAAAGTATTTTTTGAACTTCCCTTAAATTTTACTTTGATGTAATTATTTATTTTCGAGCTGGAATTTTCAAAAACCGAAGCATAATCATCTATGTTGCTAACCACTAGGTCTAAATCGCCATCGTTATCTAAATCGGCATAAGCAACACCATTTGAAAAGCCTTTGTATTCAATTCCCCATTTTTTATTTACGTGCTCAAAATTTAAATCACCATGGTTTTGAAACATAAAATTATCTATTTTCTCTGAGGGAATTTCCTGCGACCTTTTAAGGAGGTCTTTTGGTTCTAACTTTTGGGCTTCAAGGCTATGGAAGTAGTCGTTATTATTTATTTCCTTTCTGGTACCATTGCTTACAAACAAATCTTTATTACCATCATTATCAAAATCTGCAAATAAAGGCCCCCAGCTCCAATCGGTAGAAGAGGTTCCTGTAATACGCGATACATTGCCAAAATGCGGAATACCGTTTTCATAAACTCCTGTGTTTAGCTGCATGCAGTTGTGCATGTATTGAAAATTGAATCCTGCATCTGCTATATCCCAAAAAAGCTGCGGATTCATGCTCGACATGTTCGCTTTTTTACGGCGATTGTCCTTCGCATCCATATCTACCTGAAAGATATCCAGGTTTCCATCGTTGTTAAAATCAGAAATATCGGCGCCCATACCATAAAAAGAATTGTGGGCTGTAGCCTGCTTAACCACTTCTTTAAATGTGCCATCCTGGTTGTTGATGTACATAAAATCGGGCGAGTTAAAATCGTTTGAAACATAGATGTCAGGCCAGTTGTCGTTGTTTAAGTCGCCAACAGTTGCACTTAACGATAACCCGTAGGCTTTTACTCCGGCTTCTTGAGTAACATTTGTAAAATGGTTGCCTTCATTTCTATACAAATGACCGGATTCATTGTCTTTAACATGGGCCATCATTTGTAAATAATCACTTGTGGGTGAACCAAATTTTGTAGGTGGGTAATTAGCCACAAATAAATCCAGGTCGCCATCATTATCATAATCAAAAAATGTTCCCTGCACACTGTTTCCTATGTCATCAATACCATACTCTTTTGCTTTCTCACTAAAAGTACCATTGCCGTTATTGATATACAATTCATTATTTTTTGGGCCGAATTTTCCGCCAACGCTGCAATAAATATCTAAATAACCATCGGCATTTACATCGGCCATAGTAACTCCTGTATACCAACGGGAATCGCCGCCTACACCGGCCTTTTTGGTGATATCTTCAAACCTGAGGTTGCCCTTATTAAGGTACAGTTTATTAGATACCTGGTTGCCGGTAAAAAAGATGTCCACTAGTCCGTCATTATTAATATCTCCGGTAGCTACTCCTCCACCCAGATAAATATAGCCGTAAGTAAAGTAGTTTAACGAATCGCTTTCTGTAAGATTGTTGCTAAAATCAATGCCCGTATCAGAATGTTGCAAAGTGGCAAATATCTTCTGGTCCGATTCTTTTTTAGAGCAGTTAGTAAGCAATAGCAAAACTAAGCCGCTAAAAAAGATTATTTGTATTTTTATAATTTTCATGTGATCTTTAAGTTTTAGTGTTTCCTGTTCATATAGTTAGAGACAAATGAGTCTAATGACAGGTATGCGATTTTGTAGCTTTAGCAGAAAAAACAGTTTTTTTAACTACTACTTCAGTAAAGTCTTTTTGTCCTTCAGTAATTTTAATTAGTTGATTGGGCTGAATGTTTTTAAAAACTTGCTTCTTCCTGCTTTTGGGCCAGGTAACTTCAACCTGGTCAATTACTTTAGCCTGCCCCACTCCTATTTCCATTCTTAAGGATGATGCACCAAAACTTCCACCGGAGTTCACAACTCTGTATACCGATCTGGAAATTCCGTTTTCTTTAAAGCTGACTTTTACTTTAGTTCCAATAGCAGAACGATTGCTGTCTGTGCCTTCCAATTGCATTTTTATCCAGCTATTGTTGTTCTGGCCCGGGTTTAGGTACAATGAGTTATTAAACGAATCTCCTATATAGGCGCCTCCTACTTCAATAAAAATATCGGTATTACCATCATTATCTAAATCGTTAAAAGCTATCCCATGCCCTTTTTGTAAATTTCCTAAACGGCTGGAAACAGTAACATCAGCAAATTGGCCATTGGCCATATTCCTGAATAGCTTGTTTGGTGACAGCGATTTATAATCAGGATTTCCTGTACCCAGGTACATGTCTAAAAAGCCATCATTGTCAATATCACCAAAATTTGCTCCCATAGAAAAAACACTTTTGCTCAATCCGGCAACCTTAGAGACATCGGTAAAAGTACCGTCGTGGTTATTATGGTACAAATACATTTTACTGCCATCGTTAGTAATGCCCAACTCTTCCTTAGCAATATTGCCGGAAATAGAGCCCTCAAACTTATAGCCGCAAACAAAAATATCCTGCCAGCCATCGTTATCATAATCCCAAAACCATGTAGGAAAAGTTAACGCGCTTATACCTGCTAAACCAGCCTGATTTGTAGCATCAGTAA
>Ga0265798_10006402_pt1 | contig 15479 bp, 10 predicted proteins | sample P3T30metagenome_FD_192430 | JGI IMG/M metagenome (GOLD analysis project Ga0265798, IMG submission 192430) | Plant litter microbial communities from East Loma Ridge, Irvine, California - P3 T30 | ecosystem: Environmental > Terrestrial > Plant litter > Unclassified | place: USA: California... | reverse complement strand
TGGGCACCGCGCGCGGCACCGGCAGCGGCGTGATGGCGGTGGCGCGCCCGCCGTCCAGGTCGACCCGCACCACCTGGTGCGTGTAGCCAACTTCGGCAAACGACAGGGGCAGGGGGCTGCCGCTGTAGCGCAGGTGGTCCTGCTTGCCCACGCGCTGGGCCAGGTGCAGGTGGCCCAGCGCGGCGTAGGCGATGGCGTCGTCGAACATCGCCGCCGGCAACGCTTCGGTACCGCCGATGACGATGCGGCGTTCCGACTCGAGCGACGACTGGCCGTCGACCATGTGGCAGTGGCCCATCGCGACAATCGCCTGGCCCGGCTGGCGCCGCGATTGCGCCAGTGCGTGGGCTTGCCGGTAAAGGTGCGTGATGCCGTGCAGGTACGGATCCACCGTGGACCCGTCTTCGGCTACTGGCACGCGCGGTACATCGCCCGGACGCAGGAACGGCACCGCCAGGACCCATGCCTGGACCGTGCCATCCTTGCCGTGCAGCGGCACCAGCAGGCGGTCGAGGTCGATGTCACCGTCGTCCTTCCGCGCAACATTGCCCACCACCACGGTGCCGTGCGCTTCCAGCAAGGGTCCCGGCGCCTCCAGTCGTCCCGGTGAATCGTGGTTGCCGGCAATGACAACGATGTCCAGCGCCGGACAACGCACCCGCGCCTGCTGCAGGAAGCGGTACAGCTGGCGCTGGGCGGCAGCTGACGGATTGCTGTTATCAAAGATATCGCCGGCAATTAACAGCGCATCGATGTCCTCGCTGACCAGGGTATCCAATAGCCAGTCGAGGAAACACTGGTGCTCGTAGCTTCGTTCGAACGTGTGCAGGGTCTGGCCCAGATGCCAGTCGGAGGTGTGCAGCAAGCGCATGAAATAGTTTCCGGAAAATACTGACAAGTACTGGATAAATAAACAGGTGTCACTATAACGCACAGTCCGGACGCGCCACAATCGGCACGCTGAAATTGGGCGAATTCCGACAGCGCCTTATTGCTGCGAGTGCAGCATTTACAAATGCACCATCATGGTGAACTTGAGGGAGATCAAACTTCAAATGTTTGCTCTCCTTACACTTGGAACTCCTTCAGGCTGCAGTGCAAAGCAAGTCCCCAGCCTGTCCAAAACGACTTTCCCCGACCGCCACGCCACTTGCCTGCGCACGCTGCGCCGGGCATCTGCACGTCCGGCCAGGGCGAAAACACCCCGAGGAGAAACAATGCTAACAGCGACATATACCCTGGTGACCCTGGCGGTCGAGCAAACCCGAATCCGGGTTGGCCTGCAGTCGCTGCGCCAGATGTTGCACGCTTATTATGTGAACCAGGGCGCGCTGTCGGCGGCCCAGGTCGAGCATGCAACTGGCACGATGCACAAGCTGCACGATGCCTGCCACTGGCGCAAGTCGGATAAATTCCTGATACCCGCGGTACGGCGCGCCACCCGGCTGGCAGACGATTTGCTGGCCGAACTGGACGCCCTGAGCGCGCAATCCGGCGATGCGCTCGCGGTGTCGGGCGCGTTTGGCGGCGCCATCGACGATGTCGAGCAAGTCGATGCCTTCTGCGCCGTCGTCGACAGTTTCTGCGCCGCGTGGCTGGCCCGCCTCGACCGCGAAGAGCAGGCCCTGTTTCCGCTGGCGCGCGCCGCTGTCACTGGCGAAGCGTGGTTTGCGCTGGCCAACCAGTTGCTGGCGCACGATGCTTACCTGCAGGAGCAACGCAGCGAGCAGGCGCCAGCCATTCCCCGCCGCCACACATGGCGTGCCCGGCCCGGGCCAGCCAGGCCAGGTGCGCGCCTGAACACGCTGCACTGATCCACGCCACACTGATGCGCGCCCTCTGCCAGCCGTTTATTTAGTAGTTGTTTGCTATGATGGTGTTTTTGGCAGCGCGACCCATCATGTTCCAATTTTTGTTCAAGCGCTCCGGCGACAAGGCCGGGCGCGACGCCGCCAGCGCCACAGCGCCAGTTGCTCCGACTCCCGTCGCGCCTTCCGCCCGCGATACGCAAGCCGCCGCGCTGCGCACCGTCGGTAGCGACGAGGCCGCCGCGGTTGCGTTCATCCTCCAGTGCGACTATGCCGAACTGCGGCTGCAGGCCGCCGACAAGGTCCATTCCCGTGCAGCGCTCGAGCAAGTCCACGGCGCGATGCGCAATGTGGACCGCCGCGTCGCCAAGCTCATGCAAGGCCGCCTCGACGCCCTGCGCCATCACGACGCTGAAGCCGCGCGCGCCCGCGCCATCGTCGACGATGCCACGCAACTGGCGGCCGCTGCCACACTGACGCCGAACCATGTCGCTGAACTCGACCGGCGCTGGGCCGTCATCAAGGCGCCCGAACTGGCGCCGGCATTCGCTGCCGCGCGCGCCACACTGGGCGCCCGCCTCGACGACCAGGTGCAGTTGCAACGCGCCATGATCGATCGGCTTGGGGCCTTGCGCAAACTGGATGCAGGCGAGGCCAGCTTCGATGCCCTCAGCACCCAACTGGCGCAGATGGAAGCCGACCAGGCCGCAGCGCTGGCGGCGCCGGAACGCGGTTCCCTGCCGCGCAGCCTGGTCTCGGAATTCGACCTCGAACTGACGCGTGTGAAGGCCGGTCTTGCAAGACGCGGGCAGCAACAGGCCGCGCTGGCGGCCCGCGTTGCCGCCCTCGATGGGTGGACCACCCAGCCAGTCGACGCTTTGCAAGGGGATGCCGTGCGGCGCGCCTGGTCCGCGCTGCCGGCCTTGCCGCCTGGCGAAGCCGGCGCCGCACTGCAAGCGCGGTTCGACGCCTTGCTGGCCAGCCTGCCGCAGCCGGTGCGCGCCACGCCGCCGCCCACTCAGGATGGCGCCGCCAAGCTTGACGGCAAATCGGACGGAAAGCGCGCGCCCGCAGCCGCAAAAGGCGCCGACCGCTCCTTCCTGGATGCGCTGGACGCGATGGAAGCTGCGCTCGAACAGGGCTCGCTGGGAAGTGCCGCCGAACTCGACAAGGTTTTAAAAGACGGCAAGGCGCAACGCAATTTGCGCCTCAGCCCGGCGCAGTCCGAGCGCCTGGCCCATGTGCGCGGCGAATTCAAGCGCCTGTCCGACTGGGCTCGCTGGGGCGGCAATGTGTCGCGCGAAGAACTCATCAAGGCAGTCGAGCAGATGGCCACGCAGGCCTTGCCGATGGCCGAGCTGGCAAAGAAGGTCGGCAGCATGCGCGAGCGATGGAAAGCCCTCGACAGCTTGTCCGGCGCCGCGCCAAAAACGCTGTGGGAACGCTTCGACGCTGCCTGCAGCGTGGCCTACGCGCCAGCTGCCGCCCACTTCCGCCAGCTGGCAGAGGAGCGCCACGCGAACGCGGCCAAAGGCCAGGCGCTACTCGATGAAGCAAAAGCTGAAATCGCGCGCCTCCAGGATCAAAGCGAGGTGCAGTGGAAGCAGATGGCGGCCGAAGTGCAGCGCCTGCGCAGTGCCTGGAGCCACCTGGGCGCGATCGACCGCAAGGACAAGAAGCGCCTCGACCAGGAATTTGCCGACGCACTGAATGTGCTGCAGGCGCCGCTCGAGCAGCAGCGCAAGGAAGAGGTGGGCCAGCGCGAGGCGTTGATCGACGCGGTCACCGCGCTCGACCCGCAGGACCGCCACACCCTTGACGCGGTGCGCGACATCCAGCAGCGCTGGCAGCAGCAGGCGCGCGCGGTGCCGCTCGAACGGCGCGCCGAGCAGATGCTGTGGCAGCGGTTCCGCGCTGCCTGCGACGCGATTTTCGCGGCCCGCAAGGAAAACGCCCATGCGCAGGATGCCGGGCGCCGCGAACACGAAGCAGCCAGGATCGCGATCTGCGAACAACTCGAAACCGGTGCGCTTGAAGCTACCCCGGCGAGCGCGGCCAAACTGCTGCGCGACGCCGCCAGCGCCTGGCAAGCCGCTGGCCCGGTGCCGCGCGCGCACGAAGCGCGCATCGAACAGCGCTACCAGGCCGCGATTGCGACAGTGCATCATCATGTCGATGAAGTCCGGCGCGCGGTCGGCGCGGCCCAGGCCAGCGCCTTGCGCGACAAATTGCGCCTGTGCATGGACGCTGAACGTGCGGTCATGACATCTGGCGAGGCCAGCAACGTTGACTGGCCGGCGCGCTGGTCGGCGTTGCCGACGCTGGACAGCGTCCCGGAGCGGGCGTTGAAAGGACGCTTCGATGCGGCTGTCGCAGCGCTCACTGGCGATGACGCCGCGCGCGCCGCGCATGGCGCGCTGCTGGAAGCCAATCGCGCCACCTTGCTGCAAGATTTGCTGCGCCAGGAAATTGCCGCCGGTATCGACAGCGGCGCCGAGTTCGCGCGCGAGCGCCTCAAATTGCAGGTGGATGTGCTGCAGTCGTCGCTCAAATCCGGCCAGAAACCGGTGGCGCAGGCGGCCCAGTTGCAAGCCCTGCTGGCGCTGCCGGCCGCGGCGGACGACCGCACCGTGACACGCATCGAACAGTTGCTGATGCGCCAGGCGCGCGAACTGGGCTAAGCGCATGACGATTCCCGCCATGCATGAAGTCAGGGTCCAGCGCGACGATTTTGACCTGAACGTCGAACTGGCGCGGCTGCGCGCCGGCCAGCCGGGCGTGGGCGCGGTGGTGAGTTTCGTCGGCACCGTGCGCGACATGAACGATGGCGCCAGCGTCGCCGAAATGGAGCTTGAGCACTATCCTGGCATGACGGAAAAAGCGCTGGCCGATATCGTCGAACAGGCCCACGCCCGCTGGCCACTGCTGGGCGCGCTGGTGATCCATCGTATCGGTCCCTTGCTGCCGCTCGAACAGATCGTGCTGGTCGCCTGCGCCACCGCACACCGCGGTGAAGCGTTTGCCGCCTGCGAATTCATCATCGATTACCTGAAAACCGACGCGCCGTTCTGGAAAAAAGAGCAGACCCCGGATGGCGCGCGCTGGGTCGATGCGCGCGACAGCGACGACAGCGCCAAGGCGAAATGGACGACGAACTGAGGGGTCTTACGGTGTCTTGGCCGGCTTCATCTGCGCCAGCGTGGTGGCCACCCAGGTCATCAACGCAGGCTCGTCCGCCAGATTGCCCGGGTAGGGCAGGTCGGGCACGAACGGTTCGCGGGGCGCCTGGAACGACGTATAAATGGCCGCCGGCAATTGGATCGTGCCGTGTCCGCTGGGCAGCTTGAGCTGGTTGATTTCGCCGTAGGGCGAATAGCCAAGCGTCGGTTCGCCCAGCAGGACGGTATCGCTCATCGTCTGGATTTGCTGGATGAAATTCATGCAGGAGCTAAAGCAGCCGCGGTCGATGACCGCGGCAATTCTCGGCCCGCCCGGACGCGTGCGCATCTGCGCCGCCAGCGCCGCCGCCTCGTCGCGCGTGCCGGTTTCCACGACCACGAGCTTGTCACCGTGCTCCACCGCCAGCGCAAGTTTGGGGATGATGTCGTCAAAGTCCTGCTTTGATGCCGCAAACGCCGGCAGGCTGGCATAGCGCCGGTAGACGTCAATCGTGGCCTGGTCGGCGACGAGGCGTTTGGTATAAGCAGGCGCGTCACCCAGTCGCATCCCGTAATCCTTGCCGTACAGCGCTTGCAGCGCGCGGTTGCCCCAGGTCGAATCGCCCCCGCCGTTGCCGCGCAGGTCGAACACCACCCATTTTGCATCTTTCAGTTCAGCCAGTTGCGCATACAGTTTTTCGTACGCCGCACCGGAGGTACGGCCATCGAAGTCCGGCATCGCAACCCAGGCCGTGCCGTCCGCCAGCCGATACAGGCCGGCCGGTCGCGCTTTGGCGTCGACCTGTTGACGCACTTGCGCGATGCGGGCTACGCCGACACCGCCTGCCACCGGCCGCAACGGCAAATCGACGTGACGCGTGCGGCCGTCCGGCAGCACAAAATCACAACCTGCCGGCGCCCAGTCGAGTCCGCTCTCGAACATGGATTGGCGGGCGGCTTCGCTGGCGCTGGTTGCGTACTCCAGGCTGTGGTTGATGAACGGCGCCACGCGGGTTTTGAGGTAGGTGCCAATCCAGACGCCGTTGCAGCTCTGCACGATGGCGCCCAGCGGCGGCAATGGGTTGGGCCAGCTTGGCTCCGACCACGTCACCCGGAACGCGCCATCGACCTGGTCGAGCACGATGCCGGTCCAGCCCAGCACGTTCAGGCGCAAATTGATGCCGGTGTGCGGATCGCCGAAGCCGTCGATGAAACGCACCATCGCGCGGCGGTATTCCACCTCCGTGTGGACCTGTGCGGCTTCCACCATGCCGATCCTGCCGCCCAGTTCCAGCGCATCCTTCACGTCGACCTGCCCGCTGACAGCACCCGCGTGGCTACTGCGGACCTTGTCGATGGCGAACTGCATGTCTTGCCGTGCAGCGGCGTTCCAATCGGTGGCGTCTGGCGCAGCGTGGGCCAGCGCGGTGCAAAACAACAGGGGCAACAGGCGAAACGAAGGCATCGGGTTCCTTGTGACTGTCAGTAATAAGTTGGCTGCCTATTCTGCTGTGAAAATGTCTCATTGGCAACATGATCGTTGTGCGCCCGCCTTGAAACGCTCCGCTTCACCCCAATTTTGCATTCAAGTTAAAAACCTTTGGGAGTAATACCATGCGTCAAGACAAACTGACGACCAAGCTGCAGGAAGCCCTGGCCGATGCCCAGAGCCTCGCGGTCGGCAATGACAATCAATACATTGAGCCGGCGCACTTGCTGCTGGCCCTGCTGAACCAGGACGACGGTGGCGCCCGTTCCCTGTTGCAGCGCGCTGGCGTGAATGTCGGTAGCCTGACTACTTCGCTCAAGAGCGCGCTGGATCGTCTCGCGAAGGTGTCGGGCAATGGCGGGGAGGTACAGGTCGGGCGCGAGCTGGTCTCGCTGCTGAACCTGGCCGACCGCGAATCGCAGAAACGCGGCGACCAGTTCCTGTCGAGCGAAATGATCCTGCTGGCGCTGGTCGACGACAAATCCGACGCCGGCCGCCTGGCCCGCGAAGCCGGGTTGACGAAGAAGGCGCTCGAGTCGGCCGTGGATGCCGTGCGCGGCGGCGCCGGCGTGGGCGTCAATTCGCAGGATGCCGAAGGCCAGCGCGAGTCGCTGAAAAAATACACGCTCGACCTGACCGAGCGCGCGCGCCTGGGCAAGCTCGATCCGGTGATCGGTCGCGACGATGAAATCCGCCGCGCCATCCAGGTGCTGCAGCGCCGCACCAAGAACAACCCGGTGCTGATTGGCGAACCGGGCGTGGGCAAAACGGCGATTGTCGAAGGCCTTGCGCAGCGCATCATCAATGGGGAAGTACCCGATTCGCTGAAAGGCAAGCGCGTGCTGTCGCTCGACATGGCGGGCCTGCTGGCAGGCGCCAAGTTCCGCGGCGAATTCGAAGAGCGCCTGAAAGCCGTGCTGAAGGAACTGGCGCAGGACGAAGGCCAGACCATCCTCTTCATCGACGAGCTGCACACGATGGTCGGCGCCGGCAAGGCCGAAGGCGCGATGGACGCGGGCAATATGCTGAAACCTGCGCTGGCGCGCGGCGAACTGCACTGCGTTGGCGCGACCACGCTCGACGAGTACCGCAAATATATCGAGAAGGATGCTGCCCTCGAGCGCCGCTTCCAGAAGATCCTGGTCGACGAGCCAAGCGTGGAGGCAACCATCGCCATCCTGCGCGGCTTGCAGGACAAATACGAGCTGCACCACAAGGTCGAGATCACCGATGCCGCCATCATTGCCGCGGCTGAACTGTCGCATCGATACATCACCGACCGCTTCTTGCCGGACAAGGCGATCGACCTGATCGACGAAGCCGCGTCGAAAATCAAGATTGAAATCGATTCGAAGCCGGAAGTGATGGACCGGCTCGACCGGCGCATCATCCAGCTGAAAATCGAGAAGGAAGCAGTCAAGAAAGAGAAGGACGAAGCATCGCTGCGCCGCCTGGAACTGATCGACGCGGAAATCGCGCGGCTCGAGCGCGAGTACAACGATTTCGATGAAATCCTGAAAGCCGAAAAGGCAATGGTGCAGGGCACGACCCATATCAAGGAAGAAATCGAAGCCGTGCGCCAGCAGATGGAAGAAGCGCGCCGGCAAAGCAATTACGCGCGCATGTCCGAGTTGCAGTACGGCCGCCTGCCGGAACTGGAAGCCCAGCTGAAGCAAGCGGAAGCAACCGTGGGCCAGGATCAGGGTGCGGCGAACGATAAGCCGAAACTGCTGCGCACGCAGGTGGGCGCCGAAGAGATCGCTGAAGTGGTCTCGCGGGCCACCGGCATTCCCGTTGCGCGCATGATGCAGGGCGAGCGCGACAAGCTGATGCATATCGAAGACGAACTGCACAAGCGCGTGGTGGGCCAGGACGAAGCCATCACGGCGGTGGCCGATGCGATCCGCCGGTCGCGCGCCGGCCTGTCGGATCCAAACCGCCCGTATGGCTCCTTCATGTTCCTGGGACCCACGGGTGTCGGTAAGACCGAGCTGTGCAAGGCGCTGGCCACGTTCCTGTTCGACACCGAGGACTCGATGATCCGCATCGACATGAGTGAATTCATGGAGAAGCATTCGGTATCTCGCCTGATCGGTGCGCCGCCGGGTTACGTTGGCTACGACGAAGGCGGCTACCTGACCGAAGCCGTGCGGCGCAAACCGTACAGCGTGATCCTGCTCGATGAAGTCGAGAAGGCGCACCACGACGTGTTCAATGTGCTGCTGCAGGTGCTCGACGACGGCCGCATGACTGACGGGCAGGGCCGCACGGTGGACTTCAAGAACACGGTGATCGTCATGACGTCGAACCTGGGCTCGCAGAAAATCCAGTCAATGGACAGCGATGACCCAGGCGTGGTCAAGCTGGCCGTGATGGCTGAAGTGCGCGGCCATTTCCGGCCCGAGTTCATCAACCGGATCGACGAGATCGTCGTGTTCCACGGCCTCGACGAGAAGAACATCGGCGCCATCGCCAAGATCCAGCTGCGCCAGCTGGAGCAACGCCTGGCCAAGATGGAGATGACGCTCGACGTGTCGGACGAAGCACTGCAGAAGATCGCGGAAGCCGGCTACGATCCGGTGTATGGCGCGCGGCCGTTGAAGCGTGCCATCCAGCAGCAGATCGAAAATCCGCTGTCCAAGCTGATCCTGTCGGGCCGGTTCGGTCCGAAGGATACGATCCCGGTGCGGGTGGCGGGCGGGTCGCTGACGCTCGAACCGCAGGTGGAGTTGGCGAAGTAGCTGGCTGACTAATCAGCGCCGCATGGCAGTGTTTCGGCGTAGTCTGTTCCATACAGACAAAACCGGAGACTGCCATCATGAATGCGAACACGCCCACGATCCCCTCCACCGCCGACCTCTGCGACGCGCACTGCGACCAGCTCAATGACGGCAGGATGGCCGTGCTGACACCGTATTACCTTTCCTTCGGCAAGCGTCGCGCGTTTGCCGGCCACGTGGTCACGCTGCATGTCACTGACGACAACGCGCTGGTGCGCGCGACCCTGGAAACCCCGGGCGAGGGCAGGGTGCTCGTCGTCGACGGCGGCGGTAGCCAGCGTTGCGCGCTGGTCGGCGGCCAGCTGGCGCTGCTGGCGCAAAACAATGGCTGGAGCGGCATCGTCGTCGACGGCTGCGTGCGCGATGTCGACGAGCTCAACGCCTGCGATATCGGCATCCGTGCCCGCGCGGTCCATCCCCGCCGCGGCGGCAAGCTCGGCGCCGGGCACCGCGACACCATCATCCACATTGCCGGCACCCATATCCGCCCGGGGGACTGGCTCGTGGCCGATGTTGACGGCGTGCTGGTCTCGCGCGAAGTCTTGTCCTGACGGTTCAGTCGCTCCCCTAGTTGCCCTAAGTCAATTTCCCCTCTTTGCCCCCGCACTACCCTGTGCGGGGCGCATCATTTCATCTGGCGCCGCGTCGTTTTCATATCGTGAAAAGCCGCGCGCGCGGCCCTGTCGCGTGTATCCCAAGAGAGGAAATCCCTTTCCGCATCGTGATATGCGAGGCGCAAGTCACTGATTTTGAAAAGAATAAATTCACTCCTATGTCATATATAAGAGTGGATTGCCTGGGCGCGAACCGGCCTACAATGATTCCAACGGCAGCACGATTTCAGCAGTCTTTTTCTTAGATCGTTCACACTTCAGGAGAACCACCATGGCAACTCGCGAACAACAAATTGCAGCACTCCAGCACGACTGGGACACGAATCCACGCTGGAAGGGCGTCACGCGCACCTATTCGGCGGAAGACGTCGTGCGCCTGCGCGGCTCGCTGCGCATCGAGCACACGCTGGCGCAGCGTGGCGCGGAAAAGCTGTGGGACCTGGTCAACAACGAGCCGTTTGTCAACGCGCTGGGCGCGCTGACCGGCAACCAGGCCATGCAGCAGGTCAAGGCCGGCCTGAAAGCCATTTATTTGTCTGGCTGGCAGGTGGCGGGTGACGCCAATGTGGCCGGCGAGATGTATCCTGACCAGTCGCTGTATCCCGCCAACTCGGTGCCGCTGGTGGTTCGCCGCATCAACAACACGTTCCAGCGCGCCGACCAGATCCAGTGGTCGGAAGGCCGCGACGACATCGATTATTTCGCGCCCATCGTGGCCGATGCCGAGGCGGGTTTCGGCGGCGTCCTGAACGCGTACGAACTGATGAAGTCGATGATTGAAGCGGGCGCTGCCGGCGTGCACTTCGAAGACCAGCTGGCGTCAGTCAAGAAGTGCGGGCACATGGGCGGCAAGGTCCTGGTGCCGGCGCGCGAAGCCGTCGAAAAACTCACCGCCGCGCGCCTTGCTGCCGATGTGATGGGCACGTCGACGCTCGTGATTGCCCGCACCGACGCTGAAGCTGCCGATCTGCTGACCTCCGACGTCGATCCGGTCGACCAGCCGTTTGTCACCGGCGAACGCACCGTGGAAGGTTTCTATCGCGTCCGTCCCGGCATCGAGCAAGCCATTGCGCGTGCCATCGCCTACGCGCCATACGCCGACCTGGTCTGGTGCGAGACCGGCAAGCCCGACCTGAAGTTTGCCAAAAATTTTGCCGACGCGGTCCACGCCAAATTCCCCGGGAAGATGCTGGCCTATAACTGCTCGCCGTCGTTCAACTGGAAGAAAAACCTGGACGACGCCACCATTGCCAGCTTCCAGAAGGAGCTTGGCGCGATGGGCTACAAGTTCCAGTTCATCACGCTGGCTGGTTTCCATGCGCTGAACTACGGCATGTTCAACCTTGCGCACGGTTATGCGCGGCGCCAGATGTCGGCGTTTGTCGAATTGCAGGAAGCGGAATTCGCGGCAGCCGACAAGGGCTTCACGGCAGTCAAGCACCAGCGCGAAGTGGGCACCGGGTATTTCGATGCGGTGACGCAGGCCATCCAGCAGAACCAGAGCTCGACGACCGCGCTGCACGGCTCCACCGAGGACGAACAGTTTTTCGAAGAGAAGAAGGTGGCGTGACCACCCAAGGGGCGGATTGCTGCATTTTTCAGTCCGCCTCGCATATGAGCGATAATGGCGCATCTTTGCCGGCTGGTTTGCCGCCGGCGCGCCCATTACCGCTTTTTGGAACACCCTCCCTATGCTGAGCTACCGCCACGCCTTTCACGCGGGTAATCACGCCGATGTACTGAAACACTTTGTCCAGGTTCAGCTGCACGCCTACATGAACCAGAAGGACGCCGCGTACACCTATATCGATACCCACTCCGGCGCCGGCGTCTACGCGCTCGACGGCGGCTACGCAGCCAAGAACGCGGAATACGAAACCGGCATCGGCCCGCTGTGGGACCGTACCGACCTGCCGCCGGCGCTGAAGGAATACCTCGACCTGGTGAAAGCCATGAACCCGAGCGGCAAGATGCGCTATTACCCGGGCTCGCCGTACGTGGCCGACCAGGTCGCGCGCGAGCACGACCGCCTGCGCCTGTTCGAGTTGCATCCGGCCGACAGCAAGATTTTGGCCGATAACTTCCGGCGCGTCGATGCGCACAAGGCAGAGCAGGGCGAGCGTCCGACCGCGCGCGGGCGCCGCGTGCTGATCGAACGCGGCGATGGCTTTGCCGCACTGAAAACGCTGCTGCCGCCGCCGTCGCGCCGTGCGCTGGTGCTGATCGATCCGCCATACGAAGACAAGCAGGACTACCGCAAGGTGAAGGATGCACTGGAAGAAGCGCTGGGCCGCTTCCCGACCGGCATGTATGCGGTCTGGTATCCGCTGCTGCACCGCATGGAGTCGCGCCAGTTTGCAGACAAGCTCAAGCGCCTGCCCGCCAAGGACTGGCTCAACGTCACGCTGACCGTGTCCACGCCCGGCCCGGCCGGGTTTGGCTTGCACAGCAGCGGCATGTTAATCCTCAATCCGCCGTACACGCTGGAGCCGCTGCTGCGCCAGGTGATGCCATACCTGGTCAAGGTGCTGGGCAAGGATGCGGGAGCGACGTTCGAGATCGAACACGGCGAACAGATGACCGGGTCGGCAGCGCAGCGCACGATCGCCAATGGCGCGATCCGCACGCCGGTGGGCAATGCGCGCCGCGCGAGTCCCCTGGCGGGCGGCGGAAGCTTGCGCCTGCCGGGCCAGGCGCCCGTGGGTTCCCCCGGCGCCGAGCCGCGCGACCCATCGCTGGGCCGGCCAAGCGTCAAATCGCCGGCGGCCAAGGCCAGCGCGCGCAAGTTCATGAAGCCGGCGGGCGGCGCTGCCGTTGCTGCGCCGTCAGGAAAACCGGCGGGAAAAACTGCCGGAAATGCTTCTACGGGCCGCGCGGCCGCGAAAAGTGCTCGCCCACGGCGCCCATGACGCGTCATTCGTTTCGATGTCGAAATGTAAAGATAAATTAATATGATGGTATCATTCGGGCACAGGGGCATTTGCCTCGCCCGATGCATGCGTCCGCGTGCCTTTTGTTTCAGGGAGCTTTGAAAATGCACGCCGATGTTTCGGCAATCAAGACGCCGCCGTCCGACGAGTTCTTTCTGGCGCGCCAGCCCATCCTGGGCCGCGACCAGAATCTGTTTGCCTACGAGCTGCTGTTTCGCGCAGCCGGCGAACACGAAGACGCCAATATCACCGATAGCGCTGCGGCGACTGCCGCGGTCATTTCGCACGCGTCCCAACTTGGCATGCAGCAGGTCGTCGGCGAGCAACTGGCCTTCCTGAACGTCGACGAAATCGTTTTGCTCAGTGATTTTGTGCGTTTTCTGCCACCGCACCAGGTGATCCTGGAAATTCTCGAAACGGTCAAGCCGACGCCGGTCCTGCTCGCGCGCGTGGTCGAACTAAAACAGCTCGGGTTCAAGTTTGCGCTCGATGATGTCGTGGCGTTTTCGCCCGATGTCGATGCGCTGGTGGCGCTGGTGGACATCATCAAGGTCGACATCCAGGGCGTGGCCCGGGCCGACCTGGCCAGCCTGACGCGCGTCCTGCGGCGACCGCAAAAAAAGCTGCTGGCCGAGAAGGTCGAAACACAGGAAGAATTCAGCCTGTGCCTGGAGCTGGGTTTCGATTATTTCCAGGGCTATCATTTTGCCCGTCCGTCGATGTTGAGCGGAAAGCAGATCGCGCCGTCCGGCGTGGTGATCCTCGGTTTGCTGGATTTACTCAAGAGCAAAGCCGACGATCGCGTCATCGAAACCGCGGTGAAGCGCGACGCCCTGATCAGCCTGAACCTGCTGCGCCTGGTCAACAGCCGCGCCGCGCGGCCGGGCCAGCGCATCGATTCATTGGCCCAGGCATTGCAGCTGCTGGGCCGGCGCCAGCTGCAGCGCTGGCTGCAAATCCTGCTGTACACGGCGCCCGGGGCAACCGTGGAATTGAAATCACCATTGCTGCAAATGGCCAGTACGCGCGGCAAGCTGCTTGAATTGATGTCGCTGAAAGTCACGCCGAACGATCCCGCAGCGGCCGATACAGCGTTCACGGTTGGCATCATGTCGCTGACCGATGCGATGCTGTCGGTGCCGATGCGCGACATTCTCGAAAACGTCGATGTCGCCGATGAAGTAAGGGCCGCGCTCATCGACCACGCGGGCACATTCGGTAACATGCTGCGCGTGGCCGAGGTGCTGGAAAATGCCGTGGTCGGCCGGCCGCTCAGCGCCGCGTTGAGAAAACTCGGGCTGACCGTCAAGGAAGTGCGGGATATCGAGCTGGCTGCGTTCGAGTGGGTCCAGGAACTGGCGCTGGAAGTGCACTAGGGGTTTCGTTTATTGACCCAGCAGCAGGAACACCGTCGGCTTCTTGTGGAAATCCGGCGCCTTGTCCTGGGCTAGCAGCGCCTTCCATTTTGCGCCCGTCAGCGTACGCACCGCTTCCGTTTCCAGGCTCAGGTCGGTTGCCACGCAGATGAGTGTGCCGGGGTTGCACGCACTCACCAGCGCTTCCAGCATCGCGCCGTTCCGATACGGCGTTTCGATCAGCAGCTGCGTCTGCTTTTCGCTGCGCGAGCGCTGTTCCAACTCCTTGATACGCTTGGTGCGCAGCGCAGCGTCGGTTGGCAGGTAGCCATTGAAGGCAAAGCTCTGGCCGTTCAAGCCACTTGCCATCACCGACAACAGCAACGACGACGGCCCCACCAGTGGCCGCACCGTGATGCCGTGCTGATGCGCCAGGCGCACCAGGTCCGCGCCCGGATCGGCCACCGCCGGCACGCCCGCTTCCGAAACAAGGCCGGCATCGCGTCCGGCCAGCAACGGCGCCAATAATCCCGCCAGCGCGGCCGCCGGGGTGTTCACGTTCAGTTCAGCAATCTCGATTTCCTGCAGCGGACGGCCCAACGGGTGGTCGATCGCGACCAGTTTCAAAAAGGCGCGCGCGGTTTTGGCGTTCTCTGCGACAAAGTAATCGAGGCTGGCGGTCAGCGCCTGCACCTGTTCCGGCAAAACATGGTTGAGCGCGCCGGGCGCGGACGGGGTGGGGCCAAGGGTATTGGGAATCAGGTACAGGATGCCAGGCATGAAGTGAATGTCAAAGAGGGTGGTCAGGCGCCAAAAAAGGCGACGCCGGCGCGCCGCAGCATGCCGGTCAGGGCAATCAATGGCAAGCCGGTGAGGGCGGTTGGGTCGATGCTGTCGATGCGCTCCAGGATGGCAATGCCAAGGCCTTCGTTCTTGGCGCTGCCGGCGCAATCGTACGGCTGCTCGATGCGCAGATAGGCGTCGAGTTCGGCGTCGGGCAGGTCGCGGAACGTCACGGTGGTCTGGATGTTTTCAAGCTGAACCGGGCCGCCTTGTTCGCGGGCGTCGAACAGGCACAGCGCGGTGTGGAACACGACACTGCGGCCGCGCATTAATTGCAGCTGGGCCAGCGCGGCGTCATGCGTGCCGGGTTTGCCGATCTGCAGGTCATCCAGTGTGGCGACCTGGTCGGAACCGATCACCAGCGCGCCGGGATAAAGCGCGGCAACGGCGGCAGCTTTTGCCGTGGCCAGGCGCATCGCGGTGACCGGTGGCGTCTCGCCCGGTAGTGGCGTCTCGTCCAGGTGCGGCGCCACGCACTCGAAGGGCAGGTTGAGCCTGCCCA
>Ga0265798_10006399_pt1 | contig 15483 bp, 15 predicted proteins | sample P3T30metagenome_FD_192430 | JGI IMG/M metagenome (GOLD analysis project Ga0265798, IMG submission 192430) | Plant litter microbial communities from East Loma Ridge, Irvine, California - P3 T30 | ecosystem: Environmental > Terrestrial > Plant litter > Unclassified | place: USA: California... | reverse complement strand
TCCAGATACGCCAGGTTATATTTGACGACCAAAAGCTTAGGGATAAATGCGTACCCTACATTTTCCTGACAACATCGGGCGATAACTCTGATTTTATGCGTAAAGCCTATGCCCTTTCTATCCAGGGGTATTTTACAAAACCAAACGATTACGGAACGTATGAGCAATTGATAACCGATATTGTGCGTTACTGGAAGGTAGCCAAAATTGCGAACAGGATTTAGCTAATTCAGTAGTTAGTGAGGTTTTAGATATTCTGGTTATATTTGAAGAAATATCTGCCTCATGAAAACGCTTTTCAGCTTAATGCTTTTACTGGTGCCCATCAGTATTTTTGCCCAAACCGATAAAATATACGACAGCCTCAATGCACAGGTGGTAAGCATCAAGGCACGCACCCCGGTAAACAGCAATAACCACGCGGTTATTAATATCATACAGGCGCTGAGCAATGAAACCCTGCAAAGCGATGCGGGTGAACTATCTGAAGGTACCCGTGCTACCTACCAGAATATGCTTAGCGACCCTACAACCACTAACTGGCACCTGTTGTACCTGTACCAGGCGTACTCTGACAATGTTATACTACCCACGCCTAACCCTAAATTTCAGCAGGCCTGCATCAAGCTGCTTTTTGAAGAATTTATAGATACCTATGATGCCGCGCCCGCTGTTATATTAATATATGCAGGCGAAACCCTTATGACCCAAAATACTGCCGCCGCTGCAGAACATTTTAAAAAAGCGCTGGTGCATTACCCTAAATCGATTCCGCTTATGGTATACCGATGGCAGCTTATAAGTGAAGGCCCTGAAAAAAAACAATTGTATGCCAAACTCAAAAAAGACCACCCCAACCACTGGATGGTGAAATTGATGGTGAAATAATAACCACGGAGTGTGATGTTTTTTTATACCACCCCACAACCCGATTTTACCCTGCAAAGTTACAGTAACAATTTAGCGGTTTACTGAACCCGCGAGTTCAGTAAACGTTAAAGTTTAAATAGTAGGAAATAAATTTAAAATTATGCCGCATGTTATGCGAACACAAACTCCAAAAGTGAAAAATTGGACACTTTCAGGAAGTATTTTGTAGGGAAATTCCAGGTTCAAAATTCCGCGTTCTAAAAGTCGAATCTCGAACTCCGAAAGTGAAAAATTAGCCTATTTTTGAAATATAAAAGAAAGAAAAAAGCTACTTATTAATGAGGCAGTTTGCTCTTAAGCAAACCGTAAAAATACGTACCAACCAAAGCGCCCAAAAGTATTACTCCCACGGCCCAGAATCCGGCTCCGATAAGGATAAAAATGGGTCCGGGGCAGGTGCCCACCAGCCCCCAGCCCAAGCCAAAAAGCACGCCACCAACGAAGTAGCCGGTGAAACCTTTTTCTTTAGCAGGGAGATTAACCGGCTGACCGTCAAGGTTTTTCACCTTGCCTATTTTAAATAATTGCAGCCCTATAGTGCCTGTTACCACAGCTGTCATGATGATGCCAAACATGTGGAACGACTGGAAATGGAACATCTCGTAGATGCGGTACCACGACACGGCTTCGCTCTTGGTAAGTACTATACCAAACAATATGCCTACCAGTAAATATTTTATAAATTTCATATGCTTACTAATTGAAAATCAGCGGCAAAAGCAGCCACGACATGATTAATCCCCCAATAAAAAAGCCTATTACCGCTATTAAAGACGGTAGTTGCAGGTTGCTAAGACCGGTAATGGCATGCCCGCTGGTGCAGCCCCCGGCATAGCGGGTACCAAACCCTACCAATAATCCGCCTAACAACAAAACAGCCAACACTTTAGGGTCGCTAAGAGCTTCGGCACTTGTAAAGGCATCAGGCAGCAGCTTACCATCCGGCACATCGATTTTCATGCTGTGCAGCTCTGTTATGGCATGAGGGTTAAGCACTACTGTATCAGCCTTTTGCGGGTCGGTTAAGTAATGTGTTGCTATAAAGCCGCCTATCATGGCTCCAAGCACCACGGTAAGGTTCCAGCGCTGGGCCTTCCAGTCGAACCTGAAGAATTCTGCCGACTTGCCGGCTCCCAGTATGCTGCACATAGTGCGTAAGTTACTTGACATACCAAAGGTTTTGCCGAAATACACCAGCAGCAGCATTACCCCGCCTATCAAAAAGCCGGAGATGTACCAGGGCCAGGTGCCGTATATACTTTCCATCGTTTAAAATTTTTACAAAAGTATTAAAACCAGCAACATGAGCAACATGGTTTTATTTACCTTTGGTTTAAAATTAGACATCCTATGAAAAAATACCTGCTGCTACCGTGCGTGGCATTGGCATTAACCTCCTGCATCAGCACGCGTAATACTATAAAAAACATTGATGATAAGGCAGTTATGCCTGCTTTAAGTAAAGACAAGCTGTTTGTAATTACTGAGATAAGCAAGGATGAAAGGTATGGCTATGATGCCGATTATCCTGTAAACCTTGGATTTATGCAGTATGAAACTGCCGAAATTAACGTTAAGCGCTATTTTGGTGCTCTTACAGGCCCTACAGGGCAAACGGTAACGTACACAAAAGTAGACAGTTGCTGCCCCTTCCCTACTGACAAATACAGTATGGGTGCCGGGCTTCTTGACATTTATGAGGTAACCTGGGAAGGCCTCGCCACCCCGAAACGCATCTATATAAACCTCTTTGAAAAGGGCCAGATAGTTGCTCCTCAAGGCTTTGCATTACGCAAGATATAGCAGGATTATTTTGTATCTTTGCACCGATTTAAAACACAACAAATGGATTTACAAAATATACCACAAATAAAGAATACTGATAGCGGCAATTTTTTTCTGCTTGCCGGTCCCTGCGCTATTGAAGGCGAAGAAATGGCCATGCGTATTGCCGAAACCATTGTAAAAGTTACGGACAGGCTTGAGATTCCTTACGTTTTTAAAGGGTCGTTCAAAAAGGCAAACCGCTCTCGTGTAGATAGTTTTACCGGCATAGGCGACGAAAAAGCGCTTAAAATATTACGCAAAGTATCAGAAACATTTGGCGTACCTACAGTTACCGATATCCATACCAACGAAGATGCAGAGATGGCAGCTCAATATGTTGATGTACTGCAAATTCCTGCATTTTTAGTAAGGCAAACTGACCTTGTGGTTGCTGCAGCGGAAACAGGAAGGACGGTTAACCTGAAGAAAGGCCAGTTTATGAGTCCCGAGAGTATGAAACATGCTGTGCAAAAGGTACTTGACAGCAGTAATAATAAAGTAATGGTTACCGATCGTGGTACTATGTTTGGGTATCAGGATATGGTGGTAGACTTTAGAGGTATCCCTACCATGAGAAACTTTGCTACAACGGTGCTGGACGTAACCCACTCATTACAACAGCCTAACCAGGTGGCCGGTGTTACAGGTGGCAGGCCTGATATGATTGAAACCATTGCCCGCGCAGGCATAGCCAGCGGTGTAGACGGCATTTTTATAGAAACGCACTTTGATCCTGCTAATGCTAAAAGTGACGGTGCTAATATGCTGCACCTTAATTATTTTGAAGGTCTTATGGAGAAGCTTACAGCTATTCGCCAGACAATAAATAAGTTTTAAAAAAAATAAAAATATCCTGTAAATAATTTTGCAGGATATTTTTTATTCATTTACTTTGCAATTCAAAGTACTTTAAAATGGAGAATTACTTAAAGGACATTCAGGATATTAAAAAGATGATGGACCGGTCTACACAGTTCATCTCTTTAAGCGGGCTATCGGGTATAATGGCTGGTATGTATGCCTTGGCCGGGGCCTATGCTGTTAGGGTTATAACAGGTGAAAAGTATAAAAAAATTACCCTTGAAAGCACTGAATTTAAAATGTGCCTAGCCATATTAGCGGGTATATTTATATTATCAATAAGTACAGCCTTTATACTGTCTTCTATTAAAGCGAAAAAACATGGTGAAACCCTTTGGAACAATACTTCTAAAAGACTTGTTGCTAATTTTATGATACCTTTGTCAACCGGTGGTATATTTGCGCTGTTGCTTATAAACAGTCACCATTACGGCCTTATAGCGCCTGTAACACTTATATTTTATGGGCTTGCCTGTATTAATGCCAGTAAGTACACCCTGCGAGATGTGCGCTACCTGGGCTTAACCATTACTGTTATTGGTCTTGTTGCCACATATGCTATTGGTTACGGACTTGAATTCTGGGCACTTGGCTTTGGAGTATGCCACATAGTGTATGGCAGTATGATGTATTTTAAATACGACCGAAAACAATAGATTGAAAAACATATTACAACATATAAATAAAGCGTTTGACCACCGTATAAGGCTGGGTATTATGAGTATACTCATGGTAAATGAGTATGCCGATTTTAACACCCTGAAAGAGCTGCTTGGCGTTACCGATGGCAATCTTGCCAGCCACACCAAGGCACTTGAAAATGAGCAATATATAATTATCGAAAAGCAGTTTATAGGTAAAAAGCCCAATACACGCTATATGGTTACTAAAGATGGCCGTAAGGCTTTTAAAGACCACATTGACGCCCTTGAAAAACTGATACAAAAAAGCTAATCAAATTTTTTTACAATTTTACTTTGAATTTCAAAGTACTTTAAATCTATTTATATGAAATATCTACAAGTTACAATCAATCGGGAAATAAGGCAGTATGGCCTGTTATTCGCACTGAGCATCTTTTGTATGGGCCTCTTACTGATTAGGGCGAAGATTACCCAAAGCATTTTCCTGTTCTTTTTAGTATGGAACTTATTTTTAGCTTATACACCACTGGCAGTAAGTTCGTTGCTTATTAACAATGTAACCCTTGTACAAAAGCGCAGGTACTTGTTGCCCCTACTGGCCTGCTGGCTTTTTTTGCTGCCAAACGCCCCTTACCTTATTACCGATTTTATACACCTCAATAAAGAGAATAATATTCCGGTTTGGTTTGACATACTACTTATAAGCTCATTTACCCTCACAGGATTATTATTTGGCCTGGCCTCAATGCATAATGTTTACAAAATCGTACTGGTTAAAACAACTGCGATAGCGGCCAAAATTATAATGCTGATTATCTGTGGGCTATGCGGGTTTGGCATCTATCTGGGGCGCTTTTTACGCTATAACAGCTGGGATATACTTCAAAAACCGGTCAGCCTGGTTACAGATATATTTAGCAGCCTGTTTGCTGCCGAAACTTACCGGGCTGCCTGGGGTATTACACTTGGTTTTGGCATGCTTCAGTACCTTTTATTCAGCATTTACAATGAATTTAAAAATTAAAAAAATTTAGTCATCTACTTTGAAATTCAAAGTGAAAAATCCACAACTATGAAAACAATGAAAGAAAAAATTGAAGCCGTACGTCAGGAATTTGACAAAACCACAATAAATCTAACTGCTTATCAGTTAGCGAAATACCCTGAAGAAACGCTCGGACATCAGGTAGGTAAATTTTTAATGGGCAGCAACTTCGGTCAAAATGTATATGCCGATAAAGAAGATGTACTGCAACTGCTTATTGCCGGTAAAAACTCGGTTAAAGAAGACCTTGCCGTACAGTTTTACCTGTTTGGCAATGGCAGCAACAGCCTGCGCACACTGGCTGCCATGGCGGTTGGAGCGGCACTTTGCCCCCACTACCTGTCCTACTTTTATAAAAGATATAAGGAGGGCAAAAAAGCACTGCGCTTTTATGATATAGACCATATGAGGCTTTTGCACGTGCCGGTTGCCCGAATTAAGGATACCTTTTTAATACGTTAGAATGCAAAAGCACAAACTACATACGCTTATGAGATTAAGCATTGTGGTATGGTCATGCACACTCTTATATATCACTTACCTGTTTATTAATCTGTTTGACATGCCATCGATGTATTATGCCGAACGCTTTGCAGGTAGTGGTTTGGCAATCATGCTCTTAATAAACATATCCCTAACAATCTGGCTGTTGGTAATGGCTTATACTTATCCTGATTCTAAACAAAAGTTATTATGGAAAAGCGCGCTTCTGCTAAGCAATATTGCAACAGGATACATATACGTTGAAATTCTTAGCTCTTACATAAAATATTAAACAATTTAATTCAAATATTATGGAAACCAACTCATCTCCTGCACCAAAATATCCGCAGGAACAAACCAGTTTTAGCTTTATGCAATCTACCACCGCACGTGTTATTATGGTGGGGCTGCTTACACTCGCACTGCTCATACCACTGCAATATGTTAAAGGCATTATTAATGAACGGCAACATCTGCAGGAAGAAGTAAAAAACGATATCTCACAAAAATGGGGTGGCAGCGTGTACGTACTTGGGCCCTTGCTAAAGCTGCCGTATAATATTGTAAGTGAGACCGAAGTGGTAGACAAGGCGACCAAAAAAATTACCATCAGGCGCTCTATAAGTACCGATTACTTATACATTTTTCCGGAACAGCTCGATATAAATACAGTTGTAAAAACAACAAAAAAACACCGTAGCAATTATGAGGCGGCAGTATTTACATCTGACATGAAGCTGAAAGGCTTTTACCCTGCTCCTGATTTAGCAAAGCATAATATAGCGGCAGAAAATGTTAGATGGGATAAAGCATCTGTTATAATGAGCACTAACACACTAAAAAGCATCAAAGGTGCTGTAAACATTAGGGTTAAAGGCAATCAATACAATTTTGAACCTTTGGCGAAGTTTACCGAAAACGAGTCTTTATCTACTCTACAAACCACTAACATAAACCTGAATGGGGCTGTTACCGGCACTCTTCCGTTTGAAATGAAAATAAGTTATGATGGTAGCGAACAATTGGGTATTGTACCTGTAGGTAAATACACAACAGCTAAAATGAACGGTAACTGGCCTTCGCCGAAATTTGATGGAAACTTTTTGCCCGGAGACAGCACTGTTACAGATGCAGGTTTTAACGCCTCATGGAAGATATCCCAGCTTAACAGGCCGTTTGCCCAGCAATATATTACAACTATTCCTGATTTGAGCAAATATACCTTTGATGTTGATTTCTTTATTCCGGTAGATGAATACCAGCAAAATGAAAGAGCATCTAAATATGGTTTTCTTGTTATAGGCCTTACATTTCTAATATTTTTCCTTATCCAGAGCATTAGTAAAATTGTAATACACATATTTCAATATGCCATGATTGGCCTTGCACTTATTATGTTTTACACCCTACTTATCTCTATTACAGAGCACAGTAGCTTTAAACTGGCTTACCTTATCGCGGGGGTTAGTGTGGTGGTTATGGTAGCGCTTTACTCTGTGTCAATATTAAAAGATAAGCGATTTCCCCTTTTTATAGGTGCTTCGCTTGCCGCACTTTATACTTTTATTTATGTGATCATCCAGTTAGAAAATTATGCTCTCCTTGCCGGCAGCATCGGGCTATTCTTTATTTTAGGTGCTGTAATGTATTACTCCAGAAAAATAAACTGGAGCTCCTCCCCCGCCTAATAACCGGCCCCCTTCTTCCTCAAAGGGGGCTTTATTATATATTCATAAGGAAACCTGTGAGGTTCTCTTTGCGTGATAGCTCGAGCTTTTTACGCAGTCGGTAGCGTGCCAGCTCCACCCCGCCGTCTGAAATATTCATAATTTCGGCAATTTCTTTAGTACTCATGTTCATAAGCAGGTACGTAGCCAAATCCATCTCCCGTGGCGTTATTGCCGGATATTTATCTTTAAGCCTTTTAAGAAAATCAAAATGCACATTACGTATATGATTTTCAAGGTTGTTCCAGCTCTTATCAGTATTCAGCTCTTTTACAATGGTTTTATAAACCCTGTTAAAACGCTGTTTAGCGGCATCATCCATAGTCTCTGTTTCCAAATCCTTCATTTTATGGATAATACCGTTAAGCATTTTGTTTTTTTTAACCACCTGTAGCGAATTATTAACCAACTCCTTATCTTTAGTAAGTATTTTAACCCGTAACTGTTCATTTTTAAGGCGCTCAATCTCTTTTTCAAGCTCCAGCTGCTCCTGTTTTATTTTAGTTTCTTTTTCAAGATACAGCCTGCGTTGCTCAAGGGTTTCATAATACCTGTTTTTGCGCATTTTGGCTTTAATCCTTCTTCTGATATAATAAATACTAAAACCTATAAACAATACATAAAGCAGATATGCTATAATATGCCTGTAAAATGGAGGGGATATAGTAAACGGAACTGTGTCAGGTTCAGACACCTGCCCAAAACTGTCCATAACCTTAACCTGCATCTCATAATCTCCTTCCCTCAGGTTGGTGTACTCTTTAACAGGCACGGTGGTCCATGCGCTCCACTTATCATCAAAGCCCTCTAGCCTATACGAAAATTTCACGTTTTCCGGGCTATCATAAACCGGAGACGAAAAGGTAAACTTTACATTATTAGACTTAAAAGGCAATGATATATCATTAATTGCATCAGTATTACCCGTTACAAGAGTATCTCCTGAAAAGGTAAAATTTCGGATAAATACCTTAGGCTTGCTTTCAAATACATTTTGAAGCTGCGGATTGTAATGCACGAGGCCTTCCGTAACGCCTATAAAAATGTTGCTGTTATCGATCGTGTTAACCGACTCGAAGAAATAAACCATATTACCCGTTAGCGATGAAAACGGTGACTGAACATTTTTATAGCTGCCATCGGGCATTTTCATGAGCATACCCATTGATGATTCTCCAAAAAAGTAACCGATGTTACCCTTATTATCTTCAAAGCAATATCTTATAACTGGTAATTTTTTAAAAAGTGCGCTCAACTGTTTGTCTTCAACAAACTGGTCTTTAGCTTGCTGGTAGGTAAAAAATTGGTTGTCCGTCTGAAAATAAATGGTACCATTAATTTGCTGCACACTGGTTATGCCCTTTAATTTTCCGTTGGGGGTATCATATGTGCTTATTGTTGTAAAACGCTTAAGGTCGCTACTAAGCTTTAGCTTATACACCATATTTTTGCGTAACCATACATTACTACCATCTGTAGTAAATTTACTGTCAGATATATTAAAGCCTTCAACCTGATTTCTAAACTGCCAGCCCGACGCTGTTTTTTCTATAATAGCAAAGCCGTGGTAATTTGATGCAATTAAAAATCCTGGCTTCCCTGGTATGGGTTTCAGGTTAAGGTAACCGCGCTTATCATCTAAAAAGCGGCCTGCCTTATCTCCATTGATAAGGAATAAGCCGCGGTTGTGCGAGCAAAACAGCTGGCCATCAAACTCCTGTATACTCCATGCCTGACCGGTTGTGCCTTCAAGAAATTTAAAAGATTCTTCCTTAAATGTCTTTTTCCAATCATGTGTGAACACCCCCTGGTTAGTGGCTACAAATAAATTTCCGTTGTAAACCGCCGATGCATATACCGCTCCCAAACCGTAACTGGCACCAAGATAGGTAAAAGGCGAGTTTTCATTAACAAAACAAATACCATTATCAAGCCCAAGCCAAAGGTTATTGTTATTATCAACAAAAGAAGAAAGAGCAGTGTTATTTTGCAGGCCCTTACGGTTGTTTATGTGCTGAATAATGCGTCCGTTAAAATCGCAAATCACAATGCCATCAAGTACCGAGTTGAGCACGATAAACTTATCCGCTAAAATACGCCCTCCTAAGGAATTATTTTTCCTTATAAAATCATTCGCCTCACACACCCATGGTACAACGGTTTGTCCATCCGCTATATAAAGACCTTTGTCCTGAGTAACAACAAGTAATTTAGAGTCCTGAAAAGGCAAAACCCCCCATATCTCTGTATTATTAAAAATCTCGGTTCCTTTAATAGCCAGTAATTTACCGTTACTGTATTCCATCAAACCGGCAGAAATATCCTGAAAATACAGCTTATTATTAACCACAAAAGAAAACTGAAACCTGTTTGGCGCTTCAAGTATGCTAATCTTACCGTCTTTGTAGATATAGGTGCGGTAAAAGGTTTGAAAAAATACCGCTCCATTTAGTATATGAACCTTCCAGACAAAATCTATTATGTTCCTCGAATTTTGGCCAACTAATTTTGTAAGCGAATTATATATGAGCTTTCCTCTTTTGTCAGTAGCAAAATAACCAAACTCGTTATAACCCCCAACATATATTTTTCCGGAAACATCTATTTTTAATGCCCTGATCGTTTTATTGGGTATGCTGCTCATGCTCCACGATGTACCATTATATTGTATAAGACCGGATGTGTTGGCAAAATAGATGTTCCCATTTTTATCCTGACCTATATCCCAGTTTTGAGACCCTCCATTGTAATCACTTTTTTTATAGTTAATGATTTTGGGTAAGCCAATGTTCTTCACCTGACTTATACCAGACTGCGATGTGAAAATTGAAATACTTACAAATAACAGAAAAAGATATTGACGCATAATTATAAACTAAGATAGGAAACTAATATACAAATGAGATAATGTTTTGGATATACAACGATATAGGTTGTTCCAAAAACGCCTCTCTAAAGTCCAAAAATAAGGTATACTTGATAAATTTAACATCATTAATAAACTATTATGTTGTTAAGTACGTAATAACAGGAAATGTTAATCATTTGATATATAATCAGCTACATCGTTATAATTAAATTATAAGCTTTTGTAGGGGCAAAATTACACAATTAACATTAGAATAACAATAAATATTTTTCACAATGTTCTAGATTTCAATTAATTAAAAATATATTGATGGGTTTAAATATAGTTAAAATTTTGGTATGATGGGTTTTTGTAGAGATTTTTGATTATCGAAATACAAAAATATATACTAATATTGCTTATTATTAATAAATAATCAACCCAAATTTTAACGAGTATGAAATTATTAAAATTACGATTTTTTTATTTTGTCTGCCTGTTATCAACCCTTACAACCTGGGCACAGGACATCAATGTGTCAGGTACGGTAACAGATGAAAACGGTCTTCCCGTTCCGGGAGCATCAGTCTATGTAAAAGATGCAACCACAGGAACGATGACCGACATTGATGGTAAATATCAAATCAGTTCCCCTTCTGCAGGTACTTTGGTATTTACATATGTAGGCTACACTGACCAGCAACTGGCGGTTAATGGCCAAAGTGTAATTAATGTACAAATGGCTCCATCAACAGAAGCAATTGAAGAAGTTGTTGTGGTAGGTTACGGTACACAAAAGAAAAGTGTTACTACAGGCGCAATTTCAAGTGTTCGTGCAGAACAGCTTGAAAATATGCCCATTACCCGTGTAGAGCAATCGCTACAAGGGCGTGTATCTGGTGTAACTATTTTTCAAAATGCAGGTCAGCCGGGTTCAGGTTCTACAGTGCGTGTTAGGGGTATAACCTCTTTTAACGGTGCTGCAAACAATCCACTGTATGTTGTAGATGGTATAATTGTAGACAATGCAGGTATTGGCGTTATCAACCAGGCCGACATTGAGTCTATCGAAGTACTTAAAGATGCTGCATCTGCTGCAATTTATGGTACAAGAGCAGCCAGCGGTGTTATCCTTGTTACAACTAAAAAAGGTAAAGCAGGTAAATTTAGCGTTAGCTACAACGGTTTTGCCGGTTCATCAAAAGCCGCACGTAGGCTTGACCTTCTTAATGCTCAGCAATATGCTACATTAAGAAACGAGCAATATACAAATGGTTTTAGCGGCCAGACTGCTTTTGTGCTGCCTTATCCTAACGCCGCAACTGCAGGTGCCGGTACAAACTGGCAAGACCAGGTATTTAATGATAACGCACAGCGCTCTCAGCATGAGTTCAGCGTTAGCGGTGGTACAGAAAAATCAAGATTCTACATGTCTTTTGGTTATGTAGACCAGGAAGGCATAGTAACAAGCGAAATATCTAACTACCTTCGTAAAAACATAAGGTTAAACTCTGATCATCAGGTTACAAAATGGTTAAAAATCGGTCAGACTTTAGGTTATTCAAGAGAAAAAACGGTAGGCCTTGGTAATACTAACGGAGAATATGGCGGACCGCTTGCCTCTGCGATAAACTTAGACCCAACTACTCCTGCAATCGTAACAGATCTTTCATCTGTTCCTAACCCAGGCGATTATGCTCAGCAATTTGCAGTAAAAGACGCTAATGGCAACTACTACGGAATTTCTAATGCAGTACAGCAGGAAATGACTAACCCACTTGCCTATATACAAACACGTATTGGCAACTACGACTGGGCTGATAACTTTGTAGGTAACGCATTTATTGAAATTACACCTATAGAAGGACTTAAATTTAAGTCAAGCCTTAATGGCAAACTTGCTTACTACGGTACGGAAAGTTTTACTCCTAAGTCTTACTTAAATCCTAACAACAATACATCAAGAAACAACCTTTTCAGGTCTTCTAACAAAAACTTTGGATGGCAAATAGAAAATACTGTACAGTATGCAAAATTATTTGGTAACCACAATGTTAGTGTCCTATTAGGTCAAGGCGCCTATGTAGATGATATTGGTAGTGGTCAGGGTATTACATATTACAACCAGCCGGTAAACACACACGGAGAAGCTTCGTTTGCATGGAGCACTGTACCTGATGATATTACAGGATATGCATTCACTAATAATGAGCATATTGTAACTTCATTGTTTGCAAGGGCAATTTATGACTATAAAGAAAAGTATCTATTTACCGGTATTATACGTCGTGACGGTTCGTCTCGCTTCGGCGCGAACAATAAATACGGTACTTTCCCTTCATTCTCGGTGGGATGGGTTCCTACAAAAGAAGATTTCTGGAAAGAAAACAATGTAGTAAACGTACTAAAAATTCGTGGTGGCTATGGTGTAACCGGTAATGATAACATTGGAAACTTTGGTTATTTATCGCTTATAGCAGGTGGAACAAACTACACAATAGGTAACGGTGGTGCAGTAACAGTAGGTAATGCTCCGGTTAGGCCTTCTAACCCTGACCTTCAGTGGGAAGAAACCGCACAAACCAATATTGGTTTTGATGCAACATTACTCGATGATTTTACACTAACTGTAGAATGGTATAACAAAAAAACAACCGGTATTCTTCAGGAAATAAGGCTTCCAGGCTATGTAGGTGCTTCAGGCAGCCCACTTGGCAACGTTGCCTCTATGAAAAATACAGGTTTTGAATTTGAACTTGGATATCGTAAAAAAATTGGCGATGTAGATTTCTCTATCAATGGTAACCTTTCGACACTTAAAAATACAGTAACAAGCGTAGGCCCGGACCGCGACTTTAATTCAGGCCCATCTATACAATCATCTGCGTTTCCTTTAACAAGAAGTGAAGTTGGTGGTACATTTAATGGTTTTTATGGCTTTGTAACTGATGGTATTTTCCAGAATACTGGTGAAGTTGCCTCTCATACAAACTCAGAAGGTACTGTAGTACAACCAAATGCTGTTCCTGGTGATTTCCGTTATGTGGACCTTAACGACGACGGCCAGATTACTGAAGCTGACAGGAAATACTTAGGTAAGCCGCTACCGGATATTACTTACGGCCTTACTTTTAATGTAAGATATAAAGGTTTCGACCTTAACGTTATGGGCCAGGGCGTGGCAGGAAACCAAATTTTCCAAGGTGTGCGCAGGCTTGACATGATTAATGCTAACTGGCAAACAAGTGCACTTAACCGCTGGACAGGCGAAGGTACATCTAATACATATCCAAGATTATCTACTATAGATAACAATGGTAACTTTAGCAAACCATCAAGCTTTTACCTTCAGGATGGCGATTATTTCAGGGTAAAAATCATCCAGTTAGGTTATTCATTACCTGAAAGCCTTATAAGCCAGGCAGGACTTAGCCAACTAAGGCTTTATGTTACAGCAGAGAACTTATTTACTTTTACAAAATATACAGGTTACGATCCAGAAATTGGAGGAGATGTGATGGGAATTGACCGTGGATACTATCCGCAGGCAAAATCGGTAATGATAGGATGTAATTTAAAATTTTAAAAAATTAAAGATGAAACTAAGAAATTTAAAATGGTCAGTTGTTATTCTGGCCGGAACACTAAGTGTTATTTCGTGCAGTGAGGATTATCTTGAAGTAAGCCCTACAGGCTCTACCCTTGAGGCTAATTATTACAAAAATGAAGGTGAAGCATACTCAGGCCTTGTATCTGTGTATGACATCATGAAAAAATGGTCTGGTGGTTTTGAAAATATGATTACCCTGCTTAACGCCGGTTCTGATGATTTTTATGCAGGAGGCGGTAATGCTTCGGATGGAGCTGGTATTCAGTCTTTTTCTAATTATACTATAAACTCTGCTACAATTCCGGGAAGCTACTGGAGCGATTATTACCAAGGTATTTTCAGGGCAAACACGCTATTGCTTAAATTGCCGGATGTACCTATGGACGACGCTGTAAAAGCGAGATTTACCGCAGAGACAAAGGCGCTTCGTGCTTACTATTACTTTCAGCTGGTAACCATGTTCCGCAACGTGCCACTAATGACAACACCGTTGTCAACGGCAGAATATTATAACGTTACACAGGCTGACCCTGCTGACGTTTATGCGCAAATTGAACTTGACCTTACTGAGGCCATACCAAATCTGCCAAACACGCTTAATGTTTCAACAGAGGCAGGACGTTTAAATAAAGGCGCTGCTCAGGCAATTTTAGGCAAAGTTTACCTTTATCAGCATAAAGATGCTCAGGCTGCAACGGTACTTGCAGAAGTAAACGGCGACCCTACATCGGGCTCTAACCAATACGGTTATGCACTTCTTGATAACTATGCCGATCTTTGGGTTATATCTAACAAATTTAACTCAGAGTCTATTCTGGAGGCCTCTCATACAAAAGAGAGTAATGCAGGATGGGGTAACTGGGGGTCTGGTTCAGATGAAGGCAACTCGGTTAATGTAATGGTTGGCCCACGTGGCTACTCATCTACCGGAGGTCCTCAATACGAAGCAGGATGGAGTTTTAACCCTGCTACACTTGACTTAGTGAGCGTGTTAGCCGGCGACCCACGTATGGATGCAACGCTACTTAACATGAACCAGCTTGTTGCCGATGGCCTTGCTATTTATAGCCCGGGTTATATGGATACAGGGTATTTCCTTAAAAAGTTCATGCCAACACATGCAGATATTACCGACGGTGGTGGCGATGTAGTGCTTAACTACAGGCAAAACACTTACATAATTCGCCTTGCCGATACATTTCTTCTTGAGGCTGAAGCCCTTGGTGGTACCGGTGCAAGAGCACAAGCACTACTTGATGCTGTTAGGTCAAGGGTAGGTTTGGGTAGTGTTCCGGTATCATTGGCGGCAATTGCCCTTGAACGCAGAAAAGAACTTGCAGGTGAAGGCCACCGCTGGTTAGACTTGGTGCGCACAGGACAGGCTCCTACTGTTTTAGGATCTCGCGGATTTACAGCGGGTAAAAACGAAATATGGCCTATACCACTTCGTGAAACCGAAAACACTCAAATTGTTCAAAATCCAAACTACAACTAAATCATGAAATTTA
>Ga0265798_10006397_pt1 | contig 15486 bp, 9 predicted proteins | sample P3T30metagenome_FD_192430 | JGI IMG/M metagenome (GOLD analysis project Ga0265798, IMG submission 192430) | Plant litter microbial communities from East Loma Ridge, Irvine, California - P3 T30 | ecosystem: Environmental > Terrestrial > Plant litter > Unclassified | place: USA: California... | reverse complement strand
GGTTGGGAGAGGGTTATTACGGAGGGGTGGTCGGAGGGGGAGGGCATTGTTGAGGTTGTTGGTGGGGGATGGGGATGGGATGGGATGAGATGGTCTGGAAAGGGTGTTTTGTGGCTGGCTTTGATGATGGTGATGGGTGCGTAGGACTCGTGAGATAGTTGGTCGCGCTTTGGCTTTCAGATGCAGAGGTTGATCATGTATACCGGTTGGTCAGTTTGTCTACATACTCACATCCAATAATTGCTAGAAGGTCGAAGGTCGGGTCGCAAGTGGCTCGATTGGGAAGGAGCTTGGATCCTCTCAAGGTTCGTCCAGCCGAGCCGATGTCCGATGGAGAACACAAACATTGACAAGACCGTCGAACAAAAACGCCTTCGTATTACACAAGCTATGATACGAACACGCTGAAGACTCGCAATGATCGCTTCTTCTGTCCTCGCTTCCAGCTCGCTATACCAGCAAACAACATATACGCGAGAGGCGTTCGGGCTGTGTGCATCTCGGCTTTGCCTACTATACCGCAATACGAGTAAATGCACGAATCATATGTTGCATCCTGGTACAGTATCTTTTCACTTTCCTTGATCCTATACGAGTTAATACTGATTAGGCTGTAGGTACCTTTGGTAAGTTAAAGGCGCTCTGGGTAACTGAATCCCAACTCGTTGCCTGAATACCACCATCAACCCAAGGATATATGAAGTGTATGGACTTTGTTGTCCGGGACTCCTCACGTACCTGAATGATGAACTACTTTCTCATGCCGCGGAGAATATCTCCCCGCAACCTTTGGCCTCTCATTGCCTACCTGAAGTGTTTAACTTCCGAAGGATGCGCCTATGACCACGACCAAGACTTCAGCTGAGACGTTGCCGCCTTGAGGAGATTCGATCGACTCCGCCTCATTATTGAATCCTGCACTACCTACGCACTATAGTCATGGTAAGGATCCTTCCGCGGCTGCGCTATACTGGCTATGTATAGTACAGTCCATCTATATAACAAAGGCTCCATCCCCAATTTCTCGACATGTCAAGCTAAACAGCACACACAATGCGTTTCACCAAGACATCGCTGGCATCTGCCTTGCTGCTCGCCAGCAACACCCTCGCAATCGAGCTGGACTTGAATGATCCACAGTCGATCAAAGATGCAGCAGAGACTGTCGCTTCCAGCATCGTAGACCGCTACCGTAACGCCTCTATCCCAGGTCTTTTCGGAGACCCATACTACTTCTGGGAGAGCGGCCTTGCCTGGGACTCCCTGCTTCACTATTGGTATCAGACTGGAGATGATGCGCACAACGAGATCATCGGAGAGGCTCTTCGCTTCCAGCTCGGTCCTCTAAACAACTACTCCCCAGAGAACCAGACCAAGAATCTAGGCAATGATGACCAAGCCTCCTGGGCACTCGCCGCCATGACAGCCGCAGAGTACGGCTTCCCCTCCGACGTCCTCGACGACGTGAACACGACATGGGCGCAAATTGCCACCAACGTCTTCGAAGAGCAAGCCGCTCGCTGGGACGAGTCAACATGCAACGGTGGTCTCCGCTGGCAGATCTTCGCTTTCAACAACGGCTACGACTACAAGAACTCCATCAGCAACGGCAACTTCTTCCAGCTCGCCAGCCGTCTTGCCCTCTACACCGGCAACGCCACCTACTCCGACTGGGCCCGCCGCGTGTACGACTGGACCGTCGACGTCGGCCTCATCTCCAACGCCGGCCAGATCTTCGACGGCACCGACTCAAAGGCGAACTGCTCTGACATCAACCGCATCCAATGGACCGCAAACGCCGGAACCTTCCTCGCCGGCGAAGCCTACGCCTGGAATGCCGTGAGTTCCCCTTCCCCCTTGAAACAAATCACGTCCAACCACAACCTGAAGAAAACACTTTCCCTAACACAAAGCACCGCGCAGACCCCCATCGGCCTCAACCAAGGCTACCTCCCCTCCTTCCTCGCCATAAACGCCACCTTCGCCTCCTCCGCCACAGGCGGCTCCCCCGCCGAACGCAACGGCACCCTCACCGAAGTCGCCTGCGCGCCTAGCAGCAATTGCAACTCCGACCAGCTCGCGTTCCGCGCAATCCTCGCGCGCGCCCTGTTCCAAACCCGCGCCCTGACACGCGACGTCGTCATGTCTTCGATCCCGTCCAACACCACGCTCGAGAATCTCAATTCCACGGTCCCGCGCCAGCCGGCGTGGAGTTTCCATGAGCGGGTTGATTTTGTTTTGCGGACGTCGGCGCAGGGGGCTGCGAAGCAGTGTTCGGGCGGGACCAGTGGGACGGCGTGCGGGAGTGATTGGGGGAGTGAGGAGTGGGACGGGACGCAGGGGTTGGGGCAGGATTTGAGCGCGTTGAATATCTTTTTGGCGAATCTTCCGTTCGAGGGAAAATTGGCTAGTGTTAATGGGACGGCGAGTGGGGCTGGTGGTGCTGCTGGTGGCGGTGATGGCTCTGACTCTTCTGGCGGCGGCGGCGGCGACGACGAAGATGGTGCTGCTGAGGGGGCTGGTGTTGTCGAGTCTGAGGGTGCGGCGGGCCATGTTACTGTGCTGTCTTCGGTCGGCTTGTTGCTGGTGGGAGTGAGTTCGCTGATGGCTTTGTTGTAGTCATGGCCAGATCACGGGATATTGAGCACTGCAAGATGAGCAGGAGGACAATGACAGCATGAGAGGGGAACGGCAGTCTTAGCCTTTTCCACTTGACGACATTCGAATGAAATTTACCGCAACTCCAATGTTCAAGAAGGAAAGAGATCACGTACCATTGGATATTCTACATCTCAACTCCGAATTCATTATCCGCAAAGAAAGTCTACCGTCAGATTTTTCGCCTATCCACAACGCCACGGCTCTCAACAAAACGAGAGGAAAGAGAAAAGAAGAGAACCAAGCTTTTTTAACAAAATCAAGCCATCTAACCCGAAGTAGTATAAAACCCAGGTCCTGAAGAAGGCGGCGGCTTCCCACCACCGGGCTTTCTAAAGACAGGCGGCGGCATATTCCCACCATACCCCATCTGCGGCTGCTGGTAGTGATGTGGTTGTTGTTGTGGATGATGTTGTGGATGATGTTGTTGTTGTTGATATAGCTGCGGCTGTTCATACTGGTACTGTTGGAAATTGGTGTTGGCGGCAGACTCCCTGGCGGCGTGCTCTTTGAGCTGTTTTTGTTTTTTGAGCTGGACCAGGTTACCTTTGAGGCCTTTGAGGTAGCGGATGGCGGCTTGGACGAGGTGTTCGGGTTCGTTGGAGGCTTTGAGGGCTTCGAGCATGGCGCGGACCTGTGGGATTGGGAGGTTAGGTTTCGTTTTCTTTTCCTTTGTTGCGATTGTGTGTGGTGAGAATGGGATGGCGATCATGCTTACCTGGGTTTCCGAGGTGATATGAGGGCAGACGCGCATTTGGCCGTAGTGCGCGATACCGCAGAGGTTGCAGTATTCTACGCCTGCGGTTTTGAGGGGACAGGAGCCGACAATGTGGGTGGTTTTGCAGGCCATGCATTTGATGTATTCGTCGGGAGGGTCTTGTGATGTTTGTTGATCGTGTACGTCGTTGGATGTGGGAGTTGAGGTGCCATCTGGGTTTGGCACTTGTATTTGAGGGACATGGGCTCGACGGAAAGTTGGCGGGGCTGTATATCACAATTGTAAGTCTTTGTTTGTAGGAGCATCTGTATCGTTGTATGTCTTTTGAGTAGGCGTGTCAACGCGGGCAGGCTCCGGTGGACTCCCAGGGTCAAGATCAATGATCTCGCGAGGCACGGGATCAAGATCTATCACTTCGGCGGTCTTGGATGACGGAGTGGAAGCTGCTCCCTTCGACTTCGGCGACTTCGCAGTTGACATCGGCGCAGCTTTGGCTTTTGTCTTCCTGGGAGTCGAAGTTGTCTTGGAAGCAATCTCCTCAGCGGTCTTCTTGGGCCGGCCACGCTTCTTTGCAAGAACGGGTCCACCAGAACCAACTTTCAGCTGAGAGGCCGTCTTCTTCGGCGTGATTGTCTTGGCCACCGATGCGGGGACCTTTTTGGGGCTCTTCGTCGGCTTCAAAACCGGTGGCGCAGTCTTTTTGAATTTCGACGGAGTGGAGCCGGTGGCAGACAGGGGTTGAACAGTTGAAGACGAGAGAGACTTACCTGGTTTTTTGCGTGCTAAAATCTGTTTAGCAATGCCCATGTCATCAACATCGAGAAGGTCAGCATCCGGATTCTCACCATGAGTGCCTGGGTCATCATCACTGTCTTCGGCTTGGAAGTCAGTATCGCTCTCGCCGGGGTTCTTGCTCTGGCGTCGCTTCTTAGCCGGCGAGAGCTCGAGCCCCTCCGTATCGGGCAGCCTGTCGCCTGCGTAGTCGATGATGCCTCTGTTGCGGCGACCACGACCCAAAGCTTCAGCTTTTGCTGCCGCCTCTTCGTTGGCGACGCGCTCGCGCTCTTTGAGGATGTTGGCCCAGACGCCTGGATCAGGCGCCGATTCCTCACTCTGCTCCAGAGCTACGTCTTCGAGGCCACCTGTCTTGTTGGCCCACACTCGAGCGTGGCTGAACTGGGTTTCTGCAGATTTGTCGCCTCCAGAGTTGGTGTCTTCGATGCGGCTTCGATCAAGCAGGATATCAATACCAGTGTTGTCATACACGATATCGTGCTCGCCATCGTCTTCGAAGAGCTCACTAGCACCGTGACGGAGTACTGAGACCAAGTCTTGCTCGTCCGCCTCGTCCGTGTCCATTTCTTGGATCAGGACGTGATCAAGCGCAAGCTTCTTGCGACCGATTTGCATGATCTTTTCCTCCGCACTGGCGCGTGTGACCAACTGGAAACAAAGAACCTTCTTCGTTTGACCGATGCGGTGGGCTCTGCTCAGAGCTTGGATGTCCTGGTGGGGATTGAAGTCGGGATCGAGAATGATGACCGTGTCGGCAGAGGCGAGATTGATGCCAACACCTCCAGCGCGGGTCGATAGCAAGAACGCGAACAGTGATGATCCTTCTCCGTTGAACTCGTCAATACGCTTCTGCTTTTCCAAACTGCTCACTGAACCATCCAGGCGCTGATACATGAGCGCCATGCCGTCGAGGAAGTCCTCTACCATGTCGAGCATGTCAAGGAACTGGCTGAAAATCAGGACACGATGACCGCGCTCCCGCAGTTTTGGCAGTAACATTTCCAGTAGCTTCAGCTTGCTACTCGCGTCCACGAGGTTACGGTGTGAAAGAGAAGTGTTGTCCTGTCGCTCTTCGATGCCTCTGCTGTAGACGAAAGGATGGCAGAGACACTTGCGCAACTGCATAAGCACATTGCTCAAGCTGGCTCTCTCACCTTTGCCCAAACCTTGATCGGGATTGAAGATCGAACGCATGAGATCCGGATTCTTGGCGAGGATAGTACGGTACACCTTCTTTTGCAAGATACTCATGCTGACTGGGAGGATTATCTGGGCCATTGGCGGCAAGAATGTCAAGACCTGCGCTTTCGTGCGGCGCAGGAAGTACGGCCGAATCAAATCGTGCAGCTTCATGATCTTGGCCTGGTCGAGATCTTCAAAATCCTTCTCAAGTTCATCAGGGTTGTGCTTCTCGTCGAGGAAATGCAGAAGGTTGAAGAGTTCGCGCGTGTTGTTCTGTAGCGGTGTACCGGTCATGAGAACCTTGAATGGTGCTTTGAGAGCTCCCAGCGCAGAGTACAACAGACTCTTCTCGTTCTTCAGACGCTGCCCCTCGTCAACAATCAGGCCCTGCCATTGTTGACTGCGGAAAAATTTGCGGCAGCTGTCGTCGGCTGCAGCATCGTATGAAGTGACGACCACGTGACAGCGAAGGTCTTTGCTGTTCTCTGGGAACATCTCGTGACGATAAGCCATTTCTCTGGCGTCCTTGGACCCGTAATAGGCGACCACACGTAGCCCTGGTGCCCATCGTTTGATTTCGCGGCGCCAGTTCGGGCAGGTCGAGTTGGGCACTACAACGAGGAAAGGGAATGTGTTGTGGTCTTGGACCATCGTCGCGAGGAAGCCAATGATCTGGATTGTCTTTCCCAGACCCATCTCATCAGCAAGGATGGCGTTGCTGGCCTGGTACCACTTGTAGTAAAGCCAGTTCAAGCCCTCGAGTTGATATTTCATCAGCTCACCACCTTGGACCGCGTCGGGCTGGGATTGCTTCTCGAGGGCCGCGAACTCCAGCTTCCTGGTCTTGTCATGGCGCGACTTCAGAGTTTTGGGATTGACCGGACGCACATAGCGGCCGAGAACCCAGTTGTTGTACGCAGTCACGAAGTCGGTCCAGCGTTCTCCGTCTTCGGAATCAGGCGGCTTCTCCCAGACGGAGTCTTCGTAGCTTAGGCCTTTGTACTTGATGAGGGCTTGGTCGACCTCGCGGATGCGAGCCTTGTCGATGTCTTCCGTTCGGATGTCCACAATGCTTGTGAACTTGATGTCAAGCACAATGTCTGTACGCAGGTAGTCCTCGGGGATAGCGTCTTCTGTGCGCATTTTGGGTCTCTGAGCCTCGTCACGCTTTGCAAATGCCTTGCGCATCGAGGCTGATGTGATGCCCCAAACCCACGCGCCAGGCATCCAACACGCCTTGAAATAGGACTGGTTCTCCCATCGTACTAAGTAGGCCTTCTCATCTTCGTTGACCTCGTCGACCGTCATCGCATCGTCGTAGTTGTCCTCGTCAGTCGGCTTCCAGGCGATCAGGCCGGATACCTTGCAGGTGTACTGAATGCAGTCTTTGCACTGCCAATCCCGACTGTACTCACGGAATCGCTGCTCCGCATCTGCATCCGAGTCCAGGTCCATCATGTCGGTACGAGATGGCAGGTGCTCAAAATGGAATCCGCGGAAGCATTTAACGCAGCGGAACAGCACGTTGTCTGAGTTGTTAATACGCTCGGGGTCAACCTCATGCTCAGGATCAACGCCGTCGTTCTCCTCCCGCCCGCGTTGCTCTTGCGACGGGGTCTTACGAGGTCGGAAAGGCCGACACCCAGCACCGTGATGCTGGCAGTCCTGACACTTTCCTTGATCGGGCGCAGTGGCTTCCTTCCTGCGGACTGCAGCAACACAACGCCTGCATTGCAGAACGAAGTCTTCCTCACCAATCTTGGTAACCAAGTGGTCGCGGTTCGTGCGGTGACCGAGACACGACTTGTGATATGAGAATGTGCATCCTTGGCAGTACACCAGCGGGGCGTAGTTGTGATCGTTCGCACAGACCTCGCAATGTTGTGAGTGGCGCATTCTGAACTCGTCGTTGCGCGGAAGCGGTTTGAACATCTCCTTGGCAGAAACTCGTATGGGTTTTGGGGCAGGTTTTGCCACGCCACTGCTGTCGGAGCGATAAACACCATCCTCTATCCTCTCCATCATGCTGACGTTGTGCTTGTTAGAACGACCGCTTTGACGCTCGCCTTCACGGGGCTGCTTGCTGCGGCGAGAGTCTTTCGCACCGCCTCGCGAGTTGCGCTTGCGCTTGTTGGTTGCTTGAACATCTGATCTGAGCACAACTGCCCCGTATTCATCAGACTCCGAGTCCGAGGCTGCGATGAAACCCATGTCTGAATCATCTAAGCGATTTGGCTTCGCAGAACGACGCGCTTTGGAGTATCCCTTGCTATTTTCCTCGATTGAATCGGAATCGTCGTCGTCGTCGGGTTCTGCTTGCTCGTTGTACTGGGTTTGATACTGTCGTTGCTTTTGACCACTGCGGCGAGTGTTGGGCATTTTTCCATCCGAGGCAAGCTCATCTTCCGATGCCTCGATCGCATCTACGCTGCTCACGAAGTTTTGGTGCTCTGTAGGGCGCGCTCGAGGCCGGGAGGAAGTCATCCTGGCACTCGGTCGTCGACTTCTTGTCCTGTGGTCTGTTTCGGGCTCCGAAACGGGAGTCTTGTCGACTTCGAACTTATGGAGTGCCTCTTGGCCGTTCTGGCACCGTAACAGATCGGTGAAGGATAACTGGTCTGTCGGTTAGTTGTTGTTTGGGAGTGGCACATTCAAAGTAGGTAGAGATTAATGAGCAATAGGCAGCACCGCTTGTCATCACATGCAAACCGTGATTTCACATGTTAAACGTACCTGTTCAGTGTGATAATCCTCGAACGTCACCGTGTACTGCATCGTTCCACCATAACCAGCCCGCTCATTCGAGACTCGACGAACACGACCAGCGCGAGCAGTAAGATCAACGAAGTCCGCACGTTCTTCATCATCAAGCTCGTAGCGGGGGATTACAACCTCCGCTGATTGAGTGTGTGTTGACGGCTCGCGGTCCTCTGACGCATCATCTGCGACATGTGTAGGCGAATCTTCGTTTTCGGGCAGCACACTGAAATCCTCTATGACCTCGTCCACAGCCGCCCACACATCATCCTCCATGTCGCCATTCTGCTCAAGTGCTGCCACAATTGGCGCATCTCCAATTGGCGCATCTTCCTCGTCGTCGGAACTGGATTCTTCGCCAGAAGAAATGATAGTGGCTTCCGTCGCAGGCTGCATCCGAGCGACTGAGGTGAGTCGCTGAACAGGCGCAGGCTCTGGTTCGGGTGTCGGTGTTGACTGCATGGCAATGTCGTCGTCCGCTGGTCGATTCACGGCTTGGAAGCCAGAGGTTCGTCGCGGAGGTGAGGAACGTTTCTTGGATGCGCCTGTCTGCCACGCGGAAATGTCGGCGGCGCCATCGTTGTCAGAACTGTCGTCTGGCGACCCAAAGTCGAAAGCCATGGTTGCAGGATTATTGTAGCGATTTCGCAATGTTCGTGGTAGCTGGCGTAAAGTGCGGATTGACTCTAATTATCTCTTCGCGGGAGCGCGCCATATTACTCGCAGTGAAGTCACATTTAGGAGATGTTTAGAAGCGACTTGTCGAGAGCAGTTTGCGACAGAAGGTGAAGGTAAAGGGTTTCTTTGCGATTTGATGTGATGTCGGATCCTTGATCGCAAGATACCTAATGATCCAACGCGTACCGTAAACGCGACTGCTCTAGCTGCGGGGAACTTCCGAAGGCAAGGCAAGCGCAACTTGTGCCCTTTCCCTGAATCTGACTTTCACATGCTCCAAAAAGTTGCGACATTTCTCCTGTGAAGTGAAAACACATTAACATGGCTACTTCATCTCTATCTGCCGCCAGTGCGTGTACACGACGCTGCCTACAGGCGTCTCAGTGGCAGCCACGAAGCTTCACACGTAATGTGTCTCGGACATCAGCCATCAACCGTGGCATCAAAGCAACGGAGAAGTCACCTCCGAATCGGGGCAGGAGCAGGCCTTCATCGGCGCCTCGATCATCTGGCAGTGCTTGGGAGACGCGAGGCAGTCAAACCGACCGCCGACCTGCTGTCCGCGAAGGAAGATCAAGCGATAAAAGAGAGACAAGAGCAGAACGAAGAAAGAGCGACAGGAGCGACAGGCCTGATGGCAGGCAGAGAAATGACAATGTGGGCGATGCCTTCGACAGAAGCGCCAGAGACATGAGAGACAGCAACAGAGTTCCAGCTGATGCTTTCGACAAGACCTCCCGATCCAGACGAGATGGAGATCGACCATCCGCTCGCTTTTCCGACAGGTCTTCCAAGGAGGATTCTGGGTTCGCGAAGAAGTCGAGATTTGACAACGAAGGTGTCCGAGCATACGGCGACAACACTGGATTCTTCTCGAAGGGTACTCGATCTAAACGTGTTGGGGACAAGCCTTCGTTTGGAGACAAACTCTCATTTGGAGACAAATCTTCGTTTAGAGGCAAATCTTCTTTCGGAGACAAGCCTTCGTTTGGGAACAAGTCATCGTTTGGCGCTCGGCGTATACCAGAGGGAGAAGAGAACTCCGCTGATGCTTTCGACAGGAGCGCTCGACCTGCGCGTGATGGAGACAGAAGCTCCGCATTCAACCAAAGCGATCGCCCTGCGCGAGATGGACAGCGCAATACTACCAGCTCTTTCGACAGAGGTGCGCGCACTACACGCGATGGAGAAAGAAACTCATCCGGAAGAAGCCACGGGTCATTTGATAGTGACCGCATCCAGCATGACGACGTCCCCGTCGCCATTCCGTATTCCAGCGCCGCAAGCCAATGGTTGTATGGTGTCAACACCGTCGTGGCAGCGTTGCGCGGCAACACACGCAAGCTCTACCAACTGATTGTCAAGAAAGGATCCGATTCTCCAGACTTGGAACAAATCCTCAGACTTGCGCGCAGGGCGAATATCAAAATACAGACTCACGACGACACTCGCCTACTCGACAAACTCAGTGAGGGTCGCCCTCACAACGGCGCTGTACTAGAAGCATCTGCTCTTCCAGCGAGACCGGCCGTGATGCTGGGAAAACCTGACCCTCAGACGAATACCGTACCTCTGGAACTCTTGAAACAGAACGCAGAAGACGTCGCAATCAACGGCAACACTGCAGTCCTGCAATACGATAGCAAATCCTGGAGACAGCCATTCGTGCTCTTCTTGGACGGCATCACCGATCCTGGTAATTTGGGTGGCATCTTGCGCACCGCACACTTTTACGGCGTCGATGCTGTTGCTGTTGCAACAAATACTTGCGCGAACTTGAACTCTCCCATCCTGGCAAAAGCGAGCGCTGGCGCATGCGAAGCCATTCCGATCTTTGCAGTATCGAAACCCGCGGAGTTCATATACAAAAGCAGCCATGCTGGCTGGAAGATCTGCGCCGCCGTTGCACCCGACCTGAAATCACAGAGGCTGAACAAGCAAGTGACCTCTGCCAGTGTTTCGGTCCAAAGCCCGTTGGCAGCAAAGCCTTGCATCTTGATGATGGGCTCAGAGGGCGATGGCCTCCGCGAAAACTTGCGATCCAAGGCTGATTTGGAAGTCACCATTCAACGCGGCGCACCGTCGAAGACTACTCTCGACGTCGGTGTTGACAGTATGAACGTGAGCGTAGCTACTGGCGTGCTTGTAGACGCGTTTACTCGTGAGCCCTTGAAAGACGCACAGGCTGCCGTAAGCAACAGCGGCGACCGCTTGTTTTGATGCTTCCACGTCGGTAATACGGATTGATCGGCCACAATGAAAAATGCATGGTAGGGGCGCATTTCCTCCTTTTGTAATATACTTGTACTTTTACCCATCTATACCACTTTTCAGAGGTTCAGACGTTCTCCTACACTGACGTTTCCCTCACTTCCTCGGGAAGCTCGTTCCCAATTTGGCCATAAGTAAAAAGCGATTCCGTAATATCTGCAAACCCCATCCGGACACCACGCATTATCGAAACGTTTGTATCCAGCCACTCTACCGGCAACTGACGATCTCAAAAGAGGTTCAATAACGTCAACGAAGATCAAGCAGCGACAAGCTCCTCGGACTCTCCTCCGCCAGAGCAGATCCAACAAATCGAGCTGCTTCCCCGCGCAGATCTTCAGGCACGATTCCATACAAGGCCTTGGACCAACCCTTTAAACTTCGCGACCACTTTACAAATACCATAATCACGGCATGCGGCTCTTCCAGTTGCCCTGTACGGTCGAAATCGGAGATCTGACTTGCCCTCGTGATGTCAATCTGTCTCTCATCATCCCCAGACGCTTTGCGCCGCCTGGACTTACGCAAGTGGCTCGTTACGCCAAATTCACGATCTCTCATCGCTGAATTAGGTTCGTTGATTCGATGGACCGGCGCTTCATGGGACCTCAATTGGTGAAAATGACGTCCATGACAATGGTAAAGAAATGATTCTGGGTGTTATTTGTATCGCAATCCGGGCCACACACGCGCCTCCCTCGCGATACTCGACTTCCTAATCCAGTGTATCAGAGACGACATGCGTTGTTTAGTAGCTTTGGCATGGGCTTTGCCCGTGCTAGTCACTGGCCAGATGGCTCAGTACCCGCCTGCCTTTCCACCGACACCGAGCTTACCCATGAGTATCAACTACGCTCCGAGCGTTACTCCCAATGTTATGGACCCAACCGCGCCCAACGCTCAAGATGAATGTCCAGGTTACAAAGCCTCCAATGTCAAGGAGACTAGCAACAGCATCACGGCAGACTTATCTCTTGCGGGACCGGGCTGCAATGTTTACGGCAACGATATCACCGACTTGAACTTGTCGGTCGAATACCAGAGCAAGGAGCGTCTGGCGGTGCGCATAACTCCCAAATATTTGGCACCGAGCAACGAGTCTCTGTATTTGCTATCGCCAGACTTTACTCCACAGCCGGGCTTCGAGGATGGTTGCAGTAAGGACAGAAGCGACCTCACTTTCACCTGGACCAATGATCCCAGCTTCCAGTTTCGCATTGCACGCTCGAGCTCGAACGAAATCATTTTCGATACCTACGGCCACAAGATCGTATTCGAAGATCAGTTCCTGGAATTGGTCACCAATATGGTACCAGACTACAACATTTATGGCCTCGCGGCTTCAATCCACGGCTTCAGGCTAGGGAACAACTGGACGCAGACGTTCTGGAATGCATACAATCTCGACAACGATCAAGAGATTGATGTCAATGGTCATGACACGCACCCTGTGTATGTGGAGACTAGGTATGGGAAAGACAACGAATCTTCCACGTCTCATGGAGTGTATGCACGTAATGCGCATGGACAGGACTGGCTGTTGAGGGCCGACACTGTAACGTACCGCACCATTGGTGGAAGCTTCGACTTGTATCTCTTAAGTGGACCGACACCGAAGGAAGTCATCAGCCAGTATCACACTGGGATTATCGGTACGCCTGGTCTCCAGCCGTACTGGGCGCTTGGATTCCACCAGTGTAGATGGTATGTCGAACACTCAACTAAATTCCGTGCAAGCCATGCTAACTCCGAGCTAGGGGTTACTTGAACTGGACCAACCTGCAGGAAGTCATCGATCTGTACGCGCAAGCGGAGATCCAGCTCGAAGGTATCATGAGTGATCTTGACTACCTCTATCTCAACCGCATCTTCACCCACAACGCCAATTATGGCATCGAAGAAGGTCGCGAATTCCTAGCCCGCTTGCACGCTAATGGGCAGTACTGGTTGCCAATTCTTGATCCCAATGTATGTTTGGAAACGCCTAGATTGTTGACAAATCTGACCAAACACAGGTGTACGTTCCCGACCCAACTAACGCCAGCGATGCGAACCCCACATATGATCGTGGCAAAGCTCTGGATCTTTATCTCAAGAACGGCGACGAAACTTATTACGGGACTGAATGGCCAGGGTTCTCAGTATGGCCCGACTTCGCCACAGATCCTAGCGCTCAGCAATACTGGACCGACGAGTTCAAGCGCTACTTCGAACAACTCGAGTTCGACGGCTGGTGGCTGGACATTTCAGACGCCCCATCATGGTGCACGGGAAGCTGTGGCGCTGATAAGCTCGCCCTGAACCCTGCTCACATTCCTATCATGCTTCCTGGAGATGCAAACTCAAGTGTTGCTGTCGATTACCGCTACCCGGAGTTCTTCAGCGTCACCAATTCTACTGAAGCCGCTTCCGCAAGTTCCGCAATGGCCTCACAATCTGCAGCGTATCCCACGCCTGACTCGACTCCCAGGCCGGTATACGCTCGTACACTGCCAACTCCGGGTGTGAGGAACTTGAACTTCCCGCCATACGCCATCAACAACTTTTTGGACGGGCACAGTCTGGTAAAGCAGGCAATCTCCCCGAATGCAACCCACAACAATGGCCCGTACAACAGCACTGAGTACGAACTCCACAACTTGTACGGACACACTAGCGGAAACGCTTCCTACAATGCTCTCGTTGCCACTTACGGCGGGAAAAGGCCGTTCTTCCTGGCGAGGAGTACTTTCGCTGGCAGTGGAACCTTTGCCGGCACCTGGGGCGGCGACACTAACTCCATGTGGGGCAACATGTACTTCGGCATCTCGCAAGCTCTGGCATTCGGTATTGCAGGACTGCCTTTCTTTGGTGTAGAAACATGCGGCTTCAACGGCAATGCTGACATGGAGCTTTGCACGCGCTGGATGCAGCTGAGTGCTTGGTTCCCGTTCTACAGAAACCACAACAACCGCAACACCATCGCTCAAGAAGCCTACATATGGCAGACCACAGCCGAGTCCACTCGCCGCATTATGAACATTCGTTACTCGCTGCTGCCTTACACGTACACGCTGTTCCACCAAGCACACAAGGCCGGCGAGACAGTTCTGCGCGCGTTGGCTTGGGAGTTCCCCAACGACCCGCAGCTTGCAGGCATCGACAACCAGTTCATGTCTGGTCCTGCTCTTATGGTGACTCCGGTTCTCGAGCCGCTAGCGACAACTGTGCAGGGCGTCTTCCCCGGCGTCGCGGAAGGGACTAGATGGTACGACTGGTATTCACTCGAAGAAGTGAAGGCGGCGCCTGGCGAGAACAAGACTCTGGATGCGCCATTGCTGCACCAACCTATATTCATCCGAGGCGGCTACATCGTTCCGATCCAGAAGGCTGGCAACACCACCAAGACTTCCAGGCTGAACCCCTGGAGCTTGATTATCGCACTGGACAAGAACGGCGAAGCAGAGGGCGACTTGTACCTCGACGACGGTATTAACATTGAACAAGAGGCGACTAAGGAGATCCATCTGTCGTTTGCGAATAACACCCTCCATGCCACTGTCTCTGGAGACTTCAATGATGATCTGGCACTCGCTAATGTGACGATTGCGGGCGCGACCGGTCGCTCACACGGCATGACTGTCAAGTGCGGTCAGCAGGAAAGTCAGTGGTACGCCGGATCTTGTGCAAAGCGCGGTGAGGCGAAGGAGAAGGGTCCTCATTCACGCTTCAAGAACAACGCGCTGTATGTGACGGGTCTTGAGGATGCGACGAAGGGTGGTGTTTGGAGTGAAGACCTGGATATCAAGTGGGAGTAGTGGAAGGTCTATCTGATGTGAGGGGTTTAACCTGATGTTGAGATGTAGAATGAATCAATGAAGTGTGTTCTTGCAACGGTCATGGCCTACATGTATTCTCATCGGATGGCGTCCACTTCACAACCCCAACACTAACCCTATATGCACGTTGTTCCAAGTCACTAAACAAATCTTTACTGCTCCTTCGAACACCACGCGAGTTAAAATGATTAAAGAATCCAATGTTCAGATGACGCACTGTCCGATCGAATGAAAATTGGGAGTGCAGCATCAATTAGGCGCCGAGGCGACTTACTCTCGCGGAGCGGATATTTTGATCTAATGAGAAACACTCTACATGAAGACATCATCGGTGAATTGAAATCAACTTCAGCAGTAGCTACGCATCACACTTACTGTTCGGTCGATCAGCTTTTGATATGGAGCTCTGAGTAGCACAACGGTAGCTGTTGGTCCTAGTAGTCAACTCTCCATACCAGTACTGCTGTGCTGTAAGGTACAGTACATTTGTGGTTCACTTCGTCGGACCTAACTCTAACCCTTTTGTCGTTTAGCTGGCGATTCCAAGTCAGTCGATCTATTGGATTCGAGGATACTCCCACGATATCAGAGAGACGAAAGGTTGTTTCT
>Ga0265798_10006396_pt1 | contig 15488 bp, 11 predicted proteins | sample P3T30metagenome_FD_192430 | JGI IMG/M metagenome (GOLD analysis project Ga0265798, IMG submission 192430) | Plant litter microbial communities from East Loma Ridge, Irvine, California - P3 T30 | ecosystem: Environmental > Terrestrial > Plant litter > Unclassified | place: USA: California... | reverse complement strand
TTTCTTCAGGCCGCCCCCGTACCAAAGGTAACTGTCGACATTCTGGCCGAGCAATGTGATTTCCTTGAAGTTTTTAGAGGCCAGGTCGGCGATTTCATCCATAATGCTTTGCGGATCGCGGCTGCGTTCACGACCTCGCGTAAACGGCACTACACAAAACGTACACATATTGTCGCAGCCGCGCGTGATCGATACGAAAGCCGTCACTCCGTTGCTGTTCAACCTGACGGGTGAAATGTCGCCATACGTTTCATCCTTTGAAAGAATGACATTGATCGCCTCGCGCCCTTCTTCGACCTCGGCGAGCAGATTCGGCAAATCCTTGTATGCATCCGGCCCTACGACAAGATCGACGATTTTTTCTTCTTCGAGGAATTTGCTTTTCAGGCGTTCGGCCATGCAGCCCAGGACTCCGACTTTCATTCCGGGATTGATGCTTTTGACCGCATTGTATTTCTCGAGGCGCTTGCGGACGGTCTGCTCGGCCTTGTCTCGGATCGAGCAGGTGTTGACAAGCACAAGATCAGCGTCTTCGAGATTCTGCGTCGTGTTATAACCTTGTCCGTGCAGAATGGACGCGACGATCTCGCTGTCGCTGAAATTCATCTGGCAACCGTAACTTTCGATAAAAAGCTTTTTGGTATTTTCCGGTTTTTGTTCCAGGACGAGGCTTTCACCTTGTTTGCTTTCCTCAATAATCTTTTCCATAAGGCGTAAATAGGATGGCAAAGATAGATGAAAATTCACATTCGTGACAAGATGGCAGATGTAGACGGAGTTAAAATGTTTAAAAGTTTTAGGTTTGAAGATGACGGTAGTTGATCAGGCTCAACCTTAAACTTTAAAGCTTAAACAAAAACAACTATATATATATTAAGGTATAAATTCCGATAGGCATCTCCGACCGAAAATAAACCGGACGCGTCAAATTTAAATTTTTACCCTACTTTTGCGCCAAACGAAAAATGGTATGGCAAAGAACCTGGTAATTGTGGAGTCGCCTGCAAAGGCTAAAACGATCGAGAAATTCCTCGGGAAGGATTTTCAGGTCGAATCAAGCTACGGGCACATTGCCGATCTTCCGTCAAAGGAAATCGGTGTGGACGTCGAGCACGGCTTCAAACCCAAATATGAGGTTTCTCCTGATAAGAAAGCACTCGTAAAAAAACTCAGGGATTTGTCCAAGAACGCCGAAACGGTGTGGCTGGCTTCCGATGAGGACCGCGAAGGGGAAGCCATTTCCTGGCACCTTGCGGAAGAACTGAAACTGGACAAATCGAAAACAAAAAGGATCGTTTTCCACGAGATCACCAAGACCGCCATCCTGAAAGCGATCGAGAATCCGCGTTCTATCAATTACGATCTTGTCGATGCCCAGCAAGCAAGACGCGTCCTGGATCGCTTGGTCGGATACGAATTGTCCCCGGTTTTGTGGCGCAAGGTCAAAGGCGGATTGTCTGCCGGGCGCGTGCAGTCGGTTGCCGTTCGCTTAATCGTGGAAAGAGAGCGTGAAATTCAGAATTTTAATCCCGTGGCTTCGTTTTCGGTTACGGCAGAATTCACGAACGAGGCAGGAAAGATGGTCAAGGCGCGTCTGCCGAAGAATTTCAGCACCAAAAAAGAAGCCGAGGATTTCCTCGCGAAAAATATCGGATCCCAATACAAAGTATCCGACCTTGAAACCAAACCGGCCAAGAAATCGCCGGCGGCTCCGTTTACGACCTCGACTTTGCAACAGGAAGCGGCGCGCAAACTCTATATGCCCGTAGGCATTACGATGCAGGTTGCCCAGCGACTGTATGAAGCCGGACTCATCACGTATATGAGGACCGACAGCGTGAACTTATCCGCGGAAGCGTCCGAGGCCGCGAAGAACGAGATCATTTCTTCTTACGGAAAGGAATTTTCGAAGCCGAGGAATTTCGTCACCAAGTCGAAAGGCGCACAGGAAGCGCACGAAGCGATCCGCCCGACGGACATGTCACGCCATTCCATCCAGGTTGACCGCGACCAGACGCGTTTGTACGACCTGATCTGGAAACGGACGCTTGCTTCCCAGATGAGCGATGCGGAACTGGAACGCACCAACGTGACGATTTCAGCCGACAATTACGCCGAAAATTTCGTGGCATCGGGCGAAGTGCTCAAATTCGAGGGCTTCCTGAAAGTCTATCTCGAAGGGCACGACGAAGAAGAAGAGGAACAGGAGGGCATGCTGCCTGCATTGAAAGTCGGCGAGAAATTGCAGAACCAATCGATCACGGCAACTGAAAAATATACGCGTCCGGCGGCCCGATATACGGAAGCTTCCCTTGTGAAGAAACTGGAAGAGCTCGGTATCGGACGACCGTCGACTTACGCACCTACTATCTCGACGATCATCAACCGGACGTACGTCGAAAAGGGAAACATGGAAGGCGTCGAGCGAAAATACGTCCAGTTGTCGCTGACTTCCGGCAAGGTTTCCGAAAAAATATTATCTGAAAACACGGGTTCCGATAAAGGAAAACTGGTTCCGACGGACATCGGCACGATCGTAACGGACTTCCTCGTGAAGAATTTCGGATCTATCATGGACTATAATTTTACGGCCAAAGTAGAAGAGGATTTCGATGAGATCGCCGACGGTAACCGGAACTGGGCCAAAATGATGCAGGACTTTTACAGCAAGTTCCACCCGAACGTGAAGGAAGTCGAGGAAAACGCCGAACGCGAAAGCGGGGAGCGGATATTGGGTACCGATCCCAAAACGGGAAAACAGGTCAGCGTCCGCCTGGGTAAATTCGGTCCGATGGCGCAAATCGGGGAAGCCGACGACGAAAACAAGCAATTCGCCAGTTTGATGAGCGACCAGAACATCGGAAACATCAACCTGGAAGATGCGCTGAATTTGTTCCTGCTTCCGAAAAGCCTCGGAAATTACCAGGATGAGGAAGTCGAGGTCAACAACGGCCGTTTCGGGCCTTACGTCCGATTCGGGAAGACGTTCATTTCGCTTCCGAAAGGGGAGAATCCGCTTGACGTAACCTACGAAAGAGCGATCGAACTCATAGACGAGAAAAACAAAGCGGATGCACCGATCGCAATTTTCGACGGTTTGCCCGTTCAGAAAGGTGTAGGGCGATTCGGTCCATTCATCAAATGGAACGGCATGTTCATCAACGTGAACAAGAAGTACAACTTTGATAATCTGACACAATCTGATGTCGAGATCCTGATTGCCGAAAAGCTCCAGAAGGACGAGGACAAAGTGATCCACAACTGGGCGGACGAAGGAATCCGCGTTGAGAAGGCCCGTTGGGGAAGATCGGTCATCACGAAGGGAAAGATCAAGATCGAACTTGGAAAAGATGCGAATCCGGAAGCGATGACGCTCGAGCAGATCAAAGACATGATCGCGGCCAAGACTCCGGCGAAAAAGACGGCGGCAAAAAAGGCGCCTGCGAAGACGCCAACGGCAAAGAAACCTGCCGCCAAGAAAGCTACGGTTAAAAAGAAGTAATATATGGAATTTGATTTTTTGTCTCCCGTTGAAGAGGAGGTGCTTGGTTTTGCAGGGAAACTTTCGAGCCAGCATCTTGGGAGCAAGGTAACTTTTCATTCGGAAAAGGAATTTCCAGACCTCGACAAGATCAGGATCGCCATCGTAGGCGTTTACGAAAATCGAGGGTCCGGTTCGGTACAAGCTGAAACGGACCTTTTCCATTTCAGGAAGGAGCTGTACAGCCTTTTTCCAGGAAATTGGGGAATGGCTATCGCCGATCTGGGCAACATCATGCCAGGAGAATCGCTTTCGGATACGTATTACGTCGTACAAAAGGTGTGCGCCGGATTGATCAGGCGCAATATACTGCCGATCGTGATCGGAGGCTCGCAGGATTTGACGTATCCGATCTATCGCGCATATGACGAACTGGAGCAAATGGTGAACCTGACGGCGATCGACAGCCGGTTCGATTTCGGGAAAGGGGAAGACGATGCCGTTCCCGCGCACTCGTACCTGAGTCGCATCGTCGTGGACGAGCCGAACAACCTTTTCAATTACGGGAACCTCGGCTATCAGACGTATTACAATTCGCAGGAAGAAATCGACCTGATGGACAAACTGTTTTTCGAGGCGTACCGGCTTGGTGAAATCTCCAGCAATATCGCTTTGGCGGAACCGGTCTTAAGAGACAGCGACCTGGTAAGCCTGGATCTGATGGCGGTTAAGTCGTCGGCATCGGGAAACATGAGCCATTTCGTTCCCAACGGATTCGACGGGAAGGAGATCTGCGCTCTGGCTAGGTATGCGGGAATCAGTGACAAAGTGAGCGCTTTCGGTATGTTCGGGCACCATGGTTCCAAGCACGAAGCGCCGTTGATGGCACAGATCATCTGGTATTTTATAGAGGGCGTGCAATATCGCTCCAACGAGTATCCGTATGGCAGTAAAGAATCGTATCTGAAGTACATCGTACCGTCAGAAGGAGACGAAATCGTGTTCTACAAAAGCGACAAAACCGAGAGATGGTGGATCGAAATTCCGTTTGTTTCATCCGTTAACAATAAATTAAGGAGAAACTCGTTATTACCATGTTCTTATGACGAATATCTTGCTGCGTGCGACCAGGAAATGCCCGAAAGATGGTGGAAAGCACAGCGGCGGAATATTGTGTAAGGAAAAAATGAGCAGTTTGACACCTAATGTATGTATTTCGTAGGAATAAGACTATTTTTATTTTTATTGAGTGCATTTTATCGGTATTTTTAGACATTTTATCGATCGAAAGTTTTTTTATTTTCATCAATAATTCTACATTTGAACCGGCGTTTAAATTTTAGGATTATTTATTGTTTTTTTAAAAAATTATAAATAGGTTTACGCCCTTAAAAAAGAAAACACACATAACCCAAATTTATATGAAGAAATTCGTTGCATTCACAGCATTTTTCGCTCTTTTGGCCAGCTGCGGTTCGAATAACGGCAAAGGTGAGCTAGTCGGAGTGAAAGGGAAGAAGTGGCATCCGGAGAAACCTTATGGAATGGTACTTGTTCCAGGGGGTTCTTTCATCATGGGTAAGTCGGATGATGATTTGGCGAATATTCAGGATGCGCCTACTAAAACGGTGACCGTTCGTTCATTTTACATGGATGAAACTGAGATAACTAACAGCGAGTACCGCCAGTTCGTGGAGTGGGTTAAAGACTCTACGATCCGTGTGCGCCTTGCAATCCTTGCGGATGAAGTCGGCGGCGGAAGCACTGCAGGCGGTGGCGGAGGAAAGAGCAACGGGAAGGGCATCAGCGATTTTGCCTTTAACGACGTGAATCCGGAAAAAATGACGCCTTACGACAAATATATGTATGAAAATTACTATAGTGTCGGGACGTCTGACGATCCGTATGCCGGAAGAAGGCTTAATAAGAAAGTGAAACTGATCAACGATACGAGCAAGTATCCCGATGAATACTACACAGAGGTTATGGATAGTATGTATCTTCCTGTTGCCGAGTCGTATAACGGATTGCGTACGGTTGATGTGAACAAGCTTCAGTTCCGCTATTCGTGGATGGATATCCAGGCTGCTGCTAAGGCGAAAGTCGGAAAGAGAAGCCAGTTCATCAAAACAGAGAAAGTAAAAGTATATCCTGACACGACTGTCTGGATCAAGGATTTTGCTTACTCGTACAACGAGCCGATGCACAACGATTACTTCTGGCACCAGGCGTACAGCGAGTATCCTGTAGTGGGTGTGACCTGGAAGCAAGCCAAAGCGTTTTGTGCGTGGAGGACTTTGAACAAGAACGCTTACATCAAAACCAAAAAAGGCAGGGACCTTATCAACTCGTTCCGTTTGCCGACGGAAGCAGAGTGGGAATATTCTGCAAGAGGCGGTCTCGAATCAGGAAGCTATCCTTGGGGTGGTCCTTACACAAAGAACGACCGCGGATGTTTCCTTGCGAACTTCAAGCCTAACCGTGGCGATTACGCTGCAGACCAGGCGCTTTACACCGTCGAGGCAAAATCGTACGAGCCTAACGGATTCAACCTTTACAACATGGCGGGTAACGTAGCGGAATGGACAGATTCGTCTTACGATCCTGCTGCTTACGAATATGTTTCAACAATGAACCCAACTGTTGGTGATTTGAGTAACCAACGCAAAGTCGTCCGCGGCGGATCCTGGAAAGATGTGGCCTACTTCCTACAGGTTTCAACACGTGACTTCGAATATGCTGACACGGCCAGAAGCTATATCGGATTCCGTACCGTTCAGGATTACATGGGCTTGCAAGTAACCGGCAAAGCTCCAAAAAGATAAGAACCTTAATTATTAACCACTTTATTTTACATTAACTTAACTAACTAAAAATTATTATTATGGCAGTATTGAGTCCTAAAGTAATGAATTTCTGCTACGGTATGGGAGCGGCAGTCGTAATCGTCGGAGCACTTTTCAAATTGATGCACTGGCCGTTTGCGAGCGCCATGTTGATCATCGGTCTCGGAACAGAAGCTTTGATCTTCGGCCTTTCCGCTTTCGATCCTGTTGCTAAAGATCTTGACTGGTCATTGGTTTACCCTGAATTGGCCGGTGGAGATGCTAAAGAAAAAGTTGCTAAAAAAGAGAACCCGGCAGAAGCTCAAGGTTTGCTTTCACAAAAACTAGACAATTTGCTTAAAGAAGCTAAAATCGACGGTGAGCTTATGGCCAGCCTTGGTAGCAGCATCAAAAATTTCGAATCTGCAGCTAAGGGAATTTCCCCAACTGTCGATGCGATCTCTTCACAAAAGAAGTACAGCGAGGAGCTTACAATGGCTGCCGCTCAACTTGAGTCTTTGAACAGCTTGTACAAAGTCCAGTTGGAAAGTGCTTCACGCAACGCTCAAATCAACCAGGAAGTTGCTGAGAACAACCTTAAACTTAAAGATCAGATGCAATCGCTTACTTCGAACTTGTCTTCATTGAACAATGTTTACGGAGGAATGTTGTCTGCAATGGGAAGAAACTAATTCCTGATCATTTTTTTAATCTTAACTAGCTAATACAAAAAAATGGCAGGAGGAAAATTAACCCCTAGACAAAAGATGATCAACCTGATGTACCTGGTGTTCATCGCGATGTTGGCATTGAATATGTCAAAAGAAGTACTATCGGCTTTCGGGCTTATGAATGAACAGTTCGAGTCTTCTAATACAGATGCTACGAAAACGAACGACCAGATGCACCAGGCTTTGACACTTAAAGCTGCTGAAAATCCGTCGTTTACAGCCGCTAAGCAGGTGTCCGATAAGGCAAAAACTATTTCCAATCAGTTCTACAGCTATATCGAAACGCTTAAAGGTGATATCACGAAAGACATCGAAAAAGAAGAAAGCGGAAAGCTTCCTTACGAGGCGATGGACAAAGGTGACAAAATCGACGAAAACTGGTTTGAAGGTGACGGATATTCTCCAAAAGGAAAAGAGATCGTCGCTGCTATCGAGAAGTACAAGTCTGATATGAAGGCTGCTTTAGGCAACGACGTGAAGTACAAGACGATTGCATCTGAACTTGACAACAAATTCAACACTGCAGACGTTAAAGACGGAGACGGCGTGACCAAGAAATATCTTGATTACCACTACAAAGGATTCCCTTCGATCGCTTCTTTGACAAAGCTTTCTGCAATGCAGAACAACGTTAAAGTGCTTGAAGCGAACATTTACAACATCGCGCTTGGTAAAGCGGCTCTCGAAGCTACTTCCATGAACAAGTATACTGCGATCGTTGTTCTTGACAAGAATGCTTATTTCCAGGGTGAGAAAGTAACAGGTAAAGTAGTTTTGGGTCGTTACGATTCAAATACGAAGCCGACATCTTTCGACGGTCCTGGTAAAATTGAAAACGGACAGGCTGTGATCAATATGACGGCTGGCAGCATAGGCGAGCAGAACATCAAAGGTAAATTTACGTTCCTTGAAGACGGCAAAACCGTGCCGCTTCCTTTCGAAGGTAAGTACGTTGTTGTTCCACGTCCTTCAGGAGCTAACATTTCTGCAGACAAGATGAACGTCGTTTACCGCGGACTTCCTAACCCTATGACGATTTCGGTTGCAGGTGTTGCTGACAGCGATGTCAAAGCTTCCGCTCCAGGATTGAGCAACGTTGGAAAAGGTAAATATAACCTTAACCCGGGCGGTGGAACTGAAGTCGTAGTAAACGTTAACGCTAAGATGTCTGACGGAAAATCTGTTACTGACAAAAAAGTGTTCCGTATCAAGAACATTCCAGGTCCTCAGGGCGCTATCGGCGGACAGACAGGTGATACGAAAGGTGCAAAATCGCGTCTTGAAGTATCTCAGGTTTCTGCTAAGCTTGAAGATTTCCTTTACGATCTTGACTTCCAGGTGACCCAGTTTACTTTCAAAGTTCCCGGACAAGCTGCAGTCGTAGTTAACGGTGACCGTGTTGATTCACGTTGTAAGGCGGCTTTGGCTCGTGCTTCTCGTGGCGACCAGATCACGATCAGCGACATCAAGACGAAGATCGTAGGAGCTCCGGGTATCACGACTAAAAAATGTTCACCGGTTATTTACGAAATACAATAAGAATTTAAGTTATTCGTTAACCTACATAACTTAACAGTTAAAACATGAAACTTAGAAACCTTTTAGTAATAGTGTGTGCAGCGGCTGCAAGCCATTCGTTTGCGCAGTCTAATTTGCTCAATGCAAAGACCCCGGACGAGATCGGCAAAAAGACGCCAGCACAAATGATTTCCGATAATGACAAACCTTTGCCTTACGGATATGTGCACGATCGCGACGTACTGATGGGTAAAACGGTCTGGGAATATGTTGACCTTGACCAACGTGTGAATTTCCCGATGTATTATCCGGTTGACACGGCCAACATCGGTAAGGACAGACGTTCTTTGTTCAATGTTTTGCTGGCCAGCGTTCAAAGCGGGCGGGTGACGGAGGTTTACGCCGACGAGTACTTCAATACAAAGAAAACGTTGAAGGACATGGAGTCAGTATTTACTTATATCGATACGCTTGACGCCGGACGTGACGAATTGAACAACAACCGTGATTTGTACTTCCCGCGCGAAACGAAAGCTGTCGTGAAGAAGGACAAAAAAGGTCGTATCATTTCCTCTACTCCAGGCGGAACGGTCCCGGCCCAAAGGCAGTTGGATCCTCAGTTCATCAACAAAACGGAGCTTACTCCTGCTGAAGTCAAGGGATACAAGATCAAAGGATTCTGGTATTTCGACAAGCGCCAGGGCGAAATGAAGTACCGCATGTTGGCGATCTGCCCGGTAGCTATCGAGGCACGTGACCTTAACAATGAAAAAGCAGAGCCAATCGAGCTTTTCTGGGTGTATTTCCCTGCTGTCCGCGAGGTATTGCACGAACACAAAGCCTTTAACGAGCGCAATTCGGCTATGCCGATCTCGTTTGACCACTTATTGAACTCCCGCCGTTTCAGCGGAGAGATCTACAAAGAAGAGAACGTTTACGGTGACCGCCAGATTGCAGACTACATGAAGGACAACGCTCAAATGCAGCTTCTCGAGTCGGAACGCGTGAAAGACAAAATCCGCGATTTTGAACAAGATATGTGGAATTACTAAAATTCTCAAATCATACTAAAACCCTCACTTTACGTGAGGGTTTTTTTGTTTGCACAATTTGGGCGAGCCGGCGGCATTTACCTTTACAGCAAGCAAGATAGTTCTGGGGCCGCCGTCGGGCTGTCCGTTATAGTCCTCGATGCGCAGGCGGTTTTTCAGTCGGTTTGCGGGGCTTCCTTCGGTCGCCACAAACCTTCCAAAAACCGGCCTGCGAATCTGCGGGCTGCCACTTCCATCCCTCACGCGCAATACGTACCTTTACCCCATGACAGACTATATTATCGTCGGTGCGGGCCTGGCCGGGCTCGCTTTCGCCGAAACTGTGCTCCGGAACCAAAAATCCGTACTTGTTTTCGATAACGATTCGCAGCACTCGTCCCAGACGGCGGCCGGCGTTTACAATCCGGTTATATTGAAGCGTTTCAGCCAGCTCTCCGATGCACAGCAGCAACTCGACATTATGCAGGACTTTTACGCCGGAGTGAGTCAACGCCTTGGTACAAATTTCAATATCGATATGCCGATTTTAAGGCGTTTTGCATCCGTCGAAGAACAGAACAATTGGTTCCTCGCATCCGAAAGGTCCGGACTGGCCCCGTTTCTTTCATCGGAACTCGTCCGGGAAAAAATTGATGGCATTGATTCCGCGTTTGACTTCGGGCTTGTGATGCAAACAGGTTATGTCGATACTAAGGCTTTCCTGTCTGCGTATAAAGCGTATCTGAAGCTTTCGGATGCGTATGCTCCGCAATCATTCATTTACGATATGCTGTCCCAGGAAGCCGGCTATGTGCGATACGGTGACATTACAGCCAGGCATATCGTCTTTTGCGAAGGCTTCGGAATCAAGTCGAACCCGTATTTCAATTATCTGCCGCTCGACGGCACAAAAGGTGAAGTTATTATCATCAAGGCGGATCTCGACCTCAATGTCATCGTTAAAGGCGGCGTTTTTATCCTGCCACACGGAAACGGGACTTTTAAAGTCGGTGCGACGTACAATTGGGATGACAAGACGGAAATCCCTTCGGAACCGGCCCGCGTCGAACTCATCGAAAAACTGAAGGAAATTATCAATGTCGATTTTGAAGTCGTGGACCAGAAAGCCGGGATCCGTCCGACAGTCAAGGATCGGAAACCGCTGATCGGGACGCACAAAGATCATCCGAATTTACATATCCTGAACGGCCTCGGAACACGTGGCGTCATGTTGGGGCCGACTATGGCGCGGCTTCTTTTCGACGCGATCGAAAACGGGTCTGAAATTCCGTTCAATGTAAATATTACACGTTTTCCTCATAACGCCGGATACAATCCAGATCGTAATTGACGAAAAGATTGATGTAGATGTTGCGCGAAAACCTTGTTATTACCGGCATAGCCAGAATCGACAAGCCAAAAATCCATGCAAAGGCCGTCAGCAAACCGGCTCCAATGAAATAGGCCACAGCGAAAATAATCATGCCCAGGGCGACACTTAGTCCGTAACTGACGTACATGGCACCAAAAAAGAAAGAGGTTTCGATCTTGTAAACGAACCCGCAGCGACGGCAGTGGCGGTGCATTTTAAGATTTTCCGCAAGCGCGAACGGGTTCGGATTCACGAACATTTTGTCGCTTTGGCATTTAGGACAAGTTCCTGTTAAAATGCTATACAGTTTGCTGCCTTTTTTTAACATTTGCAAAAAATTTCGCGGACCAGAATGGTCAGGCGATTCTCACTGCAAAATTACGGATTCGCGTCCGTAAAAAATCGCAAATAATGCTCAATATCCACAATCTCTCCGTGTCCTTTGGCGGCACTTATCTGTTTGAAGAAGTAACATTTCGTTTAGGTGCCGGCGACCGCGTAGGACTGGTCGGTAAAAACGGAGCCGGAAAATCGACGATGCTCAAGATCCTGGCACGTGACTTTGCTCCTGATTCGGGCGTTATCGCGACTGAAAAGGAGGTTAAGATCGGATTTTTGCGCCAGGACATCGACTTCGAGCAGGGACGCACCGTGCTTCAGGAAGCATATCAGGCTTTTGAAGAGATTCAGGAGATCGAGCGCAAACTGGAAAAAGTCAATCACGAACTGACAACAAGAACAGATTACGAATCGGAAACGTATTCCAAACTGATCGAGGATCTGTCCGATTTCACGCACCGCTATGAACTGCTCGGCGGATACGACTATATCGGCAATACGGAAAAGATTTTGCTTGGACTTGGATTTAAGCGGGAAGATTTCAACAACCAGACCGACACTTTTTCCGGCGGATGGCGTATGCGTATCGAACTGGCCAAATTGCTTCTTCAATCAAACGACATTTTGCTTCTGGATGAGCCGACCAACCACCTCGACATTGAATCCATTATCTGGCTCGAAGGCTTTTTGAGGACGTTTCCGGGGGTCGTCGTTATCGTTTCCCACGATAAAATGTTCCTGGACAACGTAACGAACCGCACGATCGAGATTTCCTTAGGAAAGGCGTATGACTTCGCCAAGCCGTATTCCCAATATCTCGAACTGCGTCAGGAAATCAGGGAGAAGCAACTTGCAACCCAGAAAAACCAACAGAAGAAAATAGAGGAAACCGAAAGACTTATCGAAAAGTTCCGCGCAAAAGCATCCAAGGCTTCCATGGCGCAATCGCTTATCAAAAAACTGGATAAAGTGGAGCGTATCGAGGTCGACGAGGAAGATACTTCGGTCATGAATATTTCATTTCCCGTGTCGAAAACGCCGGGTCGCGTCGTAATCGAAGCGGAGCATGTGACCAAAAATTACGGGGACAAGAATATTTTCCGCGACATTTCACTTCTCGTCGAACGCGGCTCCAAAATGGCTTTCGTAGGACAAAACGGACAAGGAAAATCTACGTTTATCAAAGCGATCGTGGACGATATCGATTATACCGGTACCATTAAACTCGGGCATAATGTCGAACTCGGTTATTTTGCCCAGAACCAGGCCGAATACCTTGACGGGGAAATAACGCTTCTCGAGACCATGACGAATGCTGCAACCGACAGCAACCGGTCGAAAGTCCGCGACATGCTCGGCTCGTTTTTGTTCCGTGGTGACGATGTCGACAAGAAAGTGAAAGTGCTTTCAGGAGGCGAGCGAAACCGTCTGGCGCTGTGCAAGCTTTTGCTCCAGCCGATCAATGTCCTGCTGATGGATGAACCAACGAACCACCTCGACATCAAATCGAAAAATGTACTGAAAGCCGCCTTGCAGAAATATGAGGGTACGTTGCTGCTCGTTTCCCACGACAGGGATTTCCTGCAAGGATTGTCTAATGTCGTTTATGAATTCCGCGACCATAAAATCAAGGAATACCTTGGAGACATCAATTACTTCCTCGAAATGCGCAACATGGAAAACATGCGCGAGGTAGAGAAGAGGGACGTGCAGAAGAAAGAGGCTAAGGAAGGGCCAAGGCTTTCAGGTGAAGACCAGAAAAAGAACAAGCAGCTCCAGAACCGGCTTTCGAAGGTGGAGAGCCAGATCCAGCAACTTGAGGAAGACATCCGCAAGGACGACAAGGCGCTGGAATCCAATTACGACAAGCACATAGAAGATGCGAATTTCTTTGTTGCGTATAACCGGAAAAAGGAAGACCTGGAAAAATTAATGGCCGATTGGGAAAAGATTCAGGAGGAGATGGAGTAGTGAGTTGACAGTGGCAGTAGCAGTTGCAGAAGGCAGAGGCAGTGGCAGAGGGCAGTGTTACCGCTACTGCTACTGCAACTGCAAACTGCTACTGCAACTGCTACTGCAACTGCAACTGCCACTGTCAACGGACTAGCCAATCAACCCGATCCGCTTCGAATGCTCGATCGCTTCTTCACTGTCCCTGAAATAACAACACGCCACATTCATCGATTCCATGTTTTTAATGGCTTCAAGCGCTTTAGGTTTCTTAGTGCTTCCCGTCTGACGGATATAAACCGCCTTTACCGTCACAGGGAAAATCTTGCAGATGTCTTCGTATAAATAAGGATCGTGCTGAGAATCGTCGCCCAGAAGCGTGTATTTCAAGTGGGGATAAAACTCCAGAATGTGCTTGATTTTTTCAAACTTGTGGTTGTGGTCGCCTCTACCGGTGATAAAAAAGTCCGTCAGGCTGGTCTTGATGTCTTTCAGAAGCAAAACCGCACGCGGCAGTTCGTGCAGTTGCGTAAAATCGACGATAAACCGATACAAATTCCATTCGCTGCTCGATACGTAAAAAAACGCGTTCTGCTCGTTCTTTTTGTTGCGACCGGCCGTGCTCAGCGCCTGATAATGGGGAACGACGCCTTCGAAAACTTTCCGGTCGTTGACGTTCCGGAATAAAAGTATATACAATTTCTTGAACGGATTGCGCGTATGAGAGATCAGAAACGTGTCGTCGATATCTGAAATAAAACCGAGATTTCCTTCATGAGGACGCACAAAGCTGCTTTTGGTCACGATCTCTTCGCCGTCGTGCATAATGCTGACGCGATAATCCATCCAACCGTAATCAGTCCCTTTTTCCAGCGGAATCGAAAATTTAAAGTAGCCGTCGTCGAGGCTTTTGCTATGGATTTTCTGATCGTTCCAATGCAGGTAAACATCGGCGTTCTTCTGGGTTTTGATCCGAAACATGCGGATCACCCATTTTGCATTCCGGAAACGCCGCTTCTGAAAATTATATTCCTCCTTTGTCGTCGGCCGGAAAACGTGGCCCATGACGATTAATTCGTCCTCATTTGCATAGCCACGGTATAATTTCAAAATCGGCTTCATGAAATTCTATAAATTTGGTTAAACCTTATCTCAAATTACGAAAAATCACGCAATTTTAGAGTATGGAAACAACAAAGACTTACCTTTTGATCGTGAATCCGATTTCGGGTGACATCGACAAGGCCGACATACTGAGCCAGGTGGAGGCTTTCGCCGGATCGGAAGGCATTCAGATCGTAAAATACGAGACGACGGGAGAGGATGATGAGAAGAAGATCTCGGAGCTTTACGAAAAGCACCATCCGCCAAGGATACTCGTTGCAGGCGGAGACGGTACGATCAAAATGGTGGCCGAAGCTGTTGAACAACACGACGTGATTCTGGGCATTTTGCCGGCGGGATCTGCTAACGGGCTTTCCGTCGATTTAAATTTTCCGACCGATTTCGACGATATCCTCCGCATCGCATTTCACAACGACGCCATGGAAGTCGACATGGTTTGCATCAACGGGGAAAAAAGCATGCATCTGAGCGATATCGGAATCAACGCCAACCTGGTAAAAAACTACGAGCAAAGTTCCGTAAGGGGCAAGATCGGATACGCGCTGCAAAGCCTCACCACGCTGCAGGAGCAGGAAGAACCGTTCAAGGCGACGATCACGGTAAACGGGGACACGATCGAAACCGAGGCCAAAATGATCGTTTTTGCCAATTCTCAGAAGTACGGCACCGGCGTCACGATAAACCCGATCGGCAAAATGGACGACGGCAAGTTCGAGATCGTCGTGCTCAAAACGTTCGACCTGATGCTCTTGGGCAAGATAATAACCGGGAATATGCCGATGGATTCCGGTGAAATCGAGATTTTTTCAGCCGAAAAAGCGCATGTAAAATCATCAGTACCCGTTCATTTCCAGATCGACGGCGAATATTTCGGCGAAGAAACCGAATGGGATATTTTCATCATGCCCAAGCAGTTGAAAGTCGCTATTCCTTAAACGGATTGCGCTGCTGCCACTCGGTTTTGGGCTCGAGGTAGTCGAAAACCCTGTCGAGCTTTTTATTGATAAGCGCATTGCGATGCTTCATGAATCCATACATGGCGACAGGTGTAGCACCCACCGAGCTTTTGATTTCCAGTGCCGTCCTGGCAAAAATGATCTTTTTAAAACCCTTATT
>Ga0265798_10006395_pt1 | contig 15488 bp, 11 predicted proteins | sample P3T30metagenome_FD_192430 | JGI IMG/M metagenome (GOLD analysis project Ga0265798, IMG submission 192430) | Plant litter microbial communities from East Loma Ridge, Irvine, California - P3 T30 | ecosystem: Environmental > Terrestrial > Plant litter > Unclassified | place: USA: California... | reverse complement strand
TTGCTGAACGACCCGGTCAAGGCGCTCCTCTCTACGCTCGATGACCGCGTGGCAGGCGGCGCTGGCAATGCCGTCGTTGCTACTGGCGGCGCGGAGGGTGAAGGCTGGCTTGAGCGCCTCTCGCGCTTCGCCGCGCCGCTGGCCAAACTGTCGGTGCCGTCCGAAGGCTGGGAAAGCTCGCCGATGCGCCTGCGCTTCATCAATGCCGGCTGGCGCGACGCGTCCACGCCGGGGCTCTTCAACGCGGGTAAAACGATGCTCACGGTGGGCCTGCCGCTGCTGGTCTATATCCTGCTCCCGCACAATGCGGGCCGCCCTGTCATCCTGACGTTTCTGTACATCGTCGGCGCGGCGTGCGTCGGCTACTACGCGCCCGACTATTACCTCAAGCGGCGCGTGAGCCACCGCCAGCGCGAGATTTTCGAGAGCTTTCCCGATGCGCTCGACCTGATGACGGTGTGCGTCGAAGCCGGCCTTGCGATGGACGCGGCGCTGGCGCGCGTGGGCGGCGAAATCGGCCTGAAAAGCCCGATCCTGGCCGAAGAACTGCAGCTCGTGACGCTGGAAATGCGCGCCGGCAGCGCCAAGGAAAAAGCGCTGCGCAACCTGGCGCTGCGTACCGGCGTCGAAGACGTCGATGCGCTGGCCAAGATGCTGATCCAGGCCGACCGCTTCGGCACCAGTGTCGGCGTGGCGCTGCGCATCCAGTCGGAACAGCTGCGCACGCGGCGGCGCCAGCTGATCGAGGAAAACGCCGCGAAGATCGCCACCAAGCTGCTGTTCCCGCTGATCTTCTGCATCTTCCCGGCGCTGCTGGTGGTACTGCTCGGGCCTGCGGTGCTGCAGATCATGCGGGCGATCATGCCGGTGGCAGGCGCGGGTGGGGGTTAGGCGCTGGGTCAGTCGAATTTTTTGACCAGGCCGACGTAGAGGCGCCGCGCGACGAAATGATCGAACCCAGTTTGGCGGAAGGTCGCGGTGGTGGTCGAATACGTGCGCCGGCTGCCGTCGAAGATATCGTTGGCGTTGACCGTCAGCGCGAGCGACTTGTTCAGCTTGTGCTTCCACGTTGCGTTGACGCTGCTGGTGGCGCCAAAGCGGCCCAACGGGTTGACCCCGCCGGACTGCCAATGCGCATCCAGCGCCAGGTCATCCATCCCGGCGCTGTAAGTCGCGCGGGCGTTCAGGTAAGCCGCCACATCGTCCTGGCGCACCAGCAGCAGCTGGTCCAGCGTGGCCAGCATCACGCGGTAGATGCCGCCGTCCATGCCCAGCTTGACGCGCGGGTTGACGGTCCAGTCGACCGATCCGGTGACGCCTGCCGAGCTGGCGTGGCCGCCATTCTGCTTCGACGTCAAGAGCACATTGTCCGCATCGACGCTGCGCGCATCGACGACCGTGTCACTGCTGGTGCGGTAAAACACCCCCGCGCTGCTCGAGAGCGGCCCCGCATCGACATCAACGCCAAACTCCCATGACGCCAGGTGCTGCGGCGTCAAGCCGGGATTGCCGCGGCTGCGGTTTTGCGCGTCGACGTAGGTCGTAAACGGATCGAGGTCGCGCGGATCCGGCACCTGCAGGCTGCGCCGGTAGCTGAACGTCAGGTCGGTCGCGCCCGTGGCGGCGTATTTCAGGTTCATGCTGGGATTGACGGCCTGCCAGTGCCGGACTGGCGCCTGGTTGACGCGCAGGACCGTGCGTTCGTCCCGGACACCCAACAGCACGTCCCATTTTCCTTCCCTGATCTGCTTCGTCACGTACGCGGCACTGGTAGTGGCGCTGACCCCGAAGTCGTTGGTTGTCCCAGGGTCTGGCGTGGCGAAACCACTCACGGGGTCGATGGTTGCCTGGTAGTTGGCGACAGTGTCGACGCGGTCCTGGACGTCGGCGCCAATGCCCCACTGGCCACGGCTCCAGTCCAGCGTGGCCTGGTTCAGGCGCCGACCGGTATCGGTGGCGCCATGGCTCGCGTCCGTGGGGAGTGCCGGGCTGACGAACACGTTGCGGTACGATTTGTCGATCAGCGTCGTCGTGTCGCTGTGCTGCACCATCGCCTTCCACGCCGTGCCGTGATTCTGATGGCTCCAGGCGGCGCTCGCGCTGGCGTCCGATTGCTCGTTGGGGCCGTAGGAAATGCGGTGAAAGATGGTCTCGTCCGGGCCGATCCGATTCTCATTGAACACATCAAAGAGCGGATGCGAACGGCGCCGGTTGTAGTGCGTCTGCACGCTGACGCTGTCAAATTCCCCAAGCGCGTAGTCGGCCCCCAGGCCGGCGGTTTCAACCACACGGCGCACGAAGACCTCGGATGTTTGCTGGGTGTGCCCGGTCTGGCCGCTGCCCGGGTCCAGCCAGTCGACGGTCGACCCGCGTAGCTTGACTGTGCCGTCGTGTCGATACGCCAGGTTGCCGTGGACCCCGAGGTCCTTGCCGGTGATGTCGCCTGATGCGCCCGCGTTCCACAGGTTCTGGTCGGTGACGCTTCCCTGCAGCTGGCCATGCGTGCCGGGTGTGCGATTGTGCTTGAGGACGATATTGATGATCGCGCCGCCATTGGCGTTGTAGGCGGCCGATGGATTGGTGATGACGTCGATGCTGGCAATGTCGGCGCCGCTCATCGTCTGCAGCGCCACCGCGCGCTCCTCGCCGGACATCGCCGCGGCCGGCTTGCCATCGACCAGCACCGTGACCTGCCGGTTGCCTTTCACCGCCAGCTGGCCGTCGGCAGTCATCGACACCTCGGGCAGCGCCTGCAGCACGTCCTGCGCGGTACCGTTGGCAGCTTTCGCCATGCCCGTCACGTCGTAGACCGTTCTGTCGACCTTCTTGACGACAGCAGCCTTGGTGGCAGAGACAGTGACGGTGGCCAGCGGGGGATTGTCTGGCTCGCTCGCGCGCGCATGCAGGCTCAGTACAACGGGAATGCACCAGGCAGCGCGCGACCAGGCCACGCCGTGCGCCTTACAGTTCTTGCCAGGTCGGGCGGAACAGGATTTCGTTGATATCGATGTCGTCAGGCTGCTCGATCGCAAACGCGACCGCGCGTGCGAACGAGTCGGCGGGAATGGCGCGCTCATAAAACGCTTTGACGGTTTCCGCGATATCGGCTTCGGTAATGCTGTCCGGGAGCTCGGTGTCGATGGCGCCAGGCGACAGGATCGTGGTGCGGATATTGTAGGGTTTGACTTCGAGGCGCAAGCCTTCGGACAGCGCGCGCACCGCGTGCTTGGTAGCCGCGTACACGGCGCTGCCGGAGCGCACCTTGTGGCCCGCGACCGACGACACATTGATGATGTGCCCCGATTTACGCTCCTGCATGCCAGGCAGCGCAGCGGCCACGCCGTACAGGACGCCCTTGATGTTCACGTCGATCATGCGGTCCCAGTCGGCGATCTTGCGGCGCTCGAGCGGCGAATGCGGCATCACGCCAGCGTTGTTGATCATCACGTCGACCTGGCCGAACTGTTCGATGGCGGTATCGACCAGGCGCTGCACCTGCGCGCTGTCGGTAACGTCGGTGGCCAACGCCAGCGCGCGGTGGCCGGCGGCGGTGAGTTCGGCGGCGATGGCGTCGATGCGGTCAGCGCGCCGCGCACCCAGCACGACCGTCGCGCCCAACGCGGCGAGGTGGCGCGCGGTGGCTTCGCCGAGGCCGCTGCTGGCGCCTGTAATGACAACGACTTTTCCTGCGATATGATTTTTCATGCTGTTTCCTGGCATAGGTTGAATGATGTTTTTTATTCTAGCCCACGCATCCCTTGCAGTGGGTCCCGCCTGCCAGTCTTTCGCAGTTGCCGCCCAGTCCAACCCCAGGGTCAGGTCTGGCAAACGTCATTTTCTGAACTTTCCGGCGCCATTTTTGTCGCAGTCCTCCCGTGCCGCGTTCGCTTGATGTCTGAAACCACCCGCTGCCTGCAGTGTCTTCCTGAAAACTCTATACTGGTCGGCCACGCGGCAGTCGCCCGGCCGTCCATCCAACGTTCATAGCCCAGGGCTCCCATGCGCTTCTTTCCACCTCTGCTTGCACTCGCCATCGGCGCCTTCGGCATCGGCGTCACTGAATTCGCCCCAATGGGCATGCTGCCAGCCATTGCCACCGACCTTGGCGTTTCCATCCCGACCGCGGGCCTGTTGATCAGCGCGTACGCGATGGGGGTACTGATCGGAGCGCCTCTGATGACGCTGACCACATCGAAGGTCCCGCGCCGCACGCTGCTGATCGCGCTGATGGGCATTTTCACGATCGGCAATCTGTTGTCGGCGCTGTCGACCAGCTACACCACGCTGCTGCTGGCGCGCGTGCTCACGTCGTTCAACCACGGCGCCTTTTTTGGCGTCGGATCGGTCGTTGCCGCCAGCGTGGTGGCGCCGGAAAAACGCGCGGGCGCCGTGGCCGGCATGTTCCTCGGCCTGACCATCGCCACCATCGGCGGCGTGCCGCTGGCGACGTGGGTCGGCGAGACCATCGGCTGGCGCTCGGCGTTCGGCGGCATCGCGGCGCTGGGCGCCATCGCCATGGTGTCGCTGCGGATCGCGTTGCCTGCCTTACCAGGCGCCGAGGGCGGCAACATGATGGCCGAAGTGCGCGTGCTCGGCCGCGGCGCGGTGCTGAAGGCGCTTGGCCTGACCGTGCTCGGATCGGGTGCGATGTTTACTGTCTTCACGTACATCGCCCCGATCCTGCGGGAAAAAGCGCATGCGTCGACCGGGTTCGTGACCGGCATGCTGGTCCTGTTCGGCATCGGCATGACGATCGGTAACATCTGGGGCGGCCGCGCCGCCAACCGCGCGCCGCAGCGCACGCTGGTCATCGCACTCGGTTTGCTGACCGCAGTACTGGTGGCGTTCGCCGCCATCATGCAGTGGCCGCTTGCCGCAGCGGTCGCCATCCTGGTCTGGGGCTTTGCCACCTTCGCGATCGTCCCGCCGCTGCAGATGCGCGTGATGGAAGCGGCGCACGACGCGCCCAACCTGGCGTCGGCAGTGAACATCGGCGCCTTTAATCTTGGCAATGCCATCGGCGCAGCGCTCGGCGCCGCGGTCATCAGCCATCAGCTTGGCTACCCCGCCGTCGCCCTCGCCGGCGCCGCCATGGCAGCCAGCGCGCTGATCATGGTCCTGTTCATCGGCCATCGCAGCAGCGCCGCCGCCACCGCTTGAAACCAGGCAACCGGGGTCAAACCAGGCAACCGGGGTCAGGTCTGACATTCGGACACGAACCGAACAATACGGGCTCTCCACCGCCCGACCATGGCTGCCTTGAAAAGTTCCGAAAACGACGTTTGCCAGACCTGACCCTCACGGTTGGGACGTTGCCGGGGCGCCGATGGATGGCGCGCCTGGGCGCGGCAGAAACGCCCCTGCATGCGCCTGCTGGAAATCGGTTTCGAGATGGTCGATGAGGGCCCGCACTTTGCCGGGCAGGCGCCGGCCAGCGGGGTGGATCGCATAAATGCCCACTGGCGGCGGCATGTTTTGCGGCAGAATTTCATGCAGCGTTCCAGCTGCCAGTTCGGCTGCGAACATCCAGGCCGGCGCCTGCGCCAGGCCCATGCCCGCCAGGACCGCGGCGCGGACCTGCTCGGCGTCGCCAGTGCGGAACGGGCCATGCGGCACAAAGGACACCCGCCTCTCGCCATCGCGTAAATCCCATGGCCGTACCGCGTGGCCGGGCGCGAACACCACGCATGCATGTCCCGCCAATCCAGCCAGGTCGCGCGGCGTGCCGTGTTGCGCAAGATAAGCCGGGGTGGCCACCAGCGCCCACGCACTGCTGGCAATCTGCCGCGCAATCAACGTTGAATCGGCCGGCGCGCCATTGCGGACGACCAGGTCATAACCCTCTTCGACCAGGTTGACGACACGCGTGGTGGCGGTCAGGTCGACTTCCACACCGGGATAGCGGACAAAGAACGCGCCCAGCGCCGGCACGACATACAGGCGGCCGAACAGCGGCGCGACCGTCATCCTGACCAGGCCCGCCACCTCGGCCTGGCCGCGTCCGATCGCCGCGGTGATATCGGCGAAGTCGCACACCAGGCGCGTGCCGGCGTCGTACAGCGCCTGCCCCTCGGCTGTCAGCGTCATGCTGCGTGACGATCGCCGGATCAGCTGCGCGCCGAAATAATGTTCCAGCGCGGCCATCTGCTTGCTGACGGCCGGCTGCCCCACCCCTGCTTCGCGCGCAGCCGCCGCAAAACTGCCGCTGTCGACCACGCGCAAGAACACGCGGATTGCATCAAGCCGGTCCATGCTTCCCTTTCAATCCTTCCCATTTGGAATGAATAGTATGCCATCAAGCCGTCTGTTACTTCCACTAAGGAATGCCTAAAGTGGCTGCTTCGACGTGCTGTCCCGCGCATGTCATTCACCGGAGCATCACATGAGCACGCAAGCCCTTCCCAACCTGATCGAAACAATTCACCCACTCTCCCGTGAAGAGCAGCCCGCCGTGGCAGCGCTGCTCGCCGCGACGGCGCGACACTTCGCTTCGTTCGATGGCGCAATGCCTGCGGCGTACGAAGCAATGACGGAGCAGACGCCGATGGCGCCCGGCGTGCGTGCCGAAGAGGTCACCCACGGCGCAGTGCGCGGGTGGTGGCTGCATCCTGCCAACGCGCCAGCTGACCGGGCGATCCTGTTCCTGCACGGCGGCGCTTACATGCTGGGCTCCGCGCATGGCTACCGCGGCTTCGCGAGTCAGGTCGCGGTCCGTGCCGGCGTGGCCACCTTTGTCCTCGACTACCCGCTCGCGCCCGCGCACCCGTTCCCGGCTGCGGTCGACGCAGCGCTGGCAGCCCGGTGCTGGCTTGCCGCACAGGGAATCGCGGAACTGGCACTGATCGGCGATTCGGCCGGCGGCGCACTCGCATTGACTTGCCTTGGTGGCGACAGCACGCCACCGATTGCGTCAGCGGTCGTCCTGTCGCCATGGGTCGACCTGAGCCTGTCGGGCGCGTCGATGACTGACCCCGCGACGCATGACCCGGTCTTCCAGCAAGCAGTATTGGCCCGCGCCGCAGCCACCTATTTACATGGCGCCGACGCGCGCGACGGCCGCGCCTCCCCGCTCTTTGCGGTGCCGGAAAAGCTGCCTCCGCTGGCGATCCAGGTCGGCACAGATGAGCTGCTGCTGGACGACGCGCGGCGCTACGCCACCGCCGCCGTGGCAGGGGGCGGCGTGGTGCATCTGGACATCTACGAAGGTCTTCACCACGTATTCCAACGGTCCACCATCGAGCTCGCCAGCGCACGCCAGGCGCTCGACGCTGCCGCGCGTTTTATCGGGACGCACTGGACCGAAGCGCGACTGCGGCTGCCGTGAAAAGTTCCGCAAATGACGTTTGCCGGACCTGACCCTGGTTGGGCTGGTTGGGCTGGTTGGGCTGGTTTGGCTTGACTCCGGCCGCAGCGGCAATCGGGTAGACTGCGATGCCCACGGCGCCGCTATTCTTTAGGCCCATCCATACGTCATACCTGCTCATGAACCAGCCTCCCGCGACCTTCGACACCCTGTTCCACACCGGCGTGCGCCTGATGAACGATGGCGATGCGGCCGGCGCGGAACATGCGTTCAGGGCGGCCATCGCGGTGGATCCGGACATCAGCGCGGCGCACATCAACCTTGGCCTGCTGCTCGCCCAGCGCGCGGCGTGGGTGGACGCCGAGCAGCACTACCGCATTGCGCTGGCGCTGGCGCCGGACCAGCTCCATGGGTATCTCCACTACGGTGTGATGCTGGCCGCGCAACACCGCTTCGAGCAGGCCGAGCAGGCCTACCGGCATGCACTGGCCATCGATCCGACAGCGCCTGCCGTGCTGTCGAACCTGGGCGTCCTGCTGGCCTGCACGGCGCGCGAAACCGAAGCCGAAGCGTGTTATCGCGCCGCGCTGGCGGCGGAGCCTGACTACCGCAACGCTTCGTTCAACCTGGCGTACCTGCTGCTGCGCCAGGGCCGCTACGACGAAGGCTGGGCCGCATTCGAGGCGCGCGACTGGTACGCGCGGCTCGCACGGCATTTCGACTTCCCCCGCTGGCACGGCGAACCGCTGGCAGGCAAGACGCTCATCATCGGCTTCGAAGCCGGCCATGGCGACATGATCCAGTTTTGCCGTTACGCGGCGCAGGTCAAGGCGCAGGGCGCGGCGCACGTGGCCATCGTCTGCCACCCGGGATTGAAACGCTTGTTCACGCGCGTGCAAGGTGTCGACGCGGTGTTCGGGTTCGACGACGACGTGCCCCGCACCGGCTACGATTTCTGGACCCCGCCCCTGAGTTTCCCACTGATCTTCGGCACGCGCGTCGACACAATTCCCGCAGCCCTGCCCTACCTGCACGCCGACCCGGCCAAGGTTGTCACCCTCGCACCGCTGACCAGGACCGCCGAACGCACGCTGCGGGTCGGCCTGGCGTGGCAGGGCAATCCGCGCTTCGAGAATGACAGCGAACGCTCGCTGGCATCGCTGGATGTGCTGGCGCCGCTGGGCGATGTGCCTGGCGTGCGCTTTTTCAGCCTGCAGAAAGGCGCCGGTGGACTCCGGGTGGACCAGCCGCCCCCTTTTGCGCTGACCGACCTGGCGCCGCACATCGACAACTTCGACGACACCGCCGCGCTCATCACGCAGCTCGACCTTGTAATTGCTGTCGACACCGCCGTTGCGCACCTCGCCGGCGCGCTCGGCAAGCCGGTCTGGGTGCTGCTCCCTGCGTTCAAGACCGACTGGCGCTGGCTCACCGAACGCACCGACAGTCCGTGGTATCCCCACGTGATGCGGCTATTCCGCCAGCACGCGGCCGGCGACTGGCTTGACGTCGTGGCCGCGCTGACGGCGGCGCTGCACGAGATGGCAGCCGCCCACGCAGCCTCATAAAACAGCGGCGCCACGGCTTGCCGAAGGCGCTTCCTCCTCGAATTTGCGCCAGACGCGGCGCAGGTGCCGCGCCGAGCCGAAGCCGGCCCGCGCCGCGACCGCCTCCATGTCCAGCGATGACTGCACCAGCAGGTCGCGCGCCACGGCCACGCGCAGGCGGTGCAGGTAATCGAGCGGGCTGGCGCCTGCGTGTTCGTGGAAAAGGCGCGCCAGGTGGCGCGTGCTGGTGCATGCCACCTGCGCCATCTGGTCCAGGCTCCACGGCTGGACCGGGTCGGCCGTCAGCGCATCCTGCACGCGGTGCAGCGCCGGGTGCAGGTGATTGCGCCCGCTGACCCATGCCGACAGTTGCGGGTCCGCGCCGCCGCGGCGCAGGTACACCACCATGTTGCGCGCCACCGCGCAGGCCGCACGCGGGCCCGACCAGCCGGCCAGCAGGTGCAGCATCATGTCGATGCCCGCCGTGATGCCGGCGCTGGTGCTGACCGCGCCATCGCTGACGTATAAACGGTTTTCCAGCACGCGGGCGCGCGGCGCGGCGAGGCGCAGTGCGTCGCACAGCGCGTGGTGGGTGGTGCAGTCGCGGCCATCGAGCAGGCCGGCGCGCGCCGCCAGCAGCGCGCCCGAGCAGATGCACAGCAGCTGGGCGCCGGATGGGCCAACAATCCGCCGCAGCCAGTCGATGGCGTGCGCGCTGGCCGCGTCGAATGCACGCCTGGCCGCGTCATCGACCCGCGAGCTGACGCCCACCAGTACCACCACCGCATCGGCTGGCAGCACCTCCGGCAACGGCGCAATCCCGGCCAGCGGCAGGCCGATCGACGTCGCCACGGTAGCCTCCGGCCCCACGTAACCGAGCGCAAAGCGCGGTGCGCCGTCGGGCAACTCAGACGCCGGCAGCTGCGACGCAATACGCAGCACTTCGGCGGGACCAGCCAGGTCCAGCATCAGCGTGTTTGGCAGCAGCACGAACAGGACCGGCCGCGTCGCCATCAGGCTGCCAATGGCAGGTCCAGAACCGCGCACCCCGCCAGCACCTCCGCCACCGTCACGATGCGCGCGAACCGCCCTTCCAGCACCAGCTCGGTGCGCTCGCGAATCTCCTGCGTGCTGCAGGTACGGCCGCTTCCCGCATGCGTCATCGGGAACGTGAGCATCGCTTCGCTGACGAAATCGACGGCGTAGCCGCTGTCGGAGGCGTAGCGGGTCGTGGTTTCGCAGCATTGTTCGGTGCGGATGCCGCTGACGATCAGCCGTTTGATACCGTGCGCCGTCAGCCAGGCCGCCAGGTCGGTGCCGGCAAACGCGCTATGGTGGTGCTTGTGGAACGTGACTGCCGGCGTCATCGACAAGCCGTCGAGCATGCGCACGTGTCCCGTATCCAGCGCGAACGGCCCCGGCCCGACGTGAAAGACTTGCACGACCGGAATGCCATGCACGGCGCAGCCATCGATCAGCGCCTGCTGATGCGCGAGGTACGCTGGCAGGTCGGATCCGGACCAGAACGGACGGTGGCGGAACGATTCCTGGGCGTCGATCACGATCAGGGCAGTATGGGCGGTGTGGGACATGATGCGCTTCTCCTTTTTTCTTGAAACATGGGGTGAGCGGTCATCTTAGGCTGGACAGCGCCATGGTAACAGGTGTGAAGAAGACCGCTGCCGGACCGATTCGGACATGATTACTGGTCCTGCATCGCGCTCCCGGGCGTCGCCGACTCGGCAACCTGCTCGCCTGTGCCAAGCGCCATCTCGAGCCAGTCCAGCTCTTCTTCGATTTCATGGAAGGCATCGTCGCCGATCTCGTCGCTGGCGCGCATCGCCAGGATCGCCTGGCGGGATGTGCGCAGCGCCCGGGCATAGAGCGCCGCTTCGTCCTCGGCCCCGTCGCATCCCTGACGGTAACGCATCAACGTCTCGAAGCGTGCACGCACCGCGTCGGAGGCTTGTGAATGTACCGCCGCGATACTGGCCAGCCCTTTTTCGAATGCCCTGGTGCGGGCAGCCTCGACTTCCTGGCCAACCGGGTCGTCGTCATGCAGGTTCAGTACACGCAGCAGCGGCTTCAGCGTCAGGCCCTGGATCACCAGCGTGCCTACCGCCACCCCGAACGCCACGACCACGATGAGGTCGCGCTGCGGAAAATCGCGCGGCAGCGCCATCGCCGCGGCCAGCGTCACGATGCCGCGCATGCCCGACCAGGACACCACCACGCCGCTGCCGAGCGTTGGCCGCAGCATTGGCCGTGGCGGATGAAATCCTTCTCGCCGGTGACGCCAGCGCACGACAGCATTGAACGGCATATGCCATGCGAAACGTACGGCGATGACGGTGGCCAGGACTGCCGCGGCCACGCCAAGGTAATGCAGCAAGGTCGTGGAGTCGAGCCGGAGCATAATCGGGCGCAGCTGCAGCCCGATGAAGATAAAGGCGAGAATGTTCAGCGCAAACACCGCCGTGCCCCAGACCGCATTGGTGGGAATGCGCACGCGCGCGGGCAGCTTTCTCGGCGCGCTGCGCTTCATCGTGATGGCAAAGCAGACCATCGTCAGCACGGCGGACAGCCCGGCTTCATCGGCCGCGATCCACACGCCGAAGGTCACCACGAATTGCAGGATGATCGCGGTGGGCACGTGCTCGAGCCGCGCCATCACCCACAAATTGCACCACGCGAGGATGGGCCCGGCCAGCATGCTGCCGACCACATTGAGCATGAACGCCGGCCCTACGGCGCTTATGCTGAAGCTGTGCGCGGCCACCGCGCCCAGCGCCAGGTGGTAGAGCATCAGCGCGGTGGCGTCGTTGAACAGGCTCTCGCCTTCCAGCACGGTAAGAATGCGCTGCGGCGGATGCATCGGGCGCAGCACGGCGCCGGCTGCCACCGCATCGGGCGGCGCCACCATCGCGCCCAGCGCAACAGCCGCGGCCCACGGCAGCGCTGGCACCAGCCAGTGGACGACCAGCGCCACTGCCGCAGTCGTCAGCCCGACGCAGAACACGACCAGGCCCGTGACCGGCAGCCAGTTGTCGCGCAGGTCGCGTGTCGACATGTCGTACGCCGAGTCGAGCAGCACCGGCGCCACGAACAGCGCGAGCGCCACCTCGGGCGGCAGCGTGAACGCAGGTCCAATGGGCAGCAGCGCGATGACGGTGCCCCCAAGCGCGAGGAACACCGGGTACGGGGCGCCGCATTTGCGGGCAGCGCCGGCCAGCGTGACGGCGGCGACGAAAAGATAGAGGATTTGCTCGAGTTGCTGCATCAGGGACCTGCTTGTATCGGGACCCCCAAGTGTAAATGTCAACCCTCGCCGCCGCTGCACGATTGGCGGACGCGGCCCGGGAAAGGCCGCTCCGCGTCTCGCGTCCGGATCAGTGGTCTTCGTGCAGGTACGTCGGCTTGTTCGGCAAGCGCAGCGCGACCAGGAACGCAATCGCCATCATGACCGTCACGTACCAGAAGAACGCCGACTCGTTGCCGCCCTGTTTCAGGGCCAGCGCCACATACTCGGCCGAGCCGCCAAACGCGGCGTTCGAGATGGCGTACGCCAGGCCCACACCGAGTGCGCGCACTTCCGGCGGGAACATTTCCGCCTTCACGATGCCGCTGATCGATGTATAAAAACTGACGATCGCCAGCGCCACCGCGATCAGGAGGAACGCAATGTACGGGTTGGTGACCGAGTGCAGCGTCATCATGATCGGCACCACGCCGACGGTGCCGAGCGCGCCGAACAGCAGCATGTTGTTGCGCCGGCCGATGCGGTCCGACAAGGCGCCAAACAGCGGCTGCATGCACATGTAGGCCAGCAGCGCGAAGGTCATCACGGCACTGGCGGTCTTGATCGACATCCCGGCCGAATTGACCAGGTACTTCTGCATGTAGGTGGTGAACGTGTAGAAGATCAGCGAGCCGCCGGCGGTGTAGCCGAGCACTGTCAGGAACGCGGCGCGATGGTACTTGAACAGCCCGGCCAGCGTGCCGGCGCCTTCCTTGGTGCGCGATTCTTCCTTGGTCGATTCGGCCAGGCTGCGGCGCAGGTACAGCGCCACCACGGCCGTGACGGCGCCGATGATGAACGGAATGCGCCAGCCCCACGCCACCAGTTCTTCATGGCTCAGGATTGCCTGCAGCGCCACCACGACCAGCACCGCCAGCAACTGGCCGCCGATCAGCGTCACGTACTGGAACGACGAGAAGAAGCCGCGCCTGCCACGCAGCGCGATTTCACTCATGTAGGTGGCGGTGGTGCCGTATTCGCCGCCAACCGACAGGCCCTGGACCAGGCGCGCCACCAGCAGCAGGAACGGCGCCCACGCGCCAATGGTCGCGTAGGTCGGCAGGCAGGCGATCAGCAGCGAGCCGGCGCACATCATCGAGACCGACAGCACCATCGACACCTTGCGGCCCTTGCGGTCGGCAATGCGGCCGAACAGCCAGCCGCCGATCGGACGCATCAGGAAGCCGGCGCCAAACACCCCGGCGGTGGCCAGCAACTGCGCGGTGGGATCGGACTTCGGAAAGAACGACGCGGCGAAATACAGCGACGTGAACGCGTAGACATAAAAGTCGAACCACTCCACCAGGTTGCCGGACGAGGCCGCAACGATCGAAAAAATCCGGTGGCGCGTTTCGTGTTCGGTGTAGTGCGAAGCCGGCGAACCGGGCTTTTGCGATGTGCTCATGAAACTCCTTGGCGATGTAAATATAGCAAGGGGCATTTTACGCGAATCGGGCAACGCCTTGTATCCCTTGTGTGCTTCAGGGTGATATCCGGTATCACGCGCACTTATCACCACAGGATCCGTCGCACAACGACGCTCACTGGCGGCGCCGGGAAGAACGATATCCGGCCCCAGGATGGCGCGCTTGAACCGTGCGCCACTTTGTGCCGGCCGCGTGCTGCTTTAAGCTGGCTGGAGCACACACCATTCACGCACCAGGAATCAAGATGACTGAATCACGCACACCGCTATTCGAAAAATTTCAACTCGCCGGAACGACGCTGGCCAACCGTATCGTCATGGCCCCGCTGACGCGTTCGCGCGCCCCGGGCGACGTCGCCACCGAGATGGTCGCGCTGTACTACACGCAGCGCGCCACCGCGGGCCTCATCATCAGCGAAGGCACGCCGATTTCGCGCGAGGGCCAGGGCTACCTGTTCAACCCTGGCATCTTTTCGCCGGAACAGATCGCCGGCTGGCGGCTCACGACGCAATCGGTGCATGCGATCGGCGCGCGCATGTTTGCGCAGATCTGGCACGTCGGACGCGTCTCGCACACCTCGATCCAGGACAACGGCCAGGCGCCAGTGAGCGCGACCAGCAGGACCGCAGCCGGCGCCACCGCCTTCGGCTACGACGAGCAAGGAAAACCCGGCCTGGTGCCGACCAGCGCCCCGCGCGCGCTGACAACGGACGAAGTAGCGCGCGTTGTCGGCGACTATGCCAACGCGGCGGCGAACGCCATCGAGGCCGGTTTTGACGGCGTCGAGATTCATGGCGCGAACGGCTACCTGCTTGAGCAGTTTTTGAACCCCCTGGTCAACGACCGAACCGACCAATATGGTGCCGGCACGATGGAAAACCGGCTGCGCTTCGCGTTGGCCGTCGTCGACGCGGTCGTGGCGCGGGTCGGCCGCGAGCGTGTCGGCATCCGCATCTCGCCGTACGGCCAGCTGTTCGACATGCCGCATTACGACGAGATCGACGCCACCTACACGGCGCTGGTGGCAGCGCTTGGCGAGCGTGGCATCGCATACGTGCACGTGATGGACCAGTCGGGTTACGTCAGCCGCGGCAAGACGGCGACCGAGTCGGTGTCGGACAAGATCCATCGCCTGCTGACGGTGTTCCGCACCACACTGCCGGAAACCAAGCTGATCCTGGCCGGCGGCATGACGCGCGCGCGTGCCGAACAGCTGATCGGCGCCGGCGTCATCGATCTCGCGGCGTTTGGCCAGCCGTTCATTTCGAACCCCGACCTGGTGGCGCGGTTGCGCCACGGCTGGCCGCTGGCCGAGCCGGACCGCACGACGTACTACGGCGGCGATGCGCATGGCTACATCGATTACCCGCCGTACGCGGGGGCCTGAACCGGTTCAGTTGGGAGCTGCGTCAGCGGAATACACCACCTTGCCGCCAACGACAGTTTGCAGCACCTTGATGTTGGCAATGTCCTCGGCGGGAATCGTGAAGAAATTCCGGTCGAGGACGATGAAGTCGGCCAGCTTGCCCACTTCCAGCGAACCGGTCAGTTTTTCCTGGCGCAGCGTGTACGCCGCGTTCAGGGTGATCGCGCGCAGAACAGCCGAGCGCGGCATGCCCGGTTGCGCCGTCAGCCGGCCGGCGTACTCGGGTCCCGCATCGGGAGCAGCCGTGCGCGTCACGCCCACTTTCAACGCAAACCATTCATCGAGCGGATCGACCGGCCAGTCGCTGCCGTAGGCAATGCGCGCGCCAGCGTCCAGCAGCACGGCTTCCGGTTCGACGGTGGCGTAGCGCGCGGGGCCCATGTAGTCCTTCAGCGCGCCCACCGTGTCCGGCGCCGGCTTGGCCCATTGAAATGACAGCACTGGCGTGACGTCCAGTTGCGCGAAGCGGGGATAGTCGGCCGGCGCC
>Ga0265798_10006394_pt1 | contig 15489 bp, 13 predicted proteins | sample P3T30metagenome_FD_192430 | JGI IMG/M metagenome (GOLD analysis project Ga0265798, IMG submission 192430) | Plant litter microbial communities from East Loma Ridge, Irvine, California - P3 T30 | ecosystem: Environmental > Terrestrial > Plant litter > Unclassified | place: USA: California... | reverse complement strand
ACGGCCATCTGTCGCGCCAACGCCGCCATACTGTGACGGTGATCGAAACGAATGATTTCACCTTGGAAGGAACCCCGATGAAGGTGCTGGTGCCGGTCAAGCGCGTGCTTGACTACAACGTGAAGCCTAGAGTGAAGGCGGACGGAACGGGCGTCGATCTGGCGAACGTCAAGATGAGCATGAACCCGTTCGACGAGATCGCGGTCGAGGAAGCGATCCGTCTCAAGGACAAGGGCGTCACCGAGATCGTCGTCGTCTCGATCGGCGAGCAGAAATCGCAGGAAACGCTCCGCACCGCGCTCGCGATGGGGGCCGACCGCGCGATCCTCGTCGTCAGCGAGACCAAGGTCGAGCCGCTTGGTGTCGCCAAGATCCTCGCCAAGATCGTCGAGGAGGAAAAGCCTGACCTCGTCATCCTCGGCAAGCAGGCGATCGACGACGACAACAACCAGACCGGGCAGATGCTCGCTGGCCTCCTGAACTGGGGGCAGGGCACGTTCGCGTCGAAGGTCGAGATCGCCGACGGCTCGGTCAACGTGACGCGCGAAGTCGATGGCGGCGCGGAGACCGACACGCTGAAGCTGCCCGCAATCATCACCACCGATCTTCGTCTCAACGAGCCGCGCTATGCCTCGCTGCCGAACATCATGAAGGCGAAGTCGAAGCCGATGGCGCAGAAGACGCCCGCCGATTTCGGCGTCGACGTGACGCCGCGCCTGACCACGTTGAAGGTGGTCGAGCCCGCTAAGCGTTCGGCCGGGATCAAGGTCGCCGACGTCGACGCGCTGGTCGGCAAGCTCAAGGAAATGGGAGTCGCCAAGTGAAGACGCTCGTCTGGGTCGAACATGACGGTCAGGCCGTCAAGGATGCCACGCTGTCGGCGGTCACGGCCGCCTCGCAGCTCGGCGAAGTCCATCTGCTGGTCGTCGGCCAAGGCGTCGACGGCGTCGCTGCCGAAGCGGCGAAGATCGCTGGCGTCGGCAAGGTGCATGTCGCGGACGACGCTGCGTTCGCGCATGCGCTCGCCGAGAACGTCGCGCCGCTGATCGTCGAGCTAATGGGGCATCACGATGCGTTTGTCGCGCCGTCGACCACGCACGGCAAGAACATCGCGCCGCGTGTCGCTGCGTTGCTCGACGTCATGCAGATCAGCGACATCCTGTCGGTCGAGAGCGAAGACACGTTCACGCGCCCGATCTACGCCGGCAACGCCATTGCAACCGTGCAGTCGACCGACGCGAAGAAGGTCATCACGGTGCGCGGCACGGCGTTCGCCAAGGCTGCGACCGAGGGTGGCTCGGGCGAGATCGAGGCAGTCGCATCGACCGGCGACAAGGGTCTCTCGACCTTCGCCGGCTCGGAGATCGCCAAGAACGAGCGTCCCGAGCTGACCAGCGCGAAGATCATCGTCTCGGGCGGCCGCGCGCTCGCCTCGAGCGACCAGTTCCATGCGATGATCGATCCGCTTGCGGACAAGCTCGGCGCCGGCGTCGGTGCCTCGCGCGCGGCGGTCGACGCGGGCTATGCGCCGAACGATTATCAGGTCGGCCAGACCGGCAAGATCGTCGCCCCGGAAGTGTATGTCGCGGTCGGCATCTCGGGCGCGATCCAGCATCTCGCGGGGATGAAGGACTCGAAGGTCATCATCGCGATCAACAAGGACGAGGACGCACCGATCTTCCAGGTGGCGGACATCGGCCTGGTCGGCGATCTGTTCAAGATCGTGCCGGAATTGACGGCGAAGCTGTAGGCGAATGCCGCTGCGCACGGCGAAGCCAAGCGCAACAGCAAGCCTGGCCGGCGGCGCTCCAGCGCCGACCGACGACGCGGGATTTACTCCCGCGTCGCGTGCCACGAACGGGCGGTGTGACTTTGGTCACGCCGCCCGCTATTGTGTCTACCGAACATGCAGGTCTGCCGGCGTCGAACCGATACGCTTACAAACCGCGGTCTATCTGACAAAGGAACCACCTCCCCGGCGAAGGCCGGGGCCCAATTGGGAAACGGCGGTAACGACCAACGGTCCTTCGCTACATCGACCTTTCCAATTGGACCCCGGCCTGCGCCGGGGAGGTGCATCTATCGAAGCGGGATACGTACCGAATACGTCTGGAGTACCGAGATCCTCCTCGTGCCCTCACGCACAGTTGCCGCACAATACCCGCCTCCCCAATTACCCTGCATGTACGGCGTCCACCCGAACCCGCGCGACCGCCTGATATCCGCGGCCAGCGCGGCGATACTCTGCGCCGTCATCGGCTACGCGCTGATCCTCGAGCTTGGCGTCAGCATTCCCACCGCTATCCCCGATGCGCTGAAGACCTTTTCGGTTGGCCCGAATCCCCCTCCACCGCCACCGCTTGAAAAGATCGTTCCCCGCCCCGCGAAAAGCCACCGCCCCGAAGGCGCGGCTTCCCCCGCCAACCTGCGCTCGAAGGCGACCGAACTCGTCGTTCCCAAGCCGATCATCCCTCCGATCGTTCCACCGCCCCCGGTTATCGCTGCTCTCAAACCGGGCCCCGGCAGCGACGCCACCACGGGCGCTGCCCCCGTTCCCGGACCAGGGACCGGCGCAGGTGGCGAAGGGAACGGGACCGGTAGCGGGCGCTCCGGAAATGGCGACGGCGATGGTGGCGACGAGACTCCGCCCCGCCTTCTCAAAGGCCGTTTCAAGAACAAGGATTTCCCCAACGCCGAGGCGGTGATCGGCGCAGGCGGGGTCGTCGGCGTACGCTACACCGTCGAGACGGACGGCGGCGTAACGCACTGCATGGTCACGCGCTCGAGCGGCAATGCGGTGCTCGACGCGACCACCTGCCGCCTGATCGAACTGCGCTTCCGCTACCGCCCCTGGCTCGACGCCACCGGCCGGCCGGTCCGCTCGACCGTCGTCCACAACCAGGAATGGGTGAACCAGCTCGATCCGCCGTCACGCGGTAACTGAAGCCGATCGGCCCAGCCGGCCGCCACTGAGCACCCGCGCGACTGACGGAGAGAGCGCCATCAGCACCTGCCCCAGCACGACCGTAACGCCGAGCACCAGCAACGGCTGCACCAGCAGATACGCCGGATACAACCCCGCCCCCAGCGAGCCGGTCGCCAATCCGATCACCGGCCCGAACAGCCACAGCAGCACCAGGTGATCGCAGAATGCGAGAAACCCGTAGTGCTCGATCCCGCGCAACCGGTCCGCTAGGTTGCTCCCAGCCAAGCCCCAGGCGAGCCGCCAGAACAGCACCGCGGAGGCCAATCGAAACACGATATCGAATGCCGCCATCACATGCGGATGTGCGTCGAAGAACGCGTTCCCCAGCAACGCGGTCCACAGCCGCGGCGTGATCAGGACGACGAATGGCAGCGCGCATAGTGCGACAGGCCACCCCGCCACCCGCTCCGCCACGCCAAATCGCCGTGCGGCGATTCCAGCGGTAAAGAAGAGCAGGATATGCGGTCGCAGTAACAGCGGGACGTGCACCCCGGATACGCTCCACACGACCACTATCGATGCGACCAGCGCCAGCCACGCTGTCGACGCACGGACCAGAACCGGGGCGAGCATCATGCAGACGAACAAGTCGCGCAGGAACGGCATCTGCACGTTGACGTCGTTCGCCTGCACGAGCGGCACCAGTTCGTTGAGCGTCCAACCGATGCTGGTCGGCGTCGGTGCCTTCAGATCGCCGAACGTCGCCGCCGCCCCCACCAGCAGGATCGCGATCACGTTCCACAGCAGCATCGGCAGCAGGATCGTCCGCGCCTTGCCGATCAGGAACGCCGCGTAGCGTTGGCGCGTCGCGGTAGAGACGACCAGCCAGCCGGAGATCATCCCGAGCAGCGGCACAGCGCTACGTCCGAACACTTCGCCAAGCACCGTTCGCAGCACCGCCTGCCAACTGAACGCCACTGCCGCCAATTCCTCGGCAGTGCGTCCGGTCCAGGCATGGACGTAGACGATCCCCATGATCCCGATTAGCCGCGCGATCGCGATCGCGGTGGAGAGCCGGCTATCCGCCTGGCGCGCCGGTTCGGCCATTCCCGTGTACAATTCGGACCTCTTCTCACGTTCGGCGAGCGCCTTACCCGGCTTGTCGCGCGCGAACACCTCCTTCAGGATGGGGTGGACGCCATGGGGGACCAAGACATGATCGCCGCATTCCTGCTGCTGGCCGCGCAGGCGAGCCCCGACGCGGCCCTATCGCGACGCGTCGAGCGCGTGCTGGAGCGCAGCCCGGTGATCGACGGGCACAACGATCTCGCCTGGGAGATCCGCGAGCTGCACGACGCGAAGGTCGAGGCGGTCGATCTTTCCGTCGACACAGCGCGGCTGCCGAACCCGCTCCAGACCGATATTCCCCGTTTGCGAAAGGGTCATGTCGGCGGGCAGTTTTGGTCGGTCTACATCCCCGCCGATGCGCCCGACCCGGTCACGATGACGCTTGAGGAGATCGATATCGTTCGCCGTTTCGTCGCCGCGAACCCGGCGGCATTCGAACTGGCCACGACCGCCGCAGACATCCGACGGATCGAGAAGGCGGGGCGGATCGCCTCGCTGATCGGCGTCGAGGGCGGGCATCAGATCGATGGGCGGTTGTCGGTGCTGCGCCAATATCGCGCGCTCGGTGTGGCGTACATGACGCTGACGCACGGCAAGAGCCTGAATTGGGCGGACAGCTCGACCGACGCTCCGCGCGCCAACGGATTGAGCGACTTCGGGCGGCAGGTGGTCGCGGAGATGAACCGGATCGGCATGATCGTCGACGTGTCGCATGTCTCAGACGCGACGATGGCCGCGGCGCTGGCGGCGACCAAGGCGCCGGTGATCGCCTCGCACTCCAGCGCGCGTGCGATAGCCGATGCGCCGCGGAATATCCCCGACGATCTGCTCCGCGCGATCGGCACGAACGGCGGCGTGGTGATGGTCAACTTCTATCCGTCGTTCCTGTCTGGGGCATGGCGCGCCTGGGATGTGGCGCGATCGGCCTATGCGAAGAGCGTCGGCGTGCCGGCAGGGGCGTACGGAGCGAAATCGCCCGCGCCTTTGGTGGCGTGGGACGCCGCGCACCCCGAGCCGCAGGTCACCGCCGCGACGGTCGCCGATCATGTCGAGCATATCGCGAAGATCGCAGGCCGCGACCATGTCGGGATCGGCGGTGATTTCGACGGCATCCAGGGGACCGGGCCGATCGGTCTAAAGGGCGTCGATGGCTATCCGCTGCTGTTCGTCGAACTGGCGCGGCGGGGGTGGAGCGATGGCGATCTGGCGAAGCTGTCCGGCGACAACGTCCTCCGCGTCATGGAACGGGTCGAGGCGGTCGCGAAGGGGATGGCGGGTATGCCGCCAGTTGATGCGACTGACGTGGGGTCGCGGTAGAGCCGGTTCCCGACACATACCCGATCGTCATCCCCGCGCAGCGGGGATCCATATCCTCAGCGCTTTGCGATTCCTTCGTGAAGCCAGCCAATATGGGTTCCCGCCTCCGCGGGAATGACAATTACGTGGCGGTGTTGCGAGAGAACACGAGGACAGTTTGCCGAGCTTTAGGGATCCGGCATCCGCTGCGGCACCGGCGGCTCGACCACCAGCGGCGGCACCGTGCGCAGCACCAGCCCGATCACCAATGCCGCCACGCCGAGCAACAGGCAGAACGCCGTCACCCCGGGCCAGCCTGCATGCGTCCACGCGAACCCGCCGGCCGATCCCAGCACGCTCGATCCCATGTAATAGAAGAACAGGTAGAACGCCGCCGCCTGTCCCCGCGAACCCTGCGCCCGTCGACCGACCCAGGCACTCGCGATCGAATGCGCGCCGAAGAAACCGATCGTCACGACCGCGATCCCCGCGATCACCAGCACCAGCGGCGTCATCGCGGTCAGCGCCACGCCGGCGATCAGCAGCACGACGGGTATCCAGAACACCTTTCGTCGCCCGAGCCGCCCCGCGAGCGTCCCGAACTTCGCCGAACTCACCGATCCGAGCACGTAGAGCAGGAACACGCCACCAACTGCCGCCTGGCTGAGGCCGTAGGGCGGGCTCATCAACCGGAAGCCTGCATAATTATAGATCGTGACGAACACGCCCATCAACAGGAACGCCTCGAGATACAGCAGCGGCATCGCGCGGTCGGTGAACAGCGACCCGGCACTCCGCACCAACGCGCCCGGTCGTCCTACGCTCGGCGTAAAATTCCGCGAGAGCGGCGCGAGCCGGCGAAACGCCTCCGCCATCGCGAGGCCCGCGATCCCGACTGCGGCGAGCGACCAGCGCCACCCGGCAAGATCGGCGACGACGCTGACGACCAGCCGCCCGGCCATTCCCCCGATCGCGCTGCCTGCGATATACAGCCCCATCGCTGCGCCGACCGCGCCGGCATCGACCTCCTCCGCGACATAGGCCATCGCCACCGCCGGCACGCCCGCGAGCGCGACGCCGGTCAGGAAGCGCAGCACCAGCAACCCGCTCCACCCCGGCACGACCGCCGCCGCCAAGGTCAGCGCGCCCGCCGCGAACATCGCCGCGATCATCAGCGGACGCCGTCCGACCCGGTCCGAGACGAACCCGGCGAACAGGATGCCGATCGCGAGCGGACCGGTCGCGAGCGATACCGCGAGCGATGCGCCCTCCGCAGTCAGCCCGAACTGCGCGGCGAACAGGGGCAGCAACGGCTGCACCGAATAGAGCAGCGAGAAGGTCGAGAACCCCGCGAACAGCATCGCCAACGTAAGCCGGCGGTAGGCCGGCGTGCCGAGAGCGATAGGCGCTTCAGAAGCCACTCAGGAAACTCGCGACGTTGTGGCCGAGTGCGTCGACCGCGTAGCCGCCTTCCATGACGATCGCGGTCGGCCAGCCCCGTGCGAAGATATCTCTGGCCAGCACCGTATAGTCGGGCGTGGTCAGCGCGAAATGCGAGATCGGATCGCCCTCCCACGTATCCGCGCCGAAGCTGACGACGAGCAGGCCGGGGTTGAATGCGGCGATCGCGTCGAGCGCGGTGGTCTGCGCGGCGCGGAAGGCGTCCATCTGCGTGCCGTGCGGGAGGGGGAGGTTCAGCGTTGTGCCGAGCCCTTCGCCTTCGCCAATCTCATCGGCATGGCCCCAGTAAAATGGGTAATCGGTCTTGGGATCGGCGTGGACCGAGGCGTAGAACACGTCGCCTCTCGTGTAGAATATGTCCTGCGTGCCGTTGCCGTGGTGATAGTCGATGTCGAGGATCGCGACGCGTGCGACGCCGGAGTCGCGCGCGGCCTGCGCGGCGATCGCGGCGGTGTTGAGGTGGCAATATCCGCCGCAATAGTCGGCGCCGGCATGATGGCCGGGCGGGCGGCACAGCGCGAACGCCGCGCGGTCGCCGTCGAGCACGGCGTGCGTCGCGGCGAGCGCGGACTGCGCGCTGCCATAGGAGGCGGCCCAGGCCTCGGGCGTGATCGGCGTGGTTGCGTCGAAGCTGTGTGCGCCGATCAGTGCGTCGATCCGGGTGAGGTCGAGCGGATGGCGGCCACGGATCGGGAACGTGTAGGGGATTGCGTCGCCGTCTCGCCCCGCCTCGCGCCACAGCCGCGCAGCGTTCTTGAGGAACGCGGCATAGGCGGGTGAGTGCACCGCGAGGATCGGTTCTTCGCCACGATCCTCCGGCGTCTCGACCGGACCGATCGCGCGGAGGATCGCGTCGACGCGCGCGGGCGTTTCGGCATAGGCGGTGAACGCGCCGTTATGGAGTTCGCGCGCAGGGGCGTGGGTTCGCTGGGCGTCGTCGAAGAACAGCCGCATGTTCGCTCCTTGGTGCGCGGTCACGAGGGAAGAACCAACCGAACGCGTCCGGGGTCCTACGGGATCGCGCGCGTTCGGCAAATTCGAAGGCTCAGAACAGCGCCAGTTGCCGATCGTCGTCGCCGCTCAGCAACCAGCGCCCGATCACGTCGTGGCGCGTCCGGCCGACATGGCTGTGGACCAGTACGAACGCATCCGCCGTCCAGCCGATCGGTGCGATGTCTTGCGTGAACGGCGCCCCGTCGCGGTAGCCGAGCGTCATGTGAGCACTCGAGCGAAAGCCGGCGCGGGCGCGTAGCCCTGCCGCCTCGCGCGCTACAGCAATTCGCTGGTACAATGCGGAGAAGGACGCGTTCTTCTGGCGGGGTCGCATCGCAATGGATCGATCGCTGCCGACCACCGTATCGAACTGGATTGCGAACGGCGCTGCCTCGACCGCATCGCCGATCGCCTTCAGGTCGCGTTCCAGCGCGGTCGAGACGCGATCATGGTCGTCGAGGATATCGATCGTCACATGCAGATGCTCGGGGCGCAGCTTGTCCCGGTCGGTTTCGAACCACGACGCTGCGGCGGTAATCTGGCGCGCTAGCGGGAGTGGCGGGCGGAGCGCGAAGAACAGGCGATGACGCGCGAGTGGTCGATGAAACATGCCGGTTTCCGAATCGGGGGAGGCGGACTTGTTGCTAATATGTTCTCGTTAAGCTGTCGAGGCGATACGGCCGCTCGGCCAACCTGAAACCACACCCCGGCGAAGGCCGGGGCCCAGTTGGAAGGGTCGTGGTAACGGCGCTCTGCGCCCGGTTATGAATCTTCCCCGACTGGGCCCCGGCCTCCGCCGGGGTGGTACTTCTTCGAACGCGTCGTCTTACCGGGCGAGCGCTTCCGCGATCAGTTTCCGCGAGTTCGCGACGCCGTACAACGCGATGAAGCTGCCCATTCGCGGACCTTGCTCCGAGCCCAGCAACGTCTCGTACAACGCCTTGAACCAGTCGCGCAGGGTCTCGAACCCGCCGGTCTTGCCGATTTCGTAGACGATGTTCTGGATATCCTCCGCGCTCGCCTCCGCCGGCAACGCGGCGAGCTCCGCATCCAGCCGCTCCAGCGCTGCGACCTCGACACCCTCGGGCGAGCGCCGCTTCAACGTCGGCGCGACGAAATCGCGACTATAGGCCAGCGCATAGCCGATCAGCCGGTCGAGCTCGGGATACTTCTCCGCCGACGCATCGGGCACGTAGTTCGCCAGATAGCCCCAGACCTGCTCCTTGCTCGCATCGCCCATCACGCCGACGAGGTTGAGGAGCAGCCCGAACGTCACCGGCAATTCGCCGGTCGGCAGTTTGCCATCGTGGATGTGATGGACCGGATTACCAAGCTTCTGCTTCAGGTCCTGTCCCGCATAATTGCCGCGGAACTGCCAATACTCGTCCACCGCGCGCGGGATCACGCCCATGTGCAGCGACTTGGCCTTCTTCGGCTCGCGGTACGCGTAGAACGCCAGCGATTCCTCGGGGCCATAAGTCAGCCACTGCTCGAGGCTCAGCCCGTTGCCCTTCGACTTCGAGATCTTCTCGCCATTCTCGTCGAGGAACATCTCGTAGTTGAAGCCCTCGGGCGGGCGTCCGCCGAGCACGCGTGCGATCTTTGACGACTGCGTCACCGAATCGATCAGGTCCTTGCCCGCCATCTCGTAATCGACGCCGAGCGCGACCCAGCGCATCGCCCAGTCGACCTTCCACTGGAGCTTGGCCTTGCCGCCGAGCACGGACTGCTCGATCCGCTGGCCTTCGTCCTCGAACGCGATCAGCCCGGCTTCGGCATCGATCACCTCGATCGGCACCTGCAGCACGATCCCGCTGGTCGGCGAGATCGGCAGCACCGGCGAATAGGTCGCGCGACGCTCAGCCCGCAGGGTCGGCAGCATCACGTCCTGGATACCCTGGAAGTGACGGAGCACGCTCTTTAGCGCCTTATCGAACCGCCCTCCGGTGTAATATTCGGTCGACGACGCGAACTCGTAGTCGAAGCCGTAGCGGTCGAGGAACTCGCGCAGGATCGCGTTGTTATGTGCGGCGAAACTCGAATGCGTGCCGAACGGATCGGGGATCTGCGTAAGTGGCTTGCCGAGATGCTCGCGCAGCATGTCGCCGTTGGGGACGTTGTCCGGAACTTTCCGCAAGCCGTCCATGTCGTCCGAAAACGCGATAAGCCGTGTCGGCGTATCGCTCAGCGCGTGGAAGGCGTTGCGCACCATCGTCGTGCGCAACACCTCGTTGAACGTGCCGATATGCGGCAGGCCCGACGGTCCATAGCCCGTCTCGAACAGCACCGGATCACCCGACTTGCCGCTCGGATACCGCTTGAGGAGTTTACGCGCCTCCTCGTACGGCCAGGCTTTGGACTCGAGGGCGGCGGTGCGGAGTTCGTCGGTCATAATACAGCGCGACTAGCGCGTGCATTCGTGTCCGTCACCCCCACCGCCGCTCGCGACTCAGCGGCAACGATCCTTCGCGGTGATCGTCCGGTCGACCGCACGGCCACCGAGCGCACCCGCCGCACCGCCTGCCAGCGTGCCGAGCAGCCCGCCGCCGACCGCATTGCCGAGCACCGCGCCGCCGACGCCGCCTGCGACGAGGCCGGTCGTGCCGCTCGAATGGCGGCAACGCTTGGCGCGGTAGCGACGATCATGCCCGCGATATTAGCGCTTCGAGCGGGCTTCGGCCTTGCCCGTGGGGATTACGGCGGCGGCCGGGATTGCGAGCGAGAGCGCGCTCAGCGCCATGAGAAACTTCCGCATAATGATCGTCCCTGTTGATCTAGATAAAGCTCGGTGTCGATGAGTGCGCAACGCACGTGAACCGTGCCGGTTGCGTAACGGCCGATATGGGTGAGTTTGTTAGTGGAGGTTTGCACAACCGCGAGGGGTGCAGCACTTCACGCTGAAACCGACGACAGCGTGTTTCCCCGCGAAGGCGGGGATCCAGACTGGGCTCCCGCCTTCGCGGGAGAACAAGCAGTGAGAGGTTGCCCTTTCGTTCTCATTGCAGCAAGGTCGCGGAGTGCTTCGCTATCCTGCCCTCCACGCCAGCCACGCCGGCATCTGGATCGCGAATGCGGACGGTGCGCGTCCGATCGGGCGGGGCGAGGCGATCCGGATCGCCGCCGATACGCCGGTCATCATGCTCAACGCGCCGCTGGTCGGGCAGCGACTTGGGTATCCCGATCTGTCGGGGCTCGACCTGCTCGAACTCTACGCGTTCCTCCGCCCCGCGCAGTTCGCGGTGCCGACGCCGAAGGGGATTGCACGGGTTACCGGGCTCGACGTGCCGACCGAGGACGCGGAGGTTGCGCCGTTCCTGCTGCGTGCGGCCGAAGCGATGCTGGCGCTCACCGATGGCGACTGGCCCGAGCGCGAGGGCGCGTGGACCGCGGCGCAATCGCTGTTTCGGCTGCGTTGGCCTTGGGCGCTGGTCGTTGCCGAGCGGCTGAAGAAGCCGGCGGTCAACGAACGCTGGCTGTTCTCGTCGCTTCCCGAATGGGAGGAGCACGCGCCGCGACCTGCGCCGCGCACCGTGACGATCGAACCTGGTGACGCCGAAGCGCGGCTGGTCGACCTCACCGGCCATGGCGCGGAGGAACGCCCCGGGCAGCGCGCCTATGCCGGCGCCGCCACCGCCGCCTTCGCACCACGGGCAATGCGCGATACGCCGAACCTCGTCCTCGCCGAGGCGGGGACCGGGATCGGCAAGACGCTCGGCTACCTCGCCCCGGCCTCTCTCTGGGCTGAGAAGGCCGGTGGCGCGGTATGGATCTCGACCTACACCAAGACGCTGCAACGCCAGCTCGGCCAGGAAACCGCGCGCCTGTATCCCGACGCCGCGATCCGGAAAGCCAAGGTCGTCACGCGCAAAGGCCGCGAGAATTACCTCTGCCTGCTCAACCTCGAGGATGCGCTGCAAGGCGGGTTCGCCGGCCGCGCGGCGATCCTCGCACACCTCGTCGCGCGCTGGGCGGCGTATAGCGCGGACGGCGACATGGTCGGTGGCGACCTGCCCGGCTGGTTGCCGACGCTGTTCCGGCGCAACGGCTCAACCGCCCTGACCGACCGGCGCGGCGAGTGCGTTTATGCCGGCTGCCCGCACTACCGGAAATGCTTCATCGAGCGCGCCGCCCGCGCCTCGTCCGACGCCGACATCGTCATCGCCAACCACGCGCTGGTGATGGTCAACGCCGCTAGAGGGCGCGAACTGGCAACACGGCCGACGCGCTACGTGTTCGACGAGGGCCATCACATCTTCGATGCCGCCGATTCGATGTTCGCGACCGCGCTGACCGGCGCCGAGACGATCGAACTTCGCCGCTGGATCCTCGGTCCCGAATCGAGCGGTCGCGGCCGCCGGCGAGGGCTCGCCGCGCGCCTGTCCGATCTCGCCAGTTATGACGAACAGGGCGCGCGGGCGATCAGCGATGCGGTCACAGCAGCGGGAGCGTTGGCGTCCGATGGCTGGCTGCAACGCCTCGGCGAGGGGGCGCCGTTCGGGCCGATCGAGACGCTGCTCGCTGCCGTCCGTGGGCTCACCTACGCGCGGGCCGAACAGCCGGGCGACGCGGGGTACGGTCTGGAGACCGAACTGGCCGAACCCGACGCGACGCTGATCGAGGCAGCCGCACCTGCCGCTGCGGCACTCGACGCCCTCGTTCGTCCGCTCGTGACGCTCGGTCGCCGGCTTGAAGCCGTGCTCGCCGAAGCCCCCGACTGGATGGACGCGCCCGCCCGCGCGCGAGTCGAGGGCGCGATCGCCTCGATCGGCTGGCGCGCGGAGACAGTGGCGTCGTGGTTGTCGCTGCTCGCGCGGGTAGGCGGACCGGTCGACGGCGATTTCGTCGACTGGCTCGCGGTCGACCGGATCGAAGGGCGCGAGTTCGACATCGGCCTCCACCGCCACTGGCTCGACCCGACGCGCCCCTTCGCCGAGATCGTCCTGAAGCCCGCGCACGGTGCGCTCGTCACCTCGGCGACGCTGACCGGCGGCGGTGATTGGGAGGTGGCCGAAGCCCGCACCGGCGCGCCGCATCTCCTCCGCCCCGCCGCACGGTTCGAGGCGAAGAGCCCGTTCGACTATACGCGCCAAGCCGAAGTGCTGATCGTCACCGACGTGAAGCGCGGCGATATCGGCGCGCTCGCCAATGCCTATGCGCAGTTGATCGTCGCCAGCCGCGGCGGCACGCTCGGGCTGTTCACCGCGATCCGACGGTTGCGCGGTGTCCACGGCCGCATCGCCGACCGACTCGCCCGCGAAGGCCTGCCGCTCCACGCGCAGCACGTCGATCCGATCGACACCGGCACGCTGGTCGACATTTTCCGCGATGATCCGGGGGCGTCGCTGCTCGGCACCGATGCTCTGCGCGACGGTGTCGACGTCCCCGGCGAATCGTTGCGGCTGGTGGTGATGGAGGGCGTGCCCTGGGCGAAACCCTCCGTTCTTCACGCCGCGCGCAGGTTGGCCGGCGGTGGTTCGGCATATGACGACCGGCTCGTCCGCGCGCGGCTTGCGCAGGCGTTCGGTCGGCTTATCCGGCGCGCCGACGACTCCGGCGTGTTCGTGATGCTGTCCGCCGCGATGCCGTCACGCCTGCTCAGCGCGTTCCCGCCGGGGGTGCCGATCGCCCGCGTCACGCTCGAAGAAGCGGTGGCCCGAGTCGCAAGCCGGCTTTCCTCCGGCCCGTGCGTAGGGCATGAAAGCCGCGAACCGGCTTGAGGATTGCCATGAAGACGTTGACGCTGTTGCGCCACGCCAAGTCCGGCTGGGACGATCCGGTCGCGCGCGATTTCGACCGCCCGCTCAACGCCAAGGGCAAGCGCGCCGCGGCGATGGTGGGACGGCATATGCGGTCGCTGGGTCTCGCGTTCGATCATGCGATCGCGTCGCCCGCGGTACGCGTGTCGGAGACCTTGGAGCAGATCGAATCGGGCTATGGCCGGACGATTGCGCCGACGCTGGACCGGCGGGTGTATCTCGCGTCCGCGGCGACGTTGCTGGATGTGGTGCACGGGTTTCCGGCCGAGGTCGAGAGCGCGTTGCTGGTCGGGCACAATCCTGGGTTGGAGGATCTCGTGCTGATGCTGGTCGCGGATGGGGCCGATCCGCTGCGCGACGCGGTCGAGGACAAGTATCCGACGGCGAGCATTGCGGAGCTTCAGTTCGACGGGGAATGGGCGAGCATCGCAACCGGCACCGCCCGCCTGACCCGCTTCATCCGCCCGCGCGATCTCGACCCTACTTTAGGCCCCGACGCCGACTAAACCATGTTTCCCCGCGAAGGCGGGGACCCAGACTGGGCTCCCGCCTTCGCGGGAGAACAAGTGGACGGCATGCGCCGTCAGACACGCACCACTCAAGTAAGCCGCCACCCCGGCGGAGGCCGGGGCCCAGTTGGGGGGCGTCGCTAACGAAGGACATCGCTTCGTTATTCCCACCTTTCCAACTGGGCCCCGGCCTTCGCCGGGTGGTGCAGGTGTTTGGGGTAAGCTCACTCTCAACAAGACTAAGACCCGGAAGATACTCAGCTCTTCTCAGCCATCCGCGCCTTCAAATCCGAGAACGCATTCGCCGGCCGGAACTCGTCCTCGCTAATCACACCCGCCGCTGCCAACGCCGCCGCCGCATTCGGCCCGCGCGGGAACGGATCGATCGACAGCGCCAGCGTATCCGCCGCCGCTTCGCCAAGATCGATCGTGCCACCCTCGATCGCGACCGTGTCGAGCGCATCGTCGGACAGTTCGACCTCGTCGCCCTCGGACACCAGCTGATCGACGAACAGCAGCGCGACCGGCTCGTCGATCTGCGTATCGAGCGGTTCGTCGGTCACCGAACACGCCTGCACCGCCGCGCCGGTCACGCGGCCCTTCACGACGATGCCGCTGTCGGTGCGCTTGATCCCCAATCGCGCGTCGAGTCGCGTGATCGAGAGCAGCGCGAACCGCTTCGCCAGCGCCGCGCGCTCGTCCTCGGTCGCGACGATCTCGACGATCCGCTCGCGCTCGCCGATCGTGTCGAGGCGTTCGGGGCGGCTGAACTCGGACTTCACGGCAATTCTCCAGATAACAGATTCGGTAGTGGCATCGCTGCCAGCCCGGCATGAAACGCCATCACCGACTCGCGGACATGCGCCAGCGCGGCATCGTCCGGCACCGCGCCGCGATACAGGTTGCGCACCAAAGCCGGCGCGATATCGCCCGCTGCCAGTCCCTCGCGGTACGCGCCGAGGCGGCCGCCGAGCATGCTCATCATCTTGCCGATATGCTTGCCGACGATGATGTCGCCGATCCCGATTTCCCGGAGCTGCCCGTCCATGTCGTCGACGAAGCGCTCGGCCAGACGTGCCGCTGGCTCGCCACCAGCGGGCTCCGTCTCGAGCCGCAGCATCACGATCGCCAGCAACGTCGCGATCATGTCGAAGCGGCCGTCGACCGTGTCCGGCACTGCGCCCTCGCGATACCAATGTTCCGCGCGCGCCCGGCCAACCACGGCGTTGTACAGCGGCAGCGCCTCGTCGGGCTTCTCGCCGAGCAGTCTTCCCAACCAGCTCAAAATCTATCGTCCTCGCCACGAAGCCGCGCTTCGGCTTGTTTGCCCGCGCATCCTCGCATATCGAGGCGATCGGCGGCCGATGCAATCGCGTGGGACCCGTCACGTGTTTTCGCGTGCCCCGGTTGGGAGTTTATA
>Ga0265798_10006393_pt1 | contig 15491 bp, 14 predicted proteins | sample P3T30metagenome_FD_192430 | JGI IMG/M metagenome (GOLD analysis project Ga0265798, IMG submission 192430) | Plant litter microbial communities from East Loma Ridge, Irvine, California - P3 T30 | ecosystem: Environmental > Terrestrial > Plant litter > Unclassified | place: USA: California... | reverse complement strand
TTCCGTGATCTGCCTGTACGTCTCCGACGCGCTGCGCCTGCGCGGCAAGACGGTCTACGAACTGGGCTGACGGAGCGCGCACCATGGACAGCAACAGCCAGTTCGCCACCAACGTCTACTACGACCGCACCTTCGACACCGAGGCGGCCAAGATCCTGCCCGGCGAGTACTACTATACCGCGCGCGACATGCTGATCGTCACCGTGCTGGGCTCCTGCGTCTCGGCCTGCATCCGCGACCGCGTCAAGGGCCTGGGCGGCATGAACCACTTCATGCTGCCGGACGGCGGCGATCCGGGCAACCCGGTCTCGGCCTCGATGCGCTACGGCGGCTATGCGATGGAAGTGCTGATCAACGACCTGCTCAAGGCCGGCGCCCGGCGCGAACACCTGGAAGCCAAGGTGTTCGGCGGCGGCGCCGTGCTGCGCGGTTTCACGGCCCTGAACGTGGGCGAGCGCAACGCCAACTTCGTGATGCAGTTCCTGAAGACGGAAAAAATCCCGGTCATGGCCTCGGACCTCAACGATATCCACCCGCGCAAGGTGTACTTCTTCCCGCGCACGGGCAAGGTGCTGGTCAAGAAACTGACGCAAACCCATAACGATACGCTGGCGAAGCGCGAGCTCGACTACGCCAGCCGCCTCAAGGTCGCGCCCGTCGGGGGCGCCATCGACCTGTTCTGACAAGAAAGGCAAGAACCATGAGCTTCACTACGACAAACAAGATCAGGGTCGCGATCGTCGACGATTCCGCCCTGATCCGCAGCGTGATGTCCGAGATCGTCAATTCGCAGCCCGACATGGAAGTGGTGGGCGTCGCGCCCGACCCGCTGGTGGCGCGCGAACTGATCAAGAAGGTCAATCCGGACGTGCTCACGCTCGACGTCGAGATGCCCAAGATGGACGGCCTCGATTTCCTCGAAAAGCTGATGCGCCTGCGCCCGATGCCGGTGCTGATGGTGTCTTCGCTGACCGAGCGCGGCTCGGAAATCACCATGCGCGCGCTCGAGCTGGGCGCCGTCGATTTCGTCACCAAGCCCAAGATCTCGATCCAGTCCGGCATGCGCGAGTACACAGAATTGATTACCGATAAGATCCGCGCCGCCGCGCGCGCGCGCGTCAAGGCGCGCACCCTGCAAGCCCCGGCGGCGGCCGGCCAGCTGCCGCAACTGCGCAGCCCGCTGACCTCGTCCGAAAAGCTGATCATCATCGGCGCCTCCACCGGCGGCACCGAGGCGATCCGCGAGTTCCTGATGCAGATGCCGTCCGATTGCCCGGGCATCCTGATCGCCCAGCACATGCCGGAAGGCTTCACCACCTCCTTCGCCCGCCGCCTCGACGCGCTGTGCAAGATCAGCGTGTCCGAAGCCCAGGGCAACGAACGGGTGCTGCCCGGCCACGCCTACATCGCGCCCGGCCATTCGCACCTGCTGCTGGCGCGCTCGGGCGCCAACTACATGACCCGCATCGAGCAGACCGATCCGGTGAACCGGCACCGGCCTTCGGTCGACGTGCTGTTCCGTTCCGCTGCGCAAGCCGCGGGCAAGAACGCGGTCGGTGTTATCCTGACCGGCATGGGCAAGGATGGTGCGCAGGGCATGCTGGACATGAAACACGCCGGCGCCTACAACTTTGCCCAGGATGAAGCGTCGAGCGTGGTATTCGGCATGCCGCGCGAAGCGATCGCCATCGGCGCCGCCCATGAAGTGGCGGCCCTGACGGCGTTGCCGGGGCTGGTGCTCGGTCATCTGGCGGCGCACGGTGGACGGGCGTTGCGCGTTTGATCCGCGCAAGCTGCCTTCACCGCTGGTTTTATCGCCGTAGAGCAACAAAAATGCTATGCTTAGGCCTGTTTTCGCAGTGCCGAATCCAACCAATATAAACAGATAAGAGAATCAACGGAGTATTTCATGGCTGATCCAAAGTTGCGTTTTTTAGTAGTTGACGATTTCTCGACGATGCGCCGCATCGTGAAAAATCTGTTGAAAGAACTGGGTTACGCCAATGTCGACGAAGCGGAAGACGGCGTCCAGGCACTCGCCAAGCTGCGCAGCGAACCCTTCGACTTCGTGGTGTCGGACTGGAACATGCCGAATATGGACGGCCTGACCATGCTGCAGAACATCCGTGCCGACCCCGCCCTGGCCAAGCTGCCGGTGCTGATGGTCACCGCGGAAGCCAAGAAGGAAAACATCATCGCGGCGGCCCAGGCGGGCGCCAACGGCTACGTCGTCAAGCCCTTCACCGCGGCCACGCTGGACGAGAAGCTGAACAAGATTTTCGAAAAGATGGAAAAGGCCGCCTGAGATGACCGAGCACATCGCCGACTCGACCTCGCATGACGAGGTATTGAGCCGGATCGGGCACATGACGCGCGCGCTGCACGAAAGCCTGCGCGGGCTGGGCCTGGACAAGCTGATCGAAAAGGCCGCCAGCGATATCCCCGATGCGCGCGATCGTCTCGACTACGTGGCGCGCCTGTCGGAGCAGGCCGCCAAGCGCGTGCTGGACGCCACCGATGCCGCCAATCCGCTGCAGGATGGCATCGATGGCGATGCGGCAGAACTCGGCCGCTCCTGGCAGGCTCTGCTGGCAAGCTCCCAGGGCGACGAGCCCTGGCGCGCGCTGGCCGAGCGCACCGTCGCCAGCCTGGCCTCCTCGCGCGAGGCCGCGGTGGCGACCAAGGGCCACCTGATGGACATCATGATGGCCCAGGATTTCCAGGACCTGACCGGGCAGGTGATCAAGCGCATCACCGGCATCGCCCAGAACCTCGAAAAGCAGCTGGTGCAGGTGCTGGTCGATTTCGCGCCGGAAGAAATCAAGCGCGACCTCGACAATGGCTTGCTGAACGGTCCGCAGGTCAAGCCGGAAGGCAAGAGCGACGTCGTGGCCGACCAGGGCCAGGTCGACGACCTGCTCGACAGCCTCGGCTTCTGACGCGGCAGGGGGCCCCAAACCCGCCCCCTTTTTTCGCATGTTTCACCCGTCGGGCCCCAAGAAATGCATCAGACCAATTTCATCGTCCGAGAACCGCTGCTCGATGCGAAACAGCGCGTGATCGGATACGAGCTCGGCTGGCAACAGGAAGGCCGCGATGTCCGCGACATCGACCTCGAGTCGCTGGTCGGCTTCGTCGCCGAGCACCTGGTCGATCGCGACCAGGCCTGGCTCCTGCGCGACAAGCTGCTGTTCCTCGACGCCGTGCCGGCCATGTTCTCGCTCGACGCCCTGCACGCGTTGCCGCCCGAGCGCACCGTGCTGTCGGTGCGCCTGCGCGACCTGGTCGACGTCGACGCCCGCGCCGCGGCCCAGGCCCTGCGCGCCGGCGGCGTCGGCATCTCGCTGCGCGGCGCCGACCTCAAGATCCTCGGCCGCAACCTGTCGGTCATCGCCTCGTTTGCCGAAGTGCGCTTTTCCGGCGCCGACGTGGCCGAGCAGGCGCGCGTCTACGCCGCCGTCAAGCAGGCCTCGCTGCGCATGGTCGGGCGCCCGGTCGGGTCCTGGTCCGACTTCGACGCCTGCGCCGCGCTGGGCCTGGACGCCTTCGTCGGCAAGCTGCACCTGACCCCGCGCACGGGGCCGCCCGTGAAGGGCATGAACCCGGCCCAGACCATCATCCTGCAACTGATGCAGATGGTGCAGAACAATGAGGACGTACCCAAGATCGAGGCCGTGCTCAAGCGCGATCCGGCGCTCATCTACAAGCTGCTGCGCTTCATCAATTCCGCCGGCTTCGGCGCCGGCCGCGAGGTGCAGTCGCTGCGCCAGGCCATCGCCATGCTCGGCTATGCCCCGCTGTACCGCTGGCTGGTGCTGCTGCTGGCCACCGCGAGCAGCAGCGGTTATTCTCCGGTGCTGATGGAAACCGCCGTGGTGCGCGCGCGCATGTGCGAGCTGCTGGGCCAGAAAGCCTTGCCGCGCCTCGACGCGGAACACCTGTTCGTGGCCGGCATGTTCTCCCTGCTGGACCGCCTGCTGGGCCTGCCGATGAAGGAAGTGCTGGACGCGATCCAGCTGCCGGAACCGGTGGTGCGCGCGCTGCTGGGCCGCGAAGGGCAGTACGGGCCTTACCTGGCGCTGGCCGAGGCTTGCGAACTCAGTTCCAACCTGGCGGCCTCGATGGCGGCGGCGCTGGAGCTGAGTCCGCTTGAGGTCAACAAGGCGCATTTGTCGGCGCTGGCCTGGGCGCAGAACGTCACCGCCTGAATCGCCACCACGTCGCCCCTGCGAAGGCAGGGGCCCAAGTGCTGTGCGCAGAAGGAATGCATGCTTGGATCCCTGCCTTCGCAGGGATGACGCGGGCCTTGGATTCCAGACTTCGCAGGATGACGTGGGCCTTGGATCCCTGCCTTCGCAGGGATGACGCGGGCAGCGTCACTGCCTGAATCGCCACCACGTCGCCCCTGCGAAGGCAGGGGCCCAAGTGCTATGCGCAGAGGGAATGCATGCTTGGATCCCTGCCTTCGCAAGATGACGTAGACCTTGAATCCCTACCTTCGCAGGGATGACGCGGACCGATCGCGCGGATCGGATCAGCGCTGCGCCACCCGCTCCACCACCTGCTCCAGATGCTCCCGCATCTGCATCGAAATATGTGAGATCCGGCATCCCACCTGCACCTGCTGCCCCAGCAGGAAGGTACGGAATGGACGCATCAAACGGATCTCGAGGTCGGCGCGGATCAGCAGCGAAGGGCCGAGCTCCAGTTCCACGCCCTGCAGGCGCTTGCCCACGTACAGCTCGAGCGCCTCCGACGGCGTCGCGCGCAGACCCACGCCGCCGCTGGAAAAATCGTACAGCGGCAATTCGTAGACCTTGCCCAGCACGACGAAACGGGCGATGTGGCTGGCACCGAGCGGGGCGTCCAGGCGCGGTTCGGCGCGCCGGTTCAGTACCAGGCAGGCGCCCGGGAAGGGGAGCGAGGCCAGCCTGGCTTCGCCGGGGACGATGGCCTCGTCCAGCACGATGTCGCACTGCAGCTTGGCATTGCCGTTCAGCGCCGCCACCAGCGTGATGCGCCCGGCCGGCAGCACTGCGTGGCTCGCCAGGTCGAGCGTGAAGCTGCTGTGTTCGGGGTCGACCGCATCGATGCGCGCCATGACGAACACATCCTCCGGCAGGTAGACGGTGACCGCCTCGCCCGAGGCGGCCAGCAGCGCCAGCGCGTCGCCGATATCGAAGGGATCGCGCATCTCGTGCGCGACCGAATTCAGGGTAATCTTTTCGACGGCCGCCGATGGCGCGGGCGGGCCCTTGCGCATCGACGCAAAAGCGAGATCAGTCACGGTGCCACTCCTTTTTACGGGGCTTCGGTAAAAAGCGGAGTTTGGAGTCTAGCAAGAACTGTTGATAATTTCTACAGGTAAATTGCACGGAGGAACTTATCAGACTTCGAGATTATCGATGAGGCGGGTGGCGCCGAGCTTGGCGGCGGCCAGCACCACCAGCGGTGCGCCCGCCGCCTGTTCGTCGGCGTTCGGCGCCTGCAGGTTCATGCGCTTGCGGATCGACACGTAGTCCGGCTGCCAGCCGTGCGCCGCCAGGCGTTCCATCGCCTCGCCTTCGAGGGCGAGCAGGTCGGTCTGGCCGGCGCGGGCGCGTTCGGCCACGTATTGCAGGGTCTGGTAGAGGAATGGGGCTTCGGCGCGTTCCGTGGCCGACAGGTAGCCGTTGCGCGAGGACAGGGCCAGGCCGTCCTCGGCGCGGAAGGTCTCGGCGCCGATGATCTCGGTCGGCATGGCGAACTGGCGCGCCATGTTACGGATGATCATGAGCTGCTGATAATCCTTCTTGCCGAACACGGCCACGCGCGGCTGCACGCAGGAGAACAGCTTGGTCACCACGGTGCAGACGCCGTTGAAGAAGCCCGGGCGGAACTCGCCTTCCAGGATGTTGCCGAGGTCGTCCGGCGGCTGCACGCGGTATTCCTGCGGCTCCGGGTACAGGTCTTTCTCGGTCGGCGCGAACAGCACGTAGACGCCTTCCTTTTCCAGCTTCTCGACGTCGGCCTGGAAGGTGCGCGGGTATTTCTCGAAGTCTTCGTTCGGGCCGAACTGCAGGCGGTTGACGAAGATCGATGCGACCACCGGATCGCCGTGCTTGCGCGCCAGGCGCATCAGCGACAAATGGCCTTCATGCAGGTTGCCCATGGTGGGCACGAAGGCGGTGCGCAGTTGTCCGCGCAGCTGGTCGCGCAGTTCGTCGATGGTGGAGATGATTTTCATGGTGTTGAATCCGTAAGTCTGCGCGCTAGGCCGGGGAATAGGCCAGGCGCACGTAGATCGGCGCGAAGGGTTCGGCCTGGGTAATTTCAATCAGGGTTTCCTTGGCCAGTTCGAGCATGGCCACGAAATGGACGACCACCACCGGCACGCCGGCCTGGCCGTCGAACAGTTCCGAGAACTCGACGAAGCGCGCCCCCTGCAGCGCGCGCAGGATCGCCGACATGTGCTCGCGCACCGACAATTCCTCGCGCCCGATCTTGTGGTGGGCGGTGAGCTTGGCGCGGCGCAGCACGTCCATCCAGGCGCGCTGCAGGTCGTGCGCATCGACCTCCGGCCAGACCGGCGCCAGGCCCTGCTCGACCGGCAGCGCCGGGCGCTGGAAATCGCGGCCTTCCTGGGGGATGGCGCCGAGCTGGCGCGCGGCCAGCTTGATCTGCTCGTAGTCCAGCAGGCGCCGCACCAGTTCCGCGCGCGGGTCGTCGGCTTCCTCGACCAGCACGTCCTGGCGCTTGGGCAGCAGCATGCGCGACTTGATCTCGATCAGCATCGCCGCCATCAGCAGGTACTCTGCCGCCAGTTCCAGGTTGCTCTTGCGGATCTGCTCGACGTATTCCAGGTATTGCAGCGTCACCTGGGCCATCGGGATGTCGAGGATATTGAAGTTCTGCTTGCGGATCAGGTACAGCAGCAGGTCGAGCGGACCTTCGAAGGCGTCGAGAAAGATCTCGAGCGCATCAGGCGGGATGTACAGGTCGGTGGGCAGGCGCAGCAGCGGCTCGCCGTACAGGCGCGCGATGGCGCTCTCGACCGGATCGGCTGCGGCCGTCAGGCCGTCCGGGCGGGCAGGCGTGGCGCCGCCGTCGGCGGCAGGGTCGGCGCGCCCATCGGGCGTCGCCTGTTCGGGCACCATCGTCGCCGGCCTCGGAACGCGCCCTGGCTCAGACCTTGGTCTGGTAAGGGTAGGCTTGCTGGCGCAGGCGCGACTCGGCGATGCGGCGCTGCTCGTCCAGCGTCACCGGGGTCTTGTCCCACAGCAGGGCGCGGCCGGCCAACTGGCCCGCTTCCACTTCCGGCGCCTTTTCCTTCAGTTCCTTGATGAACTTGGTGTGCTCGGACTCGTACATCGAATGTTTTTTGCTGAACAGGCTCATGGCTTTTCTCGGGGGCTGGGTCGGTCTGCGGCGGCTTATGGAAAGCCGCCGCGTCATATGAAGACGGAATGATACTGCGGCTAGGGCCTCAGTTGTGCAAGGCCTTGAGCTGGCGCGCGATGATGTCGTGGTTGAGCCACAGTACCGGCGCGATTTTCTCTGCCGCGCCGTGGAACATCAGCGGACCGGCGCTTTCCAGCACCAGCGAGGACAGGTGGTCGGTGATCAGCGCCTTCCGGTCCTTGTGCAGCGCGGTGATCTCGTCGGAGGTGCCGATCATGAGATCGGCCAGTTCCGGCGAATTGTCCATCGGCCAGGCGTCGAAGTTGCGGAACGAGGCGCTGGTCGCGGTCTGCAGGTAGGTCTCGAGCTTGTCGAGGATCGATTGCAGCGACACGCCGTCGGCCAGCAGGCTCTGGCAGATATCCCACTGCTCCTGCACCCAGGCATCGCTGGCGGCAGTGCCGCCTTCTTTTTTCAGCGCCGTCAGCAGTGGGAACAGCGACAGTTCCACGCCGACGAAGATGTCGGAAGAATTGGTGCGGATTTCCGGGCAGTTGAATACGGTTGCCGCCACGCCCTTGTTCCAGGCTGCCGTCGCGATCGACTCCAGGCGCATCTTGGCGTAGCCCTGGGTGTAGTTGGTATAGGTCTGCCAGACATAGTCGCCACCGATCAGCACCTCGGTGCCGTGGTAGCCGTAGGCGGTGTAGCGCACCTGGCCGCCCTTGGCTTCGACGCGCGCGCGGATGGGCGCCGACGCATCGATCAGGTAGTTCAGGGTATTGGCCGTGACTTCGTCGAAGTTCATCAGGATCAGCTTGCCCAGGTCGCTTTCCAGCAGGGCGCGCGAGGACATGAAGCGATCGCCGCGGCCTTTGTAGATGCGGTTGGCAATGGCCAGGAAGGCTTTGATCTTCGGAATGCCGCCCGCCATGGTGTGGGCGAAGAAGACATTCGCGCCATCCGGCACCAGCTTGTCGATCTCGGCCATCGCCTGGCGCGCCGACTCGGTGAAGCGGGCCACGCCGGCGGCGCGGCAGGCTTCGATCTTGGTCCAGTCCAGCTTGTCTTCCTGCCAGCCCTTCAGGGTCACGCCGGACAGCATCTCGGTCGGATTCTGCTCGCCGGCCGGCGCATCCATGTCGAAGCCGGCCATCAGCGGCACATTGACGATGCGGCCGCCCAGTTTTTCTTCCGCCTCGGCGTGCTCTTCCGCGGTGAGGGCGCGCAGGCTGCCATCGTCGTTGCGGCGGCCGACCGTGATGCCGACGATCGTCATGCCGGCGGCACGCGCTTCGTCGATCAGGCCATTCACATAGCCACGGCCGAACAGTTCGCCGAACAGGACGAACACATCGCCTTGGCGGAACAGCTTGGCGTCGGGGATGTGGCGAAGGGCTTGGTATTCGGTCATATTATTATCTACCATCAAAAGTATGAAGGACTGGGGCTCGGCAGGCCGGCCGCCTATTGTTGGGTGGTGCTGGAAAAAGAGCGCATTATACTGCCAGTCGCTCGTAAAGAAACCGTTGCCAGGGAGGCAAGCAGAGGGTGGGCACGGGGCGCCCACCCTGCGGTCGCGTCACCGGTCAGCGAATCCGCATCCCCGGCTGCGCACCCGGCACAGGCTCCAGCACGTACAAGCCCGGATCCGATTTCTCATCCTTGGCCGACGCACACAGCACCATGCCTTCCGACACGCCGAACTTCATCTTGCGCGGCGCCAGGTTGGCGACCATGACGGTGAGTTTGCCGATCAATTGCTCCGGCTGGTAGGCCGACTTGATACCCGAGAACACATTACGATAACGGCCTTCGCCCACGTCCAGCGTGAGGCGCAGCAGCTTGCTCGAACCTTCGACGTGCTCGCAATTGACGATCCTCGCCACGCGCAGGTCGATCTTGGTGAAGTCGTCGATCGAGATTTCCGGGGCCAGTTCTTCGATGTCGCCCGCGGCGGCGTCGGCGACCGCCGCTGCGGCCGCTTCGGCGGCCGGCGCCGCGGCAGGGGCGGCGGCGATCTGGGCCGGCTTGTCGAACAGGTCCTCGATCATCTTGGCGTCGACGCGCTGCATCAGGTGGCTGTAGGCGTTGATGGTGCGGCCCAGCAGCGGAGCGTAGACGCGCTCGCCCTGGGTGTCGGCCCAGCCGTAGGCCTCGTCGCCGAGGAAGTCGCGCACGCGCGCGGCCACCTGCGGCAGCACCGGCGACAGCAGGATGGTCAGCTGGCGGAACAGCACCAGGGCGGCGGTGCAGACGTCGTGCAGCTCGGCGACCCTGGTGTCATCCTTGGCCAGCAGCCAGGGCTTGTTCTCGTCGACGTAGCGGTTGGCGACGTCGGCCACTTCCATGATCTCGCGCAGGGCACGGCCGAACTCGCGGGCCTCGAAGGCGGCAGCGATCGTTGCCTGGCGTTCGCCATCCGCACCGTTCAGTGCGCGTGCGATCCATTCCTTGGCGGTATCGGACAGGCTGTCGGCCAGCTTGCCGTCGAAACGCTTGGCGATGAAGCCGGCGCAGCGGCTGGCGATGTTGACGTATTTGCCGATCAGGTCGCTGTTCACGCGCGCCACGAAATCCTCGCCCGTGAAGTCCAGGTCCTCGACCCTGGCGTTCAGCTTGAACGCCAGGTAATAGCGCAGCCATTCCGGGTTCATGCCCAGTTCCAGGTAGCGCAGCGGCGAAATGCCGGTGCCGCGCGACTTCGACATCTTTTCGTTGTTCACGGTCAGGTGGCCGTGAACATTGACTTTCAGCTTGTCGATGATCGGGTGGCCCGAGAAATTCAGCATCGCCGGCCAGAACAGCAGGTGGAAGGACACGATATCCTTGCCGATGAAGTGGACTTGCTCGGCGTCCGGGTCTTTCAGGAAGGCTTCGTAATCGATGCCCTGCTTTTCGAAGTAATTCTTGAGGCTGGCCAGGTAGCCGACCGGCGCGTCCAGCCAGACGTAGAAGAATTTACCCGGCGCATCCGGGATCGGGATGCCGAAATAGGGCGCATCGCGCGAGATATCCCAGTCGGCCAGTTTTTCGCCGTTCTCGCCCAGCCATTCCGAGACTTTATTGACCATTTCCGGCTGCAGGCGGCCCGGGGTGTTCAGCCAGTCCTTGAGGAACTGGAAGCAGCGCGGGTCGGACAGCTTGAAGAAATACTGTTCGGACGGCTTCAGGATCGGGGTCGAATTGGTAAAGACCGAGTAGGGGTTGATCAGTTCGGTCGGCTGGTAGGCGGCGCCGCAGACTTCGCAGTTGTCGCCGTACTGGTCCTTGGAATGGCAGACCGGGCACTCGCCCTTGATGTTGCGGTCGGCCAGGAACATGCCCTTGGCCGTGTCATAGAAACGGTCGACGGTCTTGGTGTAGATCAGGCCGGCGTCGCGCAGGCGGCGGTAGATGCCCTGCGACAGGTCGACGTTTTCCGGCGAATCGGTCGAGTACCAGTTGTCGAAGGCAATGTGGAAGCCGTCCAGGTACTGGGCGCGGCCGGCGGCGATGCGGGCGACGAATTCCTGCGGCGTCACGCCTTCCTTCTCGGCGGCGATCATGATCGGCGTGCCGTGGGTGTCGTCGGCGCCGACGAAATGCACGACGCGTTGCTGGCCATTGTCTTGCTGCATGCGCTGGAAGCGGACCCAGATGTCGGCCTGGATGTACTCCATCATGTGGCCGATGTGGAAGGCGGCGTTGGCGTAGGGCAGTGCGGTGGTGACGAACAGCTTGCGTGTCATGGTCGGAAAGCGGGGAGCATGGATGAAAAAAAGCATTTTACCAGCGGATGCCCCTGAGCGCGCAGGGGGTAATGCCGCCATTTGCCACACGGGCAAGAGCCGATGCGCCGATTTGCGCTAAACTTGCGCATTACCTCCGGAGAACCCAATGAGCATCACTGCAGAAGGCGTCAAGGCCGCCCTGGCCGCCGTCATCGACCCCAATACCAATAAAGATTTCGTTTCGTCCAAGTCGGTCAAGAACATCCAGGTCGACGGCGACAGCGTCGCCCTCGACATCGAACTCGGCTATCCAGCCAGGAGCCAGGTCGGCGCCATCCGCACGACCGTGGTGAATGCGCTGCGTGCGCTGCCGGGCGTCGGCAACGTCAGCGTCAACGTCAGCACCAAGGTCTTGTCGCACGCCGTCCAGCGCGGCCTGAAGGTCATGCCGAACGTGAAGAACATCATCGCCGTCGCTTCCGGCAAGGGCGGCGTCGGCAAGTCGACCACCGCCGTCAACCTGGCCCTGGCGCTGGCCGCCGAGGGCGCCAGCGTGGGCGTGCTCGACGCCGACATCTACGGCCCCTCGCAGCCGATGATGCTGGGCGTCTCCGGCCGTCCGATCAGCCTCGACAACAAGAGCATGGAACCGCTCGAAGGCCACGGCGTGCAAGTGTCCTCGATCGGCTTCCTGATCGATCCGGACGAGCCGATGGTCTGGCGCGGCCCGATGGTCACCCAGGCCCTGCACCAGCTGCTCGAGCAGACCAACTGGAAGAGCCTCGACTACCTGATCGTCGACATGCCGCCGGGCACCGGCGACATTCAGCTGACCCTGGCCCAGAAAGTCCCGGTCACCGGCGCCGTCATCGTCACCACCCCGCAGGACATCGCCCTGCTGGACGCGCGCAAGGGCGTCAAGATGTTCGAGAAGGTCGGCATCCCGATCCTGGGCGTGGTGGAAAACATGAGCACCCACATCTGCTCGAACTGCGGCCACGTCGAGGCGATCTTCGGCGCCGGCGGCGGCGAGAAGATGAGCAGCGATTTCGACATCGAATTCCTGGGCAAGCTGCCGCTGCAGCTGTCGATCCGCGAACAGACCGATTCCGGCGTGCCGACCGTGGTCGCCGAACCGGACGGCCAGGCCGCCGGCATCTACAAGGACATCGCACGCAAGGTGGCGATCAAGGTGGCGGAGCAGGCGCGTGACATGACGGCGAAGTTTCCGACGATCGTCGTCAAGAACGACTGAGTTTTCCAGGCGCCACGCCTGTGAATGTCAACGTCGTCCCTGCCTTCACAGGGACGACGTTTTTACGTGCCACGCTGCGCCAGCGTGAAGTTTTCCACCTGCTGCAGCGAGCCGCTCGACATATACCAGTCGTTCACCACCAGCTGCACCGCATCCACCTGCATGGTCCCGAGCGCCACATCGCGCAGCGCCTCCAGCTCCCGCGCAAACCGCGCCGGCCGCAGCAAAGGCCGCATGAAACGCAGCAGCGTCGCATGCGCCGTCACCAGCCGGTAGCGGCCATCGAGCGTGCCGTCCAGCCCGCGCGCCCGCAATGCGCTGCGCAAGCGTTCGCGCAGGGCTTCCAGCATCGGCCCGCGCGGGATGCCGCAGGCCAGCACGGCCCCGCGGGACAGCGTGATGCCGCGAAAATCGATGGCGAACGGCCCGATGCCCGCTACCGCTTCTGCCGCCGCCGCGCGGTAGTCGTCCAGGCGCGCCAGCGCCGGCGCCGCCTCCTCGTCCACGGTGAACAGCGACAGTACGGTTAAATGCAGGTCCGGCGCCGGATGGCGGTATTGCCCGGGTTCGAGCGCGGACAGGCGATCCAGCAGGGCGTCGAAGCGCGCCGCCAGCGCGGGGCAGGGGCGCGCGATCACGGTCAGGCCGCGGCGCGGGTCGGGGCCGGCGGACAGGCGCGCATCGCAATCGATGTCGCCGGCGGCAACGAGCGGGAAGGCGCGCGCCCACATGGCGTCGTAGTGCTGGTGCAGCGCGGGTTCTGGCGGATGGTCGGGCGGCATCGCCGTATTGTCGCGCAAAAAGGCGAAGTTCGGCGATCTACTCAGGCCGGGTGCGGGGCAAGCGGTTCGAGCCGGCGCGCGCGCACCTGGTTGCGGCCGGCGCGCTTGGCTTCGTACATCAGTTCGTCCGCGGCGGCGATCAGGGCCTGCGGCGCGATGCCCTGGCGGGCGCCGAAGTCGGCGCCGACCACGCCGAAGCTGGCGGTGGTGGCCAGCCGCAGCGCGCCGCAATCGATATGCTGGGCGGCGAAGGCGGCGCGCACGCGCTCGGCCAGTTCGCGCGCGCCCTCCAGGCGCGTCTCGGGCAGGATGATCAGGAATTCCTCGCCGCCGTAGCGCACCACCGTGTCCACCGATTCGCGCGTCATCGATTGCAGCAGCGAGCCGAAGCTGCGCAGCAGTTCGTCGCCGGCATGGTGGCCGTGGCTGTCGTTGATCGCCTTGAAGCCGTCCAGGTCGCACATGATCAGCGACAGGCTCAAACGGTAGCGGCGCGCCCGCGCGATCTCGCCGTCGAGCAGGGCGGCGTTCAGGTGGCGCCGGTTGTAGCAGCCGGTCAGCGGGTCGCGGATCGACAGCCGGGTCAACACCTGCTGGGCGCGGTACTGCTCGCGCCACAGGCGTGCGTAGCGGTTGCCGGCGGTGGCGCCGAACACGTTGGCGAACAGGATCAGCATGCTCATCGACGCCAAATGGCGCGCGGTGTCGGCCTGCTGGTACCAGGACAGGGCGGCGAATACCAGGCTGCCGGCGGCGGCGATCCCCAGCGCGACCAGGGCGCGGTTGGGAATGAAGATGTGGATCACCATCACGACGATCACCATCGACATCGCATGCAGCAGCACGTCCAGCGGCCGGTACCAGGTCACGACCATGAAGCTGGCCAGCCAGCATATGCTGAACAGGCTGGCGGCGCGGTAGGCTGCGCGCACCGGATCGGCCGCGCGCCGCACATGGGCCAGCAGCACGAAGGCGAGCAGGGGCACCAGCAGGCGCGCCGGCAGCGGGCCGCTGGCGGCGGCCAGGCCCAGCACGGCGAAGTCGTTGATGCCGAACATCACGTAGAACAGCGAGCACAGCAACAGTGCGCGGCGCAGGTAGCGCAGGATCGGGCCGGACTGGGCGTGCAGGAAGGCGGTTTCCGTGGCCGAACAGGAAAATTCTCCACGCAGGCGCGCAATGGCGGCGGTGCTCGGGTCGGTCGGCATGGGATAAAAGGAGGGAAAATACTGAAATAGGCGCAAGACTCTAGCCAATATCCTAATTTCTGTAAAGTAATAACTCAATTTGCTCAAAATTCGCCGGATGTCGGCAATCGGCTGTTGCAGATTGCGCAGTTCGGCATCGTCGGCGTAAGCCTGTAAAATAGACACTTGTCCAGGCGCCAGGCTCGATCCGGTCCGGCGCGGCCCAGGCAGCCGCCCGCCGCTGGCAGCCCTGTTCCCAATGAGCGACGCACCCGGGGCCCGTGCCTCGAGCGTTCCGAGCAATCCGTCCCGCCGCCTGCGGGACGTCCATCATCCGTTTCCGATCATGACCGTCCGTACCCGTTTCGCCCCCAGCCCCACCGGCTATCTCCACCTCGGCGGCGCCCGCACCGCGCTGTATTCGTGGGCATACGCCCGCCACTTCGGCGGCACCTTCGTCCTGCGCATCGAAGACACCGACCTGGAGCGCTCGACCCCGGAAGCGGTGCAGGCCATCCTGGACGGCATGAAGTGGCTCGGCCTGGACCATGACGAAGGTCCGTTCTACCAGATGCAGCGCATGGACCGCTACCGCGAGGTGCTCAAGGGCATGCTGGAAGCCGGCACCGCCTACCTGTGCTACTGCTCGCCGGAAGAAGTCGAGGCGATGCGCGAGCGCATGCGGGCGAACGGCGAGAAGCCGCGCTACGACGGCACCTGGCGCCCGGAGCCGGGCAAGGCCCTGCCGGCGGTGCCGGAAGGCGTGAAGCCGGTGGTGCGCTTCAAGAATCCGCTGGATGGCGAAGTCACCTGGCACGACGTGGTCAAGGGCCCGATCACCATCGCCAACAAGGAGCTCGACGACCTCGTCATCGCGCGCCCGGACGGCACCCCGACCTATAACTTCTGCGTCGCCGTCGACGACTGGGACATGCAGATCACCCACGTGCTGCGCGGCGACGACCATGTGAACAACACCCCGCGCCAGATCAACATCCTGCGCGCGCTCGGCGCCGAGCTGCCGCAGTACGGCCACCTGCCGATGATCCTGGGCCCGGACGGCCAGAAGCTGTCGAAGCGTCACGGCGCCGTCAGCGTGATGCAATATCCGGAGCAGGGCTATCTGCCGGAAGCCATGCTCAACTACCTGGCGCGCCTGGGCTGGAGCCACGGC
>Ga0265798_10006392_pt1 | contig 15496 bp, 14 predicted proteins | sample P3T30metagenome_FD_192430 | JGI IMG/M metagenome (GOLD analysis project Ga0265798, IMG submission 192430) | Plant litter microbial communities from East Loma Ridge, Irvine, California - P3 T30 | ecosystem: Environmental > Terrestrial > Plant litter > Unclassified | place: USA: California... | reverse complement strand
AAAACCCAAGCTGACGAGTTTCCCCTTTCTTGTTCGAGTAGGTCTCGGCGGTCTATCGAGTCTCGGAGGAGGTGGAAGCAAAGGGCTCGGGGGTCTTTCGAGCCTTGGAGGTGGAAGTAAAGGTCTTGGGGGTCTCTCGAGCCTTGGAGGCTTGGGAGGGATTGGTCGTTGATAAGGCAGAGGACGGCAATTAGCTCTCCGTTGGCTGAGAGTTGGGGTTGATGTATGTGTATGAGGATATTTGGGGTGATACGAGTATTTACATTTGGTTCGTTGGTTTGTTCGTACATATTAGAAAATACCTAGAGTGTTCCAGTCACTTGCATAGTTTTCTGAGACTGTTTCACTTGCTGAGAACTTGAGCCGGGAAAAGGCTTTTCGGCGGCAACATCATCGATTGCTTTCATCGTATAAAGAAGTCGTGGTCATTTCTTTGCTGGCTCTCCGATGAACCAAAATTTCTGGAGTCGAGAGTGGCAAGTTTCTGCGCTTGCATCCGAGCTCTAGCCGCCATTCTGTACTCTGGCTATTTCCTGCAATACCGACCCACACAACAAGAAGGAAAGAAATAAACGAACAGAGAGGAATACAAGCCGTGTGTTCAATCGCCCAATTATGTCGCAAGCGCGGCCAGATTCTTCACCATCAATCATCCCTCCCTCCAATCAAGCCATCTGAACATCCGGCAAAGTGCCATAATCGAAATTGTCGAAATTGAACGAGTTCAGGAAGCTGTCGTCGAAATAAGTAAAGACGTTCTGCGGGTCCGTCAAAGTGGCCGTCCACTCGTCCGAAGGCGTCGGTTGTTGCGGCGGCACCACAGATCCCGACGCAGTAGTAGCGCCGGGTTGGACTTGCTGCAAGCCGTCTGGCCAGCGCCGATCTCCGTCCGCGACGTTCATTGATGATGCGGGTTGCACGGGGCTGCTGCCGTTGTTGGCAGGGTATTTGGCGTCGTACAAGTTTTTCATCCAACGGGTCTTGGCGGCGAATTTGGTGAAGGAGTCGTTGTTGATGGTTATGCCGTCGATGGGCAGGGATTCGACGAGCTCAAAACGGCGCGTGAGCTCGCCGATGATGACGGAGTAGCTCAGCTCCTCACGCAGTGCTGCGAGATCCCAGCCGTCGACTTCGAGGGTGGCGAGGCGGAGTAGTGTGACGGATGCCTGGACTGATTGGCCAAATACCTGGAAGGGGAAGATGAGAAAGTCTTGCGGAAGGGTGGCGAAGTAGACTTCGAAGTAGGTGCGGACCGCTTCTACGCAGCGCCATACTGCGTCGATACGCTGCCGTAATTCGCTGCTTTCTTTTGGTTTGTTTTCTGATATTCCAGTCAAGGCGTGTGTCCAGATCGCGATGTGAGCGTTTGCTCGTTGCAGCTGAGCCAGGATTTTGGGTTTGCCCGATAGCGGAGGCATTGGAATAGCGTCCAGGTCTGCTTGGAAAGAAGTGGCGAGAAATCTGACGGGAGCGTCGAACGTCTCGATGTTTGCGACTTCTTCCGTCAAATGTTGGATCCGCACCGACGCAACCAGGAATGCGTCGGTCTCGTATTCGGCTTCGCTCTCGAGAGTAGTTGTACAATCTACCATCCAGGGTGACCACTTGAGAGCACTGAGCTTCTTGAAAGATGTCGACATCATGGAAGTGTAGAAGTAAGTTCCCAAGAAAGCTCTGCGTTCGTCATTGGTAAATTGCTGTGGCAGAGGTGCCTTTCCAGCGCCACTGTGGGCCAATTTGAACTTCTCGCAGGATTCCGGCGAGCGATCAATGTTCAGGTCAGCTGTTAATGACATGGCAAGATGGAGAAGGAGGACCGATTGCTGTGCCCAGATGATGTGTGGATGATACCTGTGGAATTAGAAGGTCAGTATGCCTGAGCGTAGCCTCTACACATTGACACTCAACTCACCACGCGATCAAGATTAGGATGCCTTGCAGCAGCTCCAATGACTTGTCGTTGCGTAAGATCATCTTCTCGCTGATCTGGCGCATCAGATCTTTGACCATGACTTGCTGCTTTGGGAGGTCGTGGAAGAAAGCTACAGTGGCAATGACTTGCATGAGGAACGGCTTTCGATGAGCCAGCTCCCACGCGTCGGTTCCATCGGGAATTACTACAAAAGGCATGCTCGCTGCCATGAGCCGAGTATACCGCGCCAGCAGGACCGAAGCTTCGTTGACGGTTATTGACGGATCCAGTGACGAGGACAGAGTGGACTGATAATTTGATGCTGGCGGCATGCCGCTCGTCGTCGAAGGCTTCGGTGCTGTAGCGCATGATAATGATTCTGACTCGTTGTAGCATTCGTCGCGCCTTATCGGATCAGGCTGGCTGATACGCGAAGGCTCTCTTTCGAGCCCTCTTTCGCTAGTGTCGTGTGAGGTTGATGGTGATGGATGTCCATGGTCGTGGGCTGTTTGTAATGTGGTCTGTGATTGGAAGGATGGCTGTGTTTGCTGTGCAGACAGGGCATGGACGAGATGGTGGAGCTTATTCTCCAGATTCTCGAGCTGTGCAGTGCGTCTGGAGGCATGTCAGGATACAGGATTTCAGTCAGGGTTGGAGAGTGTGAGGGCGTACGTGAGCTTTGTCGCCTTCCGCCTTCGCTGTACGGGCTCCTTGATTTGGCATTCCTTATGCAGCCTCGTACACCTATGCAGCCATTAGCATCGTCTACCGAGTGACGGATCTAGCACTTCCGAACCTACCTCTCACAGACTTGCTGCCCGGGCTGTCGCACGCATTTGGCCTTTGCCTTAGCACAAGTTATGCAGCTACGAGCATGCGAGTTGTGCGCAGCGGGCCTGGCGGCGGATTGGCCGACAGCGGCAGTCGGAGGCTGAATGTTGGCCATGTCCGTTCGGTGACTTTGGAGTAAAGTATCGCAAGAGCACGCGGCACAGAACAGTGAAAGCTGACGGCAGGGCTTTGAAAGAGTCGATTGAATGATGCTGCCTGGAGGCTAGAATTACATTACAAAGCAGTTCATGTCGATGGTGAGAGAAAACAACAACAGCTGAGGTGCCCAGGAACAAAGCGGAGCGGGTTTTACTTTTACCTCCGCTCCCGGAATCCTGAAGGATGTCTTGGTGAGTTCGAGACTCGAGCTGCCGGGTGATATCGTGCGGTTCCGAATGCGAATATTGCAGCCTTGTAGATACCGATATCGAGCCGTATCACGATGATCAAATGAATTTTACTCGTAACACAATGGTTGGTCTTTTGTTGTGGCCCTGGTTGATGTCGGAATTTGCCTGTTCACAGTTGTATGCCTGTTACCTTAGTCAGCGATGGGCGTATGTAGATTCAGTACATATTCAACGGATGAAAAGTGAGAAAGCCTTTAACAGCCTGTTAAGATACATCGAGTTGATGTATCGGGGAGCAAAGTGCATTAATGTGGACGAATAAATAAATGCAATTGGCTCGTCTCAAAGCCCCGCGATTCTCCATCGCAAAGCAAATCGCGTCACTACGGGTAAGCACATGTTGCGGGGCAGCCAAAAAAGTTGAGTCTGTTGGAGAGAGACAATAATCAATCGATGCTCCGACGCATTCGCACCTCTCTTAGTCGACACATACACATCGGCTTCCGCAAAATGGCCAACATCCAGACCTCATACGATGGTATGTAGCCCTGCACTGCCCTGCCCTGCCCTGCCATCCTCACCAACACCTACAATCCACATCGACAACATCTCAACACCAACTAACAACACCACTCCCAGGACCCATCCCCATCGCCGTAATCGGCGGCACCGGCCTCCAATCCCTCCCGGGCTTCACGCCCGTCGCCTCGCTCAATCCGACCACACCCTGGGGCACGCCCTCGTCGCCCATCACCGTCCTGCACCACACCCCCAGCAGCGGCAGCAACAGCGGCACGCCCATCCCCGTGGCCTTCCTCTCGCGCCACGGCCTGCACCACGAAATCGCCCCTCACGAAGTCCCCGCCCGCGCCAACATCGCCGCCCTGCGCAGCCTCGGCGTCCGCACCATCATCGCCTTCAGCGCCGTCGGCTCGCTGCAAGAAGCCATCAAGCCCCGCGACTTCGTCATCCCGGACCAGATCATCGACCGCACCAAGGGCATTCGCCCGTTCACCTTCTTCGAGGGCGGCATGGTCGGGCACGTCGGTTTCGCGGACCCCTTCGACGAGGGCATCGCCAAGGTGGTGCGCCAGTGCGGCCACAGTCTCGAGGGCGACGGTGTGCGCTTGCACGACAAGGGCACCGTGGTGTGCATGGAGGGCCCGCAGTTCTCGACGCGCGCCGAGTCGAACATGTACCGCGCTTGGGGCGGGAGCGTGATCAACATGAGCGCGCTGCCGGAGGCGAAGCTGGCGAAGGAGGCGGAGATTGCGTACCAGATGATCTGCATGAGCACCGACTATGACTGCTGGCACTCGTCGGAGGAGAGCGTGACGGTCGAGATGGTCATGGGCAACATGAAGGCGAACGCCGAGAACGCCAGGCGTTTCGTTGGCGCTGTGCTCGACGAGCTGAGCAAGGATGAGTACAAGGAGCTTGTGGCGGCTAAGCACCTCGAGGGAGCCATGAAGTTTGCTGGCGGCATTACTGCTCCTGCTGGTAGGAGCCAGGAGGCGAAGCAGAAGCTCGGGTGGCTGTTCCCGGGTTACTTTGAGTAGGATGGAAGGTTTCGAAGATGGGAACTGACATCTGCTGTACAGCGATCGATCGATAGACGCATTACGAGAGCACGATAGAGAAAGACTGCACAAAAATGCACATGACGGAATCGTCAATTCATCAAAAGAGCAAGACATTAATAGCATTCTCATGACCATGCTAACACTCAGGTAATACAGGCAAGAAGCAAGGCAACGGCAACAATCGGATATACCAAGGCGCCCAGCCGCGCTCTCTGGTCGGCAGCCGTGCCCAGGTAAGGCGCCGTGTCATCTTGCTGGTTAGTACTTCCAGTAGCGTTCGATACCAGATGGCCGCCATCAATTCCAATCGTAGACGACTTCCCACCCTCAATGACCACAACGCCTGATCCCGATGGCAGAGCCGAGTAGGTAGTCCCAGAAATGGCTACCACTGACCCACCAGCCGAGATCGTGGCACTACCGCCAACGACGTAGCTGTTAACCGCCTCGATGTCCGAACCCGGGATTGACGATCCTGCTATTGTCGTTGTCTTCCCGTCAGCCACGACAAGGATCCCGGAGTCCGAGGGAAGGGCCGAGTATGTTGTGCCAGAGATCGTTTCCGCTGACCCTCCTGCCGAGACGGTGACGCTGCCTCCGAGGATGTAGGCATCAGGCGAGTCCTGAGGCGGTGTTGTAGGAAGTGAAGCAGCATCCAAAGTCATTGACTGGCCACTCACGGCAACCACAAGCCCTGATTTCGAAGGAAGAGCCGAGTATACCGTTCCTGAGACACTGACTGCCTGACCTCCCGCGGTGACAGTTGAACCGTCTTGAAGAACATACCCCCCATCATCGTCCGGAACAACAGAGACGCGGCTCCCGGATGTAGAGCCAGCCTGTGAAAGATTCGTAACAGTCGCACTAGTCCCACCCGCAACAGCCACCACACCACTCCCCGAGCCGAGTGCCGAGAACGTCGTTCCAGAAACGACGACTGCTTGTCCGCTAGCGGAGACCGTGGCACCGTTGTCCAGAACGTAAGCGTCTGGATCCGACTCATCGACGGCGAGACTCCCGGATAGCCCGGCTGCGATGTACGAAGCGAATTCGTCTACAGGCTGGTCGACACCTGCGTCGCCATCGGATGAGTCTGAAGTCTCTGTTGTGGGACTTGCTCGGACGATGTCTATGGCTGGCGAGGATCCCCCAAGAGATGGAATAGTCGACGAGGATGGCTCGATCGGTTCCACGATCGGTTGGGTATCAGAGTTGTCGGGAGGATTAGATGGCGGGACGGCTGATGAGCGTGGGGCGTCGGGTTGCGATGGAGTTGGCGTTCTGGCCGGTCCAGTCGCTGGGCCGATAGGTTCGTCTGCTTCCTCTTGTGAGGAGGCTGGCGGATCTGCAATCGCGGAAGATCTGGATGGCGGCGAATCGTCAGGCAGGTTGTCCCCCGCAGCTTCCTGATTCGAGCTCGTGCTTGTCCTGGTCTGCGTTGGAACTGCGATCTCCGGGAGACTTGCACCTTGACTCGGGGCCGGCTCTCCTCCTGTCGACGAGTCCGTGTTTGGCTGCTGGCGACTGGATGTACTCGAAGGTAAAGTGGCCGCGTCACTGGTTGTGGGTGGTCTGATTGAGGTAGTCTCAGGCGGGCTCTCAGACGTGGAGGTCAATGCAGCGGACGTCTGTTTAAAGGGGAGCGTGACGGCCGGCACGACAGCCTCGTTCGCAGGTGTGAGTGCTACGGGCGAGCCGCCGGGGATGATGAAGGTGCACTCTGAGAACGCTGCCACGCCAGGGACGTATTCTGCCAGCTCAGGCATGACCCACCAGTTGTAAAGGTCGGTCGAGGTCCATGTAACGAGACTGGTACGGCCGTTGGTGACGGTGATGTTGGTTGCCAGGTACAAGTCTGTGAAGTATGATGTGGTGATGACACGACCCGTGTACACTCCGATGGGCGTTGATAGCCAGCCCGTGTAGTCGGTGTTCTGACAACTGGGGTTGCCGTTGGCGTCTGTTGTGGAGATCGCGCCATTTGAGATGTATCCTTGTCCGAAATAGACGTGTCGGCCGGTGGTTTCGCTCATCGTGCTCGACGGTCATTAGCTTATCCATCATGCATTCCGTCATCAGAGCTTCACTTACACAGTCATGTAAGAGAACTCGTCACTGGTTATGAGCCGGGCATACATCCCGACCAAGTTGCACTTTTCGTCAATGGTGTAAGACTTCTCTGAAGGATGATTGGGAGTCGGGTAGGCAGAGAGCGCATCTGTGTTGCAATATATCGACGTCGAGGTGGTATTGGCATATGGATCAACAGTGAATCTTGTCTCACGCAGAGTCGGCCATGAAGCATTCGCTGAAGTCCATGATGCCAAAGCCGGTTCCAGGGCTTCGAGATATCTGCAACCCGTGTGACATATGAGCGACGGCGACGGCAACTTTGACGGCGTACTGGTGTTAGCGTAGAGGCCAGACGAGGCCGTCGTGAGAGTCGCCATACAGAAAGACTGTAGGGCTTCAAAGCGTCTGAAGGTCAAGCAAGGTCAAGCAAAACCACACCGCAGGGAACCCAGCAGATATAACCGAATGAAAGCTGCAGCAGGCAAGCCTGAGGTACAGTAGTAGTAGTAGTAGTATCTCTGCAAGTCAGCAAATCAACCGACCATGCATTATATTGGAAGTGAGAGCCGCAGGCCTTGATGTGCCTATGTACCCGGGTGGATACGTAGACATAGGCAGTGCTAAACTGTGCCTCGCGTACAGTCTTATTGGCATATTCTTCGAGATGGCTTGCATGAAGGCGGTCTAGCCTTAGCTCTGGAGTGTACTTTGGCACTGTGTACCAGAGTTGTTGGACTTGTCATTCCATCCTCAGAAAGCGATTGTCTGTGCTGGAAATCTCCGGGTGTGTTATTTCAGGACAACAACGCTGGCCAATTGGCGTGGAAGATGCCTTCTCATCTGGGCCGCTGCCCAGCAATGTAGGCAATAAATCGTGCATGAAGCTATGCTTGTGGTGTACGCCACATGGTTTGTACAGTACATACTAGCTGCTGTCCGGGCACCTGGGGGTCAACTGGACTTTAAGAGATGGTCAGACAAGGCATGTTTCTGTTCGACATGTTGCGGTCGACTTGCCTAGGTTGCCAACACGGGTGCATCATCGTGTGTTTGTGTAGTAGCTAAGAGCAGCCGTTCTCAAACTCTGAGATTAGCTACATGTAGTCGTGACAAGCTCGTAGTTTTGCTTGTTGGGATCAGGCTGAGGCTGAGGTCACACAAAGCCTCCCGCAACGGCATCTTTCTTGTGCCAAGTACAATCGGTGTCCAACCGCGTCACTCCATGATCAGCGGCTTGGTTGTCCCGTGGTATGCCTTTCAATAGGACGTGATGTTGGCGTTGTATCATTGCTGACGTTGGTAAGATGTTTGGCAAGTAGAACGCAGCGTACATGTAGGTAGTAAAGTACATGTAGAGTTGAGTTGCGAGGTCCGTTATTCGGCTCCACTCATAACAACCCAAAATCGCAGTAGCCTATCTTGGCGATAGTTAGGTCCATCACCTGTGAACGTGAAACACATACAATTCGTGTATTCAATTCGAGTATTCAAAGGTCACGACAGAGAATAATACTACAACTTGGCCTCAACGTCCTCAAACTCACTCAGATCCTTGACCATCCTAGGACCCTGGCTAACCGACAGACTAGCCTTCCAAGCCCGGACGTCCTCGATCAGCACCGGCTTCTTCTTCTCCTTGTCTGCGTTAACCTTGTCATCACCGTTGGAGACGTGGCCGTTAGTGTTGGCATCCCCATTAACGTCATCCTTCGCCAGCGTCGTCGAAGAAGTAGAAAGATTCAACGAAGGCAGAATCTGCTGCAAAAGACCCTCGCCCTGCTCTGCTAAGAGCTTAATTTGCTCTTCTGCAACACCCGCCGAGTCACGGAGGTAAGAAGTCACGGTGGCGAGGACACTCTTGGAGTCTGCGCCGGCTGAGAGGTCGAGTTTGGAGAGACTGTTGGAGAGAGCGGTTTCGTCGACGGCAGTGCCGCCTATTTGGGTCAAGGCCTGCGAGAGGGCCGACGTGAGTTTCTTGACGTTTTCGCTTGTGGATGCCGCGGAGCTGCTGCCTTGGGCGATGAGGTGGATGGAGGCTTTGGCACGGGCTTCGGAGGAGGGGTGGAAATAGGAGCGGTAGAACTCCTGGAGGTCGGACTTTGTGAGGGGCTGGATGTGTTCGACGTCGCGGTGGACTGTGAGGTTTGTTAGTTGTGGTTGCTATTTTGGGGATCGCATTAGTAAAACTTACTGAGGTCGAAATCGAAAGCCTCCGAGGTGACATGGTGCCAAAGCCTGCCGGTCTCCTCGCTCAAATTCTTCAGCTTCTCCAAGCGCTTGTTGATCAGGCCGATCTTGTGCTTTCCGAAGTCTTCCTCTGAAATCTCGTCAAGCTCCTTGTCGAAGTTGATCAGGAAGTTGTCAATGCGCTGCTCCAGGTAGTCGCAATCCTTCTCGCTTTGGATCAAGATACGGAAACCCTGCACAGTGCTCAACACCATCATGCCGCTGCCTACAATATAGCCGAGTTGCTCCTGGGTGCGCAGAGTGTTGAAGCACGGTTCGTCCATCATCTGTGACATCAACAGCAGGCGAGCACGTAGTGCGCGGTCTTGGTTCTGGCCGACCATGAGGAAGTATTCGATGCAGTGGTTGACGTTATCCGCGTTCTTGAGAGTGTGTTCCCACCGGTAGTCACTGCCAGGTGGAAGCAACATGCTGCGCTTGGTAGGCCACTGACTGGCCGGCAGACGACGAGGGTTCAACGTGCGCTCAACAAGCTCCGTGATGTTCAAAGCATCCTCTTTGTGCACGTTGCCATGTACGAGGATCTCCACGTGCATCTGGCGCAAAATCTGCGGGAAGAACGCGCGTATGTCGGCTGCAGTGACCGACTCGAGCTCTTCGGTCAGCTCGAACTGCGCCCAACTACGTTCTGCGATGAGCCAGCGGGTGTATGTCGATATTTGACGGAAAGGCTCGCTGTATTCGAAGTTGCGGAGACCGCGCAAGAGCGATTCCTTGAGGATTTCAAAGCGCTCCTCTTTGACCTCAAGGTCGCGCATGGAGAGAAGGACCTTCTCGAGCAGGACAGGCATCTTGTCGTTGTATCCGTTAACACTGATGTCGAGACCAGAGGCATGAGGCGAAATGGCATAGCGCAAGCCGGCAATCTCGGCATCGTAAGAATATTCCGTGAGGCTGTCGTCGACGAGCTCCTTGTACATGTATGTCATGATAGACGCGAGCGGTGTGACGTTGGTGACTGGGCTACGCAAGCAGACGTTTACGTTCGCTTTGGGCACCCAGAACTGATCGTCCTTCTTGAACCACGTCCTCGTGTTCTCGTGATTCCGGATCAACTTGGGAGTTGTAGCCGGCGACTCGACCTCCTTCTTCTCTACATCCAGCCTTTGAGGAACAAATTCGTTCTTTCCCGGAAGATATAGATCAGTCGGGCGGCTGTTGGCAGGGGCAGACACAGTGCTCTCAAGCTCTTTCATCAAGTCTCCAGGGATCTTTTCGACTTTGTACTCAGTACCGTACCACTTTTCCTTCAATGGCCAGTCACCAGGGTATTCCTTGCTAACGACGTTGTAATAGAAGTTGTCTGGCCTCAGCTCGTCCAATCCGCGGGAGATGGCCTCCGGATCGAACTTAGTGATCAAGTACTGTCCGCTGAGAATCTGCTCTCTCGGCAGAGGCTGTTGCATCACTCCACTCAAGCCGCTTGTGGTCCTACTTGCTGGAATCTTCTGTCGGAATTTGAACTCGACCTCGTTGAGCTTTGCCATTTCGTCGACGACCCACTCCTGAGGGGGAGTGTCCTTGAGCAGAGCAACATACTGGAAGAATGCCTTGACAATCTCACGGTAGTTCTTAAGGCCGTCCTCAGTGAGAATGATGCTACAAGAAAAGTGGCCAGCTCCAGGACAAAGTGGGGCGGCGCCAGCACTCAATTCATTTGCCCAGCCTTTGGCCTTCAAGTAAGCCAAAAGACTCCCGGGGCCTTCATGGCCGATCAGATGAGAGATATAACGACTCGGCTTCGATTGCCACAGGTCCTCCTCATCAGGGTAAGGGAAGTGCAGATCCAGCTGCCTCTTCTGCATGACCGGCTTGACAAACACCTCAACGCCCAGACTTTTCTCGTCGTATACAGGAATGCCATCCCATCTCAGCTTTGGCAGGTTCTGATCCGGCACAGCGGTGAAGAACTCCTCGACCCACTCCTGCAGCTCGTCCAAGCTCTCTCTGCCAAGTACGACCAGCTTCATGCGGTTCGCCGAGTAGTGCTCTTTGTAAAAGTTGATGAAAGCATCCCTGATCTTGATTCCCTTCGCTAAAGGATCGTCGTGCAACGTCTTGTAGCTGCCCGTCGCAAAGTTGTGGTATGGATGTTTCTCGCTCGACAATTCCCTGTTCAACTGAAACATGCGCCATTGGTCGCTCTGCAGGTTCTTTTTGTTCTCGGAATCGACAGCGCGCAGCTCACGATCCAATGTGTCTTCCAGGAAGAGTGGGTGGATGAAGAATTGGGCAAATCGGTCGAGCGCGCCGTACAACGGTGCGCTCTCCTTGGGGATCGGAAGGCTCGTCTTGCTACTGTTGGCAGAGCTACCCGGACTTTTTGCTGTGGAAGAAGCGGAGAGTTCGAAGTAGTAGTTTGTGGAAGTGTGCGCGGTGAAAGCGTTTGAGTTGCCGCCGTATTTGGTCAGGTAGGAGTTGTACTCGTTCTCGCCGGGGTACTGTACGATTTTGCAATTAGATTTGTGCCAGTGTAAAGAACAATCGCATACCCTACCTTCTCAGTGCCCATGAACAGCAAGTGCTCTACGGCATGCGCTATTCCAGGCAATTCCTTGACATCGCTGAAGCTGCCGACATTGACGTCCATTGCGGCCGAGGCCTTGTCGGTATCGGCATCGTGAATGAGAAGGGCCTCGAGCTGGTTGGGCAACTTGATGACGCGGTATGAGCGGTCGTCGAGAAGAGGCTTATCGATCGTGTCGGCCAGGCGTTCAACACCGGCAGATCGGCTGTGAGAAAGAGGCTCAGCCATGCTTGCGAATGTGCGAGAGTATGGAGCGTTGGGAAGTTGTCGGGAGCGATGAAGGGAGCGAAGAGGAGGAAGGGAACAGCGGTGAGTGCGCGCACGCAATGTAGACGGGATTGGAAGAAGAATAGTAGGGTGAACAATGGGTGGTGATGACACGGGCAGAAGTGGCGGCTGCTGCTGATGACAGAGGCGAACGCTGCGCTGGAGAAGCCGCGGGAGTGAATGTAGCATGCAAAAGGCAGGTACGGAGACGAGATTGAGATTCCTTACAATGCGGTGAGAGACAGCAGCAGAGCAGGCCAGACGGAAGACAGCATATCTTCGCGGTGGTAGCATGGCCGACGGGAGTCTCAGGCAAGGCGTGTGCCCGTCGCCGTCACCGTTTCCGGCGCAGGCAGAGCACTGGCATGGCGGGGGGCCGATTTGCCCTCTCACAATGCTAAGGACAGCGGACGGACGTGCGCTGAGCACCCTGATGGATGGATGGATGGATGGGAGAAGAGACAAGACCGAACGAGACCAGACCAGACGCTTTGTTTGTGCTGCGGAGTGCGGTGAAGGTTAGTAGAAGGCAGGAAGGAAGTACAATACCATTAGCACCGCCTGCTAGACCAAGAGTCCGGTGGTACGTCCTTTGTGTTACACTACATACATGCATACTACCATGTCCACAGTCTATGTCATACTGCAGCACAAGCCCGCGGCTCGGCTTTGCTTTTACTAGTCGGTGTAACAACGCGTCTTGTAAGAACCGTGATGGCCGACAGTGGAAGAAATTAATTGAATTGTCAATCGATTTGTTATGAATGGTTATCCGTCCACTCGCCAACAGAATGGTGAACAATGAAAGTGGAGTCTTCTGTACCAAATGGGCTACGTATGTACCGCCGAGTATATATGGCATGCAATACCAGACTGGAACAGCCGCAGCTCCAAGACTCTTATTACACTACACAAGAGTCGTACCTTCGCTAGCGCGCATTCAACAACTTCTCCGATGTCCAGCTATACAGAAACGTTAGCTTTGAGTCGCAATCTTTAAAACAGGGCAGCACTCACATTCGGACTCGTCGGTCGTCGCCTGCGCTCGCAAAGATACTCGGGTTGGTGGGGTGCCAGGCCACGGCGTTGACGATGCCAGGTGAATGGGCTTCAAACTCCGCGACCGGGGCGCCTGTTTGTCGCCGCCAGATGTAAACATGAGAGTCTGCGAGGATTCAATCGTTAGCCACCTTCTCAACACTCTCAACACCAGAAATGGAGCTCACCCTCGCTGCCTGATATGACAAAGTTCTCTCCAGCACCGCCAAAGCATGATCGTATCACGAATTCTGCCTGCTGGGCACCTTCGTAGCGCATCACTTCCTCGCCTGTCGTGCTGTTCATCGTCCACAGCCTGCCGACGTTCAAGTCGTTGTCGTTCATGTTGACTAGCAACAGCGTGCCGTCCGCCGAGTAGTTGATGCTGGTGAGCTTGTCCTCCATCTGCCAGTCAGTGAGCTTTTCCTTTTCCTGCGATGTCAGATCGTAGGTCATGATCCGGTTGTCGGTTGTAGCAGCCGCCATGCGAGTGCCATCGCGAGATACAGCAACATCTGTCACCCGGAATCCACCGATAGCCTCTCGATCCCTCTCTCGCTCTCTGCTGTTGTTGGTATCCCAAGCTGGCTCGCGCCATGAGTGGATCTCATAGTTCAAGATAAGAGATGTTGGAGATGGACCACCATCACTGTTAGAACGTATGGTGTATAGCCCAAGCGGGTTCTTCGAGCTTTGAGTGCCGACGACAAACGTCAATGAATCGGGTAACCACGCTGCTGCAGTAACTGGGTAGTCAAAGTGGTCGGCCTTGCATACCATGCGGCCATCGTGGACGTCCATGACCACAAACTCGTTATTTTGCGAGCAGCTGATCAGATATCGGTCGTCGGGGCTGAATGCAACGAAGCATACGCCTCTGGCATCCGGCCCAGTTGCGCTCCGCTCATGCTCTCTAAACTCGTGGACGATTTTCCACCTGGTGGTTTCGTACACGTTGACTAGACCGTCTTTGCCAGCTGTCGCAAGTAGGGATCCGTCGTGATTGAAGGTAATATACCACACCTCATCGGTCTGGTTCTTGAGCTGCGTCAGCGTATGCAATGGGAAGTCTGATGCCGCACATTCGTGATCGGTATACAGACTGGGGGTAGCAGTCGTGTTATGGAATTGGCAGCCCAGAACTTGCTGCTCCTGGACAGACGTGAGTAGGGTGGCGAGTCTGTGCTCCGGTATCATGACCGAAGGTGATATTGACCTGGAGATTTCCGACAGGAGCTCAGCCCGGCTGTCGCCATGTGCACCATCCCATTCAGCTTTGGATCGCAGCTCCTCAGCTGATGCTATCATCATGAAACTGCCTGCAAATTAGCAAATGTCAAACGCTGCGGTTGAGCTCCAACTTACGAGGCCAAAATATGAACTCGTTCAGTCTCCTTCTTGAGAGGTGTGAGTTCATTCCGTAACACATTCAGTGCCACTCCTACATCTCTCTGCTCCAGCAATTCCAGGTACTTCTGTTGTCGTAGCAAGAATTTGAGCCATGTGGTGTCTGCGCCTTCTGTCAAAGGTAGCCCAGCTTGCGTTGAACCGTTTGGGCTACCAAATGATTGTCTGTCCTTCCGCCACGACGAAGTTGTCGTGTTTCCGGTTCCATTCCCATTTCCATTCCGTAGCGAAACGCCGCCCTCATTCTCCGATGATTCCGTGCCAAATAAGAGCGTCTCTGCCTCCTCCCACTCCCCGAGCTGTACTGCGCTTCGGAAAGCTGCTACGCTGGGTATCTCAAGCTGGTATCCACTGTCGCGCGACAGCTGCTCCGCTGCACTTTGATATCCCAGATCCGACAGCGACTGCAAAATGATTCTTGTAATCTCCTCTCTGCCATGGCCGTGGAATGGACCGTTGTCTGCTGCTACAGCGCCCGCAAAGCCGTTTCCGTTGTAGCCATTGGTCTCGCCATTGCTTCGCGCGGATCCATTTGCATGCGGCGAGGACCCGTTCTGGGACGAGCCGTTCGCAGAAGTCCGGCCTCTCTGGTGTTCCTGCTGGCTGTGCTCAAGCCGCATGTCGCGGGCGCCGTCGTCGTCCTCAAGCTTGGAAGCGCGCGCGCGCTTCCGATCTTTGGTGTCGGATGCGCCTCTGGATCGAGACGTACTAGAATCTGCAGATGGAGACGCAGAGCGCCGACGCTTATTTGGACGATCGGAAAAGCTGATGTTCTCGGTGTTGTACGCAGGTACGGGCGTAGCTGAAGGGAGTTGGGTGTGGCGAAACGATGGTGGGGATTGTGCTGTAGATACTGGTGCTGGAGGAAGACTGGGATCGGAGGGTACGGTTGGGTCGGCGGTGGTGAGTGGGGAGGTGGTACGTGGGTTGTTGTCGCCCTCCAGGACGAAAACCTAAGAGGGGTAGGACGGGTCGTGTCCGATGTTGCACCCTATAGGTAAGCCGAACACATCTGCCTCAGCAGACGGTGAGAAGCAGTTTGTAGTTCACTGGGGAGATGGTATATGAAGTCTAGTGACCACGGAGCGGTATGTCAGAGGGCAACCAGAGATTGGCTTTTCTTCTTCCGGCTTGAGTGTTCAGTCGGCGGTCTCGAGGTTGGAGATAGGCAATGCTCTGTACTGGGACGATGCGGTGTTTCTTCTGGACAAGAGATGATGCCACCAGGGCAGTTGGCAGTCAGGAAAATAGTGCAGTTTCT
>Ga0265798_10006391_pt1 | contig 15496 bp, 12 predicted proteins | sample P3T30metagenome_FD_192430 | JGI IMG/M metagenome (GOLD analysis project Ga0265798, IMG submission 192430) | Plant litter microbial communities from East Loma Ridge, Irvine, California - P3 T30 | ecosystem: Environmental > Terrestrial > Plant litter > Unclassified | place: USA: California... | reverse complement strand
AGGTTATCGAAGGTGATGCCGGCGATCTCGCGCATGGCTTCAATGGTGAAGAAGCCCTGGTGGCCCGTGATCAGCACATTGGGGAACGTCACGAGGCGGCCGAAAATGTCATCGTCGATGATGTCGCCCGAGTGGTCGTGGAAGAACAGCGCGCTTTCCTGTTCGTAGACGTCGATGGCCAGCGCCCCCAGCTGGCGCGACTTCAGCGCCGCGATGACGGCCGGGGTGTCGATCAGGCCGCCGCGCGACGTGTTGACCAGCATCGCGCCGGGTTTCATCGTTGCCAGCGTCGTCGCGTCGATCAGGTGGCGCGTCTCGTCCGTCAGCGGGCAGTGCAGGGAGACGATGTCCGCTTCGGCCAGCAGCTGCGTCAAAGGCACCATCGTGCCCAGCGGCGCGAATGCCGGCGACGGGTACGGATCGTAACCGAGCACACGGCAGCCGAAGCCTTTCAGGATGCGCGCCGTCGCCAGGCCGATCTTGCCCGTGCCGACGATGCCGACCGTCTTGCCGTGCAGGGTCTGCCCCAGCAGCCCTTCCAGCGCGAAGTTCCCTTCCCGGACGCGGGCCCACGCCCGGTGCGTGTGCCGGTTCAGCGTCTGGATCATCGCCAGCGCATGCTCCGCGACCGCTTCCGGCGAATAGGCCGGTACGCGCGCGGCAAACATCCCATAGCCGGCGGCCGCCTGCAGGTCGACGTTGTTGAAGCCGGCGCAGCGCAGCAGCAGCGCGCGCACGCCCAGGCCGTGCAGCACCTCCAGCGTGGCGGCATCGAGCACGTCGTTGACGAACACGCAGACGGCCGTGCAGCCTTGCGCCAGGATCGCCGTTTCCGCATTCAGCGCGGTGGCGTGGTAGTGGATGTCGACGGTGTCGTTGCGGGCCGCGCGCGCCTCGTCGAAGAAGCGGCGGTCGTAGGGCTGGCTGGAGAACATGGCCAGCTTCATGCCGCCACCTTCCCGGCCGAAACGGCGTTGCGCGCCAGCCACTCGACAAACGCGCCTGGCGGCAGCGGCCGCGCGTACAGATAGCCCTGCGCCTCGTCGCAACCGATTTCCCGCACCAGCGCCCGCGCCCCTTCCGTCTCGACGCCTTCGGCGACGACGCGGTGTCCCAGGTCGTGCGACAGCGTCGCCATCGCCGCCACCAGCGCGCGGCGGCGCTCGTCGTGTTCGACGCCGCGGATGAAGCTCTGGTCGATCTTGACCACGTGCGCCGGGATCGTCTGCAGGTAAGACAGGCTGCTGTAACCGGTGCCGAAATCGTCGATGGCGATGCGCACGCCGCTGTCGTGCACCGCCTGCAGCGTGCCGTGCACGGCATCCAGGTTTTCCATGGCCGCCGTCTCCGTCACCTCCAGCTCCAGCCGGTCCGGCGGCACCCCGTGCCGGGCCAGCCGCAGTGCGATGGCCTCGGCAAAATCCGGCTCCAGCAGATTCGGCGCGCAGACGTTGACGGACAACGTCAGGTCGATGCCCTCGCCCTGCCACTGGCGCAGCTGGCCCAGCGCGGCGTCCAGCACCCAAGCCGTGGCGGGCCGCGCCATCGACGTCTGTTCGACGATCGGCATGAATTCGCCGGGCGAGATCTCGCCCAGCTGCGGGTGGGTCCAGCGCAGCAGCGCTTCGGCGCCCACGCAGCGGCCCGTCGCCAGGTCGACGCGCGGGTGGTAGACGAGGCGCAGCTGGGCCGGGTCTTCCAGCGCCCGGCCGAATTCGTTGAGCAGGGTAAAACGGCGCCGGTAGGCGTCGTCCTGCTCCGGCGAATAGATGCCGATGTGCTCACCCGTGGCAAACGCATCCTCGACGGCGTTCTGGGCGATGCGCAGCACGTCCAGGCAGGCCATTTCTCCCAGCACGAACGGGGCGATGCCGACTGCCGGCGTCGTGACGAAGCGCGACGTCGACCACTGGTCGTAGCCGTTCAGCCAGCGCCGCAGCAGCACGACGCACTCGTCCTCGCCCATGCCGGCCGGCGCGATCATGACGAACTGCGTGGCGCCCAGCTGGTACATCTTTTCGCCGCGCGCGACGGTCGTGCGCAGCGAGCGCACGGATTCGCTTACCAGGCTGTCCAGGTACGAGGAACCCATCACCCGGCTGGCGTTGGCCAGCTGCGCGGCACTGGCCAGGTTGATCAGCACGGCCAGGCGACGCTCGCCCGCCGGCCGGTCCTTCTGCAGGTCGGCGAAATCGTCGATGAACTGGTTGCGGTTGGGCAGGCCACTCATCGGGTCGATGCGGCCCAGCGCGTGCTGCAGTTCGATCTGGGCCATCACCATGGCTGCCAGGTCCGTCAGCGCGGTCTGCTCGGCCTGTGTTACCTGGCGTGGTTCCATGCCCAGCACGCACATGGCACCCAGGCAGAAGCCGTCGCGGGTCGTCAGCGGCGCGCCGGCGTAGAAACGCACGCCGCTGTGCGCCAGCGGACTGTCCTGGAAATACTCGTCGGCCAGCAGATCCGGCACGACCAGCGTCGCGCTGTGGTCCGCCACGCTGGCGCAAGGTGCCCGCATGCGCGGGATTGTCGTGTGCTCGACGCCCACGCGCGACTTGAACCACTGCCGGTCGCTGTCGGTCAGCGACACGGCCGCGATGGGCAGGTTGAACAGCTGCGCCGCCATCCGCGTGATCCGGTCGAACGCTTCGCTGGGAGCGGTGTCCAGCAAGTCGAGCCGGCGCAATGCGTCCAGCCGTGCCGCTTCATTCATCTGTGCCATGGGTATCTTCTCTTGACGGGCGACGCACGAAATGCCGCCGCCGCGGGACCATTTTACGCGGCCCCGGGGCCGGCTGCACAGCCGGCCGAGCATCCATGCTTGAGTTACCACACATTAACATCTATTTCTTCGTGAACATTCGACAATGTTACAGCGGAAGCGTTAACACGACGACATCGTCGGCCCGAGCCGTCACAAAACCCAGCTCCTGCGCCAGCCGCAGCATCCGCACATTGTCGGGCAGGACGGTGCCGACCAGCTCCGTCATTCCCTGCGCACGGCAGTAATCGATCAGGCAAGTCATCAGCATGCGGCCCAGCCCGTGCCGTTTCAGGTCGCTGCGCACGGTCACGGCGAATTCGCCGCGGATATTGTCCGGGTCGGCCACCACACGCGCGACCCCCAGCGTTTCCCCGCCGCGCGATGCAATGAAGGCCATCTCGCGCGCGTAGTCGATCTGCGTGAAGCGGGCCAGCTGGGCCGGCGACAACTCGCGCAGCGCGGCAAACAGGCGGAAATGCACGTCCTCGCTTGACAGGGCCGAGAAGAACGCCAGGTGCGCAGGGCCGTCCTCGGGCCGCACCGGCCGAATGACGACCTCCTGTCCGTCCCACATCACGCGGCGTTCCAGGTGCTCGGGATACGGCAGGATGGCCAGCCGTGCCAGCGGGTCGATGCCGGCGGCGACCGGCGACAGGCGAATGCGCGCATCCAGCGCAATGACGCCGTTGCTGTCGGCCAGCAGCGGGTTGATGTCCAGCTCCGCCAGCTCGGGCAGGTCGGCCGCCATCTGGCCGATGCGTACCAGCGCGTCGCACAAAGCCTCCATGTGGACGGGCGGACGGTCGCGGTAACCCGCCAGCAGCCGCGCCACGCGCGTGCGGCTGACGAGGTCCGCCGCCAGCACGCGGTTCAGCGGCGGCAGGGCGATGGCCTGGTCGGCCGTCACCTCCACCGCCACCCCGCCCTGGCCGAACAGCACGACGGGACCGAACACGGGGTCCAGCGAGATGCCGACAATCAGCTCCACGGCGCCAGGACGCCGCACCATCGTCTGCACCGTATAGCCGTCGATACGCGCGCCGGGCTGGCGCTCGGCCAGCCGCTCGGGGATGTCCGACAACGCCTGGCGCAGCGCGTCCGGGTTGTCGATATCCAGCACGACGCCGCCCACGTCGGACTTGTGCACGACGTCCGGCGACAGCAGCTTGACGGCCACCGGATAGCCGATCCGCTCTGCCGCCGCCAGCGCCTCCTCGGGCGTCGCGGCGACCACCGTCTGCGCGACGGGAATGCCGTACGCGACCAGCAGTGTCTTGCTGTCGGCCTCCCCTACCCGCGTGACGCCCCGCGCCAGCAATCCCGCCACCTGGGCCCGCGCGCCTTCGCGGTCGACAAGGCCGCCGGGCAGTGCCGGCGGCACCTGCATCAGCAGTTCCTGGTTGCGACGGTATTGCAGCAGTTGCAGGAAGCCCTGCACGGCGCCTTCCGGTGTGTCGAACACGGGCAGCCCGGCATCGTGGCACAGCCGGCGCGCCGCCGCCACGCTGTCGCCGCCCAGCCAGCAGGTCAGCACGGGACGCCCGGCCGTGCGCAGCAGCGGCAGCAGCACTTCCGCGATGGCGGCGCTGGGCACGATGGCCGTCGGCGCGTGCAGCAGCAATACGGCATCGACTTCCGGCGCCGCCTGCAGCACGGCCAGCGCGTCGCGGTAGCGCTCTGGCGGCGCGTCGCCGATGATGTCGACGGGATTGCCGTTCGACCAGGTGAGCGGCAGCACGCCGGACAATGCCTCGCGCGTGGCAGGCGTCAGCATGGCCAGCGTGCCGCCGCCGGCGATCAGCGCATCGGTCGCCATGACACCGGCGCCGCCGCCGTTGGTGACGATCGCCAGCCGCGGCCCGCGCAGGTTGCGCGGCCGGGCCAGCACGGCAACGGCATCGAACAGCGCTTCCGTCGTCAGCACGCGCAGCATGCCGGCGCGGCGCAGCGCGGCGTCGTAGACCAGGTCCGCACCCGCCAGCGCGCCCGTGTGGCTGAACGCGGCGTGGGCGGCTTCCGCGACGCGACCCGCCTTGACGATCAATGTCGGCTTGCCGCGCGCGGCGCTGCGGGCGGCGGACATGAACTTGCGCGCATGCCGGACGCTTTCGACGTACAGCAGGATCGCATCCGTACCGGGGTCGCCGGCCAGGTAGTCCAGCAAGTCGCCCACGTCGACATCGCTGCCGTCGCCCAGCGAAACGAAGCTGGAAAAGCCGATGCCACGCGTGCGGGCCCAGTCCAGCACCGTCGTCACCAGCGCGCCGGACTGCGAGACGAACGCCAGCCGGCCCGGCAGCGCATTGGTCGGGGCGAAGCTGGCGTTCAGGCCGATGCCAGGGACCAGCATGCCAAGGCAGTTCGGGCCGAGGATGCGCAGCAGGTGGGGTTTGGCGGCATCCAGCGCGGCCTGGCGCAGCGCGCCGTCCAGCCCGGCACTGAGGACGATGGCGGCGCGCGTGCCGCGCGCGCCCAGTTGGGCGATCAGGTCGGGAACGCTCGCGGCGGGCGTGCAGATGACGGCGAGATCGGGCGCCGCCGGCAGCGCCGGCACGTTCGGATAGACGGGCCGGCCCGCCAGTGTGGCGTGCTTCGGATTGACGGCATAGATCGCGCCATGGAAGCCGCCGTCGAGAATATTGCGGTAGACGGTCGCCCCCACGCTGTGCTCGCGGCTGGAGGCGCCGATGACGGCAACGGAACGGGGGTGGAACAGGTATTGCAGGTTACGGATCGTCATCCGTGTCTCCTTGACGGGTCACTTGACCGATATCAAAGAGTAGTCAATCTACCGTCGCGCACGATTGATGCAAATCAAAATTTTGTGAACAGGCGCGTCTCGGGCCGCAGGCCTCCAGGCAGGGTGGGACCAAAGAGCGCATCCGACAGGCTGACACTCGAGGCCATCATTGCGCCCTACCGCCGGACTGCATAAGCGCTTGTGCCAATGTTTCGGCCATCTCCGCCAGCCTTGTTTCCGTCGACGCACCGGCATCGTTGGCCAGCAATACAATGCCGACCTTGGCTTCAGGATAAAGCATTGCAAAGCTCGTGGTGCCGAAACTGCCGCCCGCGTGGCGAACGAGGCGCTGCCCGTGCTTGCGGTTGAGGAACCAGTAGAGCCCGATGTCGTCACCCCGCTCGTCCGTGCCCCGGAAAGTCATACGATGCGCCAGCGCGACAACCTCGTCTGACTCGTCGAGGTTCCATTGCAGATAGCGCAATTGGTCGGCAATCGTGGATTTCAGGTAGCCGGCCGCCGGGATCTGGCGCCAGAACGACAGCTCGGGCATGGGATTGCCTTTGCCATCGTAGCGCACCGCATAGCGGGGCAAATCCGCCTTGCCCACGAATGTCGTCGTATCCGTCATCCCAAGGGGGGCTGCAATCAGTCGCGCGACCAGCGCAGCATAGGACTCGCCGTAGATCCGCTCGAGCACGATGCCGATGAGCTGGGCGCCGGCATTGGAATAACCGAATTTCGTACCTGGTCGTGAGGTCAGGCGCACCCTGGCCACGGCTTTCAGGAAACGTTCGCGCGTCATCTCGCCATACTGCGTGGCCAGTGTTTTCGGGTTGGCATTCCCTGGAAAAGGCGGCAGATTCTTGGGGAGGCCGGAAGTATGATTGGCGAGATCGACGATCCTGATCGGGTCGCCATCGAGCGCCAGGTTGACGCAGCTTGCTGGCAGATACCGACGCACGTCGTCATCGAGAGCGAGCTTGCCGTCCACGACAGCCTTGGCCAGCAGCATGCCCGTATAGGTTTTTGTCAGGGAAGCCAGTTCGTAGATGGTCGTCGACGTCGGCCTGACGAAGCGATGTCGATCGATACTGCCGTAGTTGAAGGTCCTCTGCCAGCCATCCCGAATGACACCGATCGACAGCCCCACATGGGCCGGATCGGCAACGAAGCGCGAACCGAGGGAGTTGGCAAGCGTATCGAGGTCCTGCGCCGGAGCGGGAGCCGCATGGAACATTCTCGGCAACAGGACCAGGCTTGCGGCAAATTGGCGTCTGCTCGTAGTCACAGGATTCGTCAGCGCTCGGCTCGATGGAAAGAAGTTCACTGGACAAATGCTTCTGACCGGTTGCAGCACCCAGTGTACGTCAGCCTGACATGATCCTGCGGCGGACGTTATCGGGACGCCGGATTCTCGCGGACCTTCTCAGCCGACACACGATACAGACTACTTCACCCGCTGCTTCTCCAGCTTGCGCGCCAGCGTGCGCCGGTGCATGCCCAGGCGCCGCGCCGCTTCGGAGATATTGAATTCCGTTTCCGCCAGCACGGCGTGGATATGCTCCCACTCCAGCGTCTTGACCGACGTGGCCCGGCCCGTCAGCTCCACTTCCGCGCTGCCCGCGACGTGTTCGAAGGCAGCCTCGATATCGTCCGTGTTCGACGGTTTGGCCAGGTACTGGCAGGCGCCCAGCTTGACGGCTTCCACGGCCGTATTGATGCTGGCATAACCCGTCAGCACGACGATCAGCATCTCCGGATCGTGCTGGTGCAGCATCTGCACGCACGACAGCCCCGACGAATTGCCCTTCAGCTTCAGGTCGACGACGGCATAGCCCGGCTCGCCCGGTGCCAGACCTGGCAGCAATGCAGCGGCCTCGTCCACGTTGGCCGCGTGCAGCACGCGGTAGCCGCGCCGCTCGAACGAACGGCCCAGGGTGCGGGCAAACGCTTCGTCGTCCTCGACGATCATCAGGGTGCGGGGAACTTCCGCTTCAGTCATGCAAACTTTCCTTTTCCAGTGCCAGCGACGACAGCGGCAGCCGGATCGTCACTTCCGCCCCGCCCTGCGCCAGGTTGCGTGCCGCCACCGTGCCACCCAATGTGCGTGCGACGTTCACCACGAGGAACAGGCCGAGGCCGCTGCCGGGCCGTCCCTTCGTCGAATTATACGGTTTGCCGATCTGCGCCAGCACGCCGCTGTCGAAGCCGGGCCCGCGGTCCGTCACGCGCAGGATCAGCTGGCCGTCCTGGCGCGACGCTTCCATCGCCACCCACGCGGGCGACGCTTCGCGGGCGTTGTCGAGCACATTGCACACCATCTGTTTCAGCGTCTCGTCAAAGACGACGGGCAGGTCGGTGCCGAAGTGGTTGTCGTACTGGAAAGCGCCGACGGGCCGGCTGGCCTGCCACTCGCGCGCCAGCTCGTCGAGGAACGTGCGCAAGGTCGTGCGGGCGGACGACTCGCCGCGCGTCTCGCCGGCCGACAGCAGGATGCCGCTGACGATGGCCTTGCAGCGCTTCAATTGCGCCTGCATCTCGCCGATCTCTTCCAGCAGCTCGGGATTGCGGGCGAATTCCGGCATGCGTTTCCAGTCGCCCAGGATGACGGACAACGTCGCCAGCGGCGTGCCCAGCTCGTGCGCGGCACCGGACGCCAATAAACCCATGCGTACGACGTGCTCTTCCTCGACGGCGCGCTGGCGCAGGTGGGCCAGCTGGGCGTCGCCGGCGCGCAGGTTCGCGGTAATGCGCGTGATGAAGAACACCAGCAACCCGGCAATGAGCATGAAGCAGATCAGGAGGCCTTGCACGTACAGCGATTCGATGCCGCGCTCATGGTCCAGTGCGAGCGGCAGCGGCAGGTAGTACCGCGACAGGCCGGCCAGGCAGACGACGGTGACCAGCACGAACGTCCACGCATACGCGGGCCGCAGCAGCACGGCGGACAGGATCACCTGCAGCAGGTAGAGGAAGGCAAACGGATTGGTGGCGCCGCCGGACAGGTACAGCAGGGAGGTCAGGATGGCGACGTCCACCAGCAGCGCCATGAACAGCTCGGTGTTGCGCACGTAGCGCACCTCGTGCCAGCGCAGGTGGCTGGCCACGTTGAAGGCGATCAGGCAGGCCAGCACCTGCAGCATGGGCACCAGCGGCAGGCGGATGCCGTACACCAGGTTGGCCCCGGCGATGGTGGCGACCTGGCCGATGACGGCCAGCCAGCGCAGCTGGATCAGCTGCATCATGTTCTTGTGGCCGGCCATGAATTCGACGCCGGCCGCGACAATGCCCTCGCGCTGGTAGCGCCGCCGTTCAGTTACCTCGTTGCTGTCCGACATCCCGTTCCCTCGTCTTGCGGCGTTCGTAACGCAGGACGAGATAATAGCCGCCCGCGACCATTGCCGCCAGAGCGAACCAGGTCAGCGCATACACGAGGTGGTTGTTGGGGAAGGCAATGACGGTCAGGCCGCCGACGGGCTGTTCGCTCGCACCAACCGGATATTCCTGGCCGGCGGGCGCGTCGATGAAGTACGGCGCCACGTTCGACAGGCCGCGCGCCGCCGCGATCACCGGCACGTCGCGGACATACCAGCGCTCGTGTGCCGGGTCGTTTTCGCGCAGCAGGCGGCCCTTCGGTTCAGGCATGCGCAGCAGGCCCGTGATGTCGGCGCGCGGGCCGAATGCGCCGGCGCACGGCTGCGGCCCCGCTTTCGGCGGCGCCGGCCGCTCCAGGTCGCCCGACTGCATCGGCACGAAACCGCGGTTGATGAAGACAAGATGGCCCTCGTCCGTGCAAAGCGGCGTCATCAGCCAGAAGCCGATGCCCTTTGCCGTGGTTGTCTGGACGCGGGTGGTGAGATCGTAGAGGAATCTGCCGCCGACCCGCACGCGGCGGTATTCGTCGGACTCGGCAGTGACGCGGGCCCACTGCTGCGGGCCCGGCGGTGCGACAGGTGATGCATGCACGCGCTGGTCGACGCGGTCGATCAGGTCAAGCTTCCATTGCAGCCGCTTGACCTGCCACGTGCCCAGTGCGGCGAACAGGCAGAACGCCAGTACCGCGCAGACAGCCAGGACGATTTTTCCTCCGGAAGTACTGCGCGATACCGTCGTCATTACATGTCGTGCATCTGTTGCGGGGTATGGCCTTCCATCACCGGCATCATGTTGGCGTTCATGTGGTACATGACCCAGATGGAACCGGCCAGCGTGATGACGACGATGATGACCGTGAAGATCAGCGCCAGCATGTTCCAGCCGCCCTCGGACTTCGAGTTCATGTGCAGGAAGTAGACCATGTGCACGACCATCTGCACGGCCGCGAAGCCGAGGATGACGTACGCGGTCGTGGCCGGGCTTTCGATCACGTGGTTCATCACCAGCCAGAACGGGATCGCCGTCAGGATCACGGACAGCACGAAGCCGATCACGTAATCCTTCATCGAGCCGTGCACGGCGGAGCCGTCGGCGTGGTCGTGGTGGTCGTCGTGGCCGTGACCGTGACCGTGGTGTTGATTGTGGTCGCTCATGGCAGGACTCCCATCAGGTAGACAAAGGTAAACACGCCGATCCAGACCACGTCCAGGAAGTGCCAGAACAGCGACAGGCAGTTCAGGCGGCGCATGTTCGCCGCGTGCAGGCCGTGCTTCGAGATCTGCACCATCAGCGTGACAAGCCAGATGGCGCCGAACGTGACGTGCAGGCCGTGGGTGCCGACCAGCGCGAAGAACGACGTCAGGAAGCCGGAACGCTGCGGACCGGCGCCTTCGTGGATCAGGTGCATGAACTCATAGATCTCGACGCCCAGGAAGCACAGGCCGAACAGGCCCGTGACGGCCAGCCACAGCAGCGTGCCGCCCTTGTTCTTGACCTTGGCCTGCAGCATCGCGAAGCCGTACGTGATCGACGAGAACAGCAGGAACGCCGTGTTCAGTGCGATCAGCTTCAGGTCGAACAGCTCGCCGCCCGACGGGCCGCCGGCGTAGTTGCGACCCAGGACTGCATAGGTCGCGAACAGGCAGGCGAAGATCAGGCAGTCGCTCATCAGGTAGATCCAGAAACCCAGCATCGTGCCGTGTTCCGGATGGTGCTCGCGCACGAGGTAGCGCGAGCTCGGGTCGGCGCTCATCGCGCCGGCGGAGGTTACGTTAATGTCAGACATGGCTTCCCAGCAAAGCGGTGTGTTGTTCCTCGGTGCGGGTCACTTCTTCCGCCGAGATGTAGAAATCGCGCTTGTAGTTGAACGTGTGGCCGATGATCACGGCCATCATGGCGACGAAGCCAATCACGGCCAGTGCCCACATGTGCCAGATCGTGGCGAAGCCGATCACCGCGGACAGTGCCGCGATGATGAAGCCCGCACCCGTGTTCGACGGCATGTGGATCGCGACGAAGTCCTTCAGCGGACGCTTGTAGCCGTTCTTCTTCATGTCGGCCCACGTATCGTTATCGTGCACGACCGGGGTGAACGCGAAGTTGTAGTCAGGCGGTGGCGACGACGTCGACCATTCCAGCGTACGGCCGCCCCATGGGTCGCCCGTGACGTCGCGCAGCTGCTTGCGGCGCATGAACGACACACCGAACTGCACCAGCATCGCGCCGATACCCAGGGCGATCAGGACCACGCCGAACGCAGCCACCTGGAAGTACGGTGCCAGCGAAGGATCTTCGATGTGGTTCAGGCGACGCGTGACGCCCATGAAGCCCAGTGCGTACACCGGCATCCATGCCACGTAGAAGCCAACCACCCAGAACCAGAACGACACTTTGCCCCAGAACACGTCGAGCTTGAAGCCGAACGCTTTCGGGAACCAGTAGTTGATACCGGCGAACAGACCGAACAGCACGCCGCCGATAATGACGTTGTGGAAGTGCGCGATCAGGAACAGCGAGTTGTGCAGCACGAAGTCGGCCGGCGGGATCGCCAGCATCACGCCCGTCATGCCGCCGATCGTGAACGTGACCATGAAGGCGACCGTCCACATCATCGGCAGTTCGAAGCGGATACGGCCGCGGTACATCGTGAACAGCCAGTTGAACAGCTTCGCGCCCGTCGGGATCGAGATGATCATCGTCGTGATGCCGAAGAACGAGTTCACCGACGCGCCGGAGCCCATCGTGAAGAAGTGGTGCAGCCAGACCAGGTACGACAGGATCATGATGACGCAGGTTGCGTACACCATCGACGTGTAGCCGAACAGGCGCTTGGAGCAGTACGTCGACACGACTTCCGAGAAGATGCCGAAGCAAGGCAGGATCAGGATGTACACCTCGGGGTGGCCCCAGATCCAGATCAGGTTCACGTACATCATGGCGTTGCCGCCCAGCTCGTTCGTGAAGAAATGGGTGCCCAGCAGGCGGTCCATCGACAGCATGCCCAGCACGGCCGTCAGCACGGGGAACGCGGCGACGATCAGGATGTTGGTGCACAGCGCGGTCCATGTGAACACCGGCATCTTCATCATGTCCATGCCGGGGGCACGCATCTTGACGATCGTGACGAGCAGGTTCACGCCGGACAGCAGTGTCCCCACCCCGGCGATCTGCAACGACCAGATGTAGTAGTCCACCCCGACGTCAGGCGAAGCCAGGATGCCGGACAGCGGCGGGAAGGCCAGCCAGCCGGTGCGGGCGAATTCGCCCACGAACAGCGAGGCCATGACCAGCACGGCGCCCATCGTCGTCATCCAGAACGAGAAGTTGTTCAGGAACGGGAACGCGACGTCGCGCGCGCCGATCTGCAGCGGCACGACATAGTTCATCAGGCCGGTAATGAGCGGCATCGCCACGAAGAAGATCATGATCACGCCGTGGGCGGTGAAGACCTGGTCGTAGTGGTGCGGCGGCAGGAAGCCGGCGGAGTCGCCAAAGGCGATGGCCTGCTGGGCACGCATCATCAGCGCGTCGGCAAAGCCGCGCAGCAGCATGATCAGGCCCAGGATCATGTACATGATGCCGATTTTCTTGTGGTCGATACTGGTGATCCAGTTCTTCCACAGGTAACCCCAGACGCGGAAATACGTCAGGAGGGCGACCAGGGCGATGCCGCCCAGGGCGACGCCGGCGAAGGTGGCGAGCAGGATCGGTTCATGGAACGGAATCGCTTCCCAGCTCAGCCTGCCGAAGATCGGATCGGTTTCAGTTGGATACGCTTGCATTGTCAGTCTTCATGGAAATGGTGGGCTTGTCGGCAGGCGTCGTGCATACCTCGGCACCCAGTTGTGCTACCCGTGCGATTTCGCCCGGATTGGCTTTCTTGCCTGCTTCGTGTTGCGCTTTCTTGTGCGCCGCGGCAGCAGCATTGCGCTGCGCGTCTTCATGCATCGTCTGCGCCATGCACTTCGTGCCAGGCTCGACGCACAGGTTGACGATCGCGCTGTACAAGGTCGGGTCCACGGCAGCATAACGGCGCACGGGGTCCTTCTCGCTCGGCTTGGCCAGCTGGACGTAGTCCGTGCGGGTCAGTTCGCCACCGCCGGCTTTCATCTTCGCGACCCACGCGTCGAAGTCGCCCTGCGGCATCGCGTGGTACTTGAAGCGCATGCCCGAGAAGCCGGCGCCGCTGTAGTTCGACGAGAAGCCGTCATACGTGCCGGCCTTGTTCATGACGGCGTTCAATTGCGTTTCCATCGCCGGCATTGCATAGATCATGCCTGCCATTGCGGGAACATAGAACGCGTTCATGACCGTGGATGCGGTAATCTTGAACTTGATCGGACGGTCCACCGGCGTGACCAGTTCGTTGACGGTTGCAACGCCCTGCTCCGGATAGATGAACAGCCACTTCCAGTCCAGCGCGACGACTTCCACCGTCATCGGCGTGACGCCGGCGGGGATCGGACGCTTCTCGTCCAGGCGCTGCAGCGGACGGTAAGGATCCAGCAGGTGGGTGCTGATCCAGGTGATCAGGCCCAGCACGATGATCAGCAGCAGCGGCACGCCCCAGATGACCAGTTCCAGTTTCGTGGAGTGATCCCAGTCGGGTGCGTAGGTTGCCTTGGTATTGCTTTGACGATAACGCCAGGCGAAATACAACGTGAGGAAAATGACGGGAACGACGATCAGCAGCATCAGGTAAACGGAGACCATTACCAGATGAGCCTGCTGCGCCGCGATATCACCGGACGGATTCAACACCACCGTATTGCAGCCGGTGAGCCACAACAGGGGGAGAAGCATCAGTCCGCTGCGAACTTTTGATGTTTTCATTAAGTTATGTGCGCTACAGAGGATTGAGAACATGTTACTGTACCGTCACAGGCATGCGGAATGGAATTGGACACTTTGTCCCACCCCCGGTGTCATACCCGGCGATGTCGACTTGGTGTTCGGCTGTTGTAGTTCGTAGTGGCGGCACATTTTGCTAAGACTTGTGAACAAATGACATGAGAGACGAATATGGCAACGACAACTTTTGACGGCAGTAACGGGCTTCATGCGGTCCCACCGGATTATCAGCCAAGTCCCACCAGTGACGGCGCACGCAACATTAATGCAAGGGACGGTGCCATCCACCCTGGCGAAATCGCCGTCGGCGTGGTAATCGGGCGGGCCTCGGAATATTTCGATTTCTTTGTCTACGCCATCGCTTCGGTGCTGGTCTTCCCCTCGCTGTTCTTCCCGTTCGACGACCGGCTCGACGCCACGCTGTACTCCTTCATCATCTTCTCCTTTGCCTTCATCGCCCGGCCGTTCGGCACGGTGCTGTTCATGTGGCTGCAGCGGCGCTACTCGCGCGAAGGCAAGCTGACGGCCGCGCTGTTCCTGCTGGGGGTCTCGACGGTCGGCATCGCCTTCCTGCCCACGTACGCCGACGCGGGCAACACCGGCATCGTCCTGCTGGCACTGTTCCGTATCGGCCAGGGCGTGGCGCAGGGCGGCTCGTGGGACGGCCTGCCGTCGCTGCTGGCACTGAACGCCCCGCACAACAAGCGCGGCTGGTACGCCATGCTGGGCCAGCTGGGCGCCCCGGTCGGCTTCATCATCGCCGCCGGCATCTTTGCCTACATGGTGGCCAACCTGTCCGTGCTGGACTTCCAGGCATGGGGCTGGCGCTTCCCGTTCTTCGTGGCGTTCGCCATCAACGTCGTCGCGCTGTTCGCCCGCCTGCGCCTCGTCTCCACGCCCGAGTACTCGCGCCTGCTGGACGAGCGCGAGCTGGAGCCCGTCGGCCTGTCCGAACTGTCGCACACGCAGGGCCGTAACATCATCATCGGCGCGCTGGCCGCGCTGGCCAGCTATGCTCTGTTCCACCTGGTGACGGTGTTCCCGCTGTCGTGGGTGCAGCTGTACTCGACCCGCTCGCTGGACGGCTTCCTCGTGCTGCAGATGTGGGGCGCGGCGCTGGCGATCGTCGGCACCGTTGCTTCCGGCCTGATCGCCGACCGCTTCGGCCGCCGCACAACGCTGGGCACGCTGGCCGCGCTGATTGCCGTGTTCTCCGGCTTCGTGCCGACGCTGATGCAGGGCGGCGAGACGGGCCAGAACATCTTCATCCTCGTCGGCTTCGCCCTGCTGGGCCTGTCGTACGGCCAGGCCGCCGGTGCCGTCACGGCCAACTTCTCGCCGCGCACCCGCTACACGGGCGCCGCGCTGACGTCGGACCTGTCATGGCTGGTCGGCGCCGCGTTCGCTCCCCTCATCGCACTGGGACTGTCGGCCAACTTCGGCCTGGGTTACGTCAGCCTGTACCTGCTGTCCGGCGCGGTCGGTTCGCTGGCGGCGCTGTCGCTGAACCGGGCGCTGGAAATCCGCGATTGATCAGGGGGACTGGCTCCGGTCCGCCGGACCGGTGCCTGTCCCCGACGTGCTGCCTCCAAAGGCTGCGCACTTCACCCATCGCAATGCTGTGCTTGAACAGCCACCGCTGACAATGGCGCGCGCCAAACGTCGGGGACAGGCACCAATCGTCGGGCCGGAAGGCCCGAAGATTCGTGCCCGTCCCCGGTGACGCTGCTGGCTCATCTCCCCCTCGCCACACCCCATTCCCGTTT
>Ga0265798_10006390_pt1 | contig 15496 bp, 14 predicted proteins | sample P3T30metagenome_FD_192430 | JGI IMG/M metagenome (GOLD analysis project Ga0265798, IMG submission 192430) | Plant litter microbial communities from East Loma Ridge, Irvine, California - P3 T30 | ecosystem: Environmental > Terrestrial > Plant litter > Unclassified | place: USA: California... | reverse complement strand
TTCTAGGCGGCCGTCCGCACGGCACTGCACCGGGTGCCGTGCACGGCACCGTGTCCAGACCCGGTGCGGTGCACGGCACCCGATGCAGTGAAGCGCAGCGCAGCGCTACATCGAGGGGTGCGTGCTCGACAGCCCGCCGTCGACGACGAACTGCGCGCCGGTCGAGAACGCGGAGTCGTCCGAGGCGAGGTGCAGGGCGAGCCCGGCCACCTCCTCCGGCATGGCGAGGCGCCCGCGCGGGCTCATCGTCTTGAAGGCGTCGAGCAGGGCGGGCTGGGCCTCGACCTGTCGCCGGAACAGCGCCGTGTCGGTGGGCCCGGGGTGCAGCGAGTTGATGCGGATGTCCCAGCCCTCCTGTGCCGCGTGCGCCGCGCTCGACCGGGTGAGGCCGACGAGGGCGTGCTTGCTGGCGGTGTAGGCCGCGTCGTCGCCGAACCCGAGGAACGACGTCGCCGGGGCGAGGTTGATGATCGAGCCGCCCGAGCGCCCCGGGTTGGCGCGCATCTGCTCGATGGCGAAGCGGGTGCCGAGCATGACGCCGGTGACGTTGACGGCGAAGACGCGGTTCCAGCTCTCGAGCTGGGTCACGTCGATCGACTGGCCCGAGACGATGCCCGCGTTGTTGACGAGCACGTCGAGCCGCCCGTAGCGGTCGGCCACCCTGTCCATCACGCGCTTCCAGTCGCCGCCGTTGGCGACGTCGTGCTGGATGAACTCGGCGCCCGCCTCGGCCGCGACGGCCGACCCGTCGAGGATGTCGGTCGCGACGACCTGGGCCCCCTCGTCGGCGAAGCGGCGGACGATGGCCTCGCCGATGCCCGAGGCGGCTCCCGTGACGATCGCGACTCTTCCGGACAGACGAGACATGGGTCCTCCTCGGGGAGCCCGGCACGGGATGCCGGGTCGGTGCTCCGGAGGGTCGCTCCGGGATGACGGGATGACGGGCCGCCGGGGTCGGACAGGGCCGTCGTCAACGTTACTCCTCGACGAGCATGCCCCCGGTGCGCTCCGAGGCCGGGCCCACCGCCGTGACCGTGACCACCGCCTCCCCGCGCTCGTCGCTCGAGGCGAGGTCGACGACCGCCGAGATGCCGAAGTCGTGGTCGCCGTCCGGGTCGGCGAGGATCTGGCGCACGCGCCACACCGTGGGCAGCTGCTCGATCTGCAGCATGTGCGGCCCGCGCGCGTCGGTGTCGGTGCCGATCGAGTCGTACTCGTCGAAGTACCGGTCGAGGGCCTGGCCCCAGCGGTCGGCGTCCCACCCCGAGGAGGCGTCGAGCCGACCCAGCCCCTCCGCGTCGTCCCGGGCCATCAGCTGCACCCGGCGGAACATCTCGTTGCGCACCGCGATGCGGAACGCCCGGTCGTTCGCCGTGAACCGGCGCAGCACCGGCGGGACGATGTCGTCGTGGGCCTCGGCCTCGCGGGGGTTCAGCATCTCCTCCCACTCGTCGAGCAGGCTCGAGTCGACCTGGCGCACCAGCTCGCCGAGCCACTCGATCAGGTCGGCGAGCTCGGGCGTCTTCGCCTCGTCGGGCACCGTCTGGCGCAGGGCGCGGAACGCGTCGGACAGGTAGCGCAGCACCAGGCCCTCCGACCGGGCGAGGCCGTAGAAGGCCACGTAGTCGCCGAAGGTCATCGCCCGCTCGTAGAGGTCGCGCACGACCGACTTCGGGCTCAGGGCGAAGTCGCCGATCCAGGGCTGCGAGGCGGCGTAGGTCTCGAACAGGGCCGTCAGGAGCTCGTCGAGGGGCTTGGGCCAGGTCACCTGCTCGAGCAGCTCCATGCGCTGGTCGTACTCGATGCCCTCGCGCTTCATCTCGGCGACGGCCTCGCCCCGGGCCGTGAACTGCTGCTGCGAGAGGATCGGCCGCGGGTCGTCGAGGGTGGCCTCGACCACGGAGACGACGTCGAGGGCGTAGGTGGGCGACTCCCGGTCGAGCACGTCGAACGTCGCCAGCGCGAACGGCGACAGCGGCTGGTTGAGGGCGAAGTTGGCCTGGAGGTCGACCGTCAGGCGGATGGTGGGCGCGCCTCCCTCGGGGTCCTGCTCCTGCACGACGACCTCGGCGGTGCGCAGGGTGCGGTAGATCGACACGGCCTGGCGCGCCATCGCGTACTGCGCCGCCCTCGGCTCGTGGTTGTCGAAGACGAGCGAGCGGACGTTCGCGAAGACGTCTCCCCCGCGCCCGATGACGTTCAGCAGCATGGCGTGGGTGATCTGCATGTGCGAGACCAGCGCCTCCGGCTCGGCGGCGATCAGCTTCTGGAAGCTCGGCTCGCCCCACGAGACGAAGCCCTCGGGGGCCTTCTTGCGGACGATCTTGCGCTTCTTCTTCGGGTCGTCGCCCGCCTTCTCGATCGCCTTGAGGTTGTCGATCTCGTGCTCCGGCGCCTGCAGCACCACCGTGCCCGAGGTGTCGTAGCCGGCGCGGCCGGCCCGCCCGGCGACCTGGTGGAACTCGCGGGCCGTGAGCTGCCGCATGCGGGTGCCGTCGAACTTCGTCAGGGCGGTCAGCAGCACGGTGCGGATCGGCACGTTGATGCCGACGCCGAGGGTGTCGGTGCCGCAGATCACGCGCAGCAGGCCCCGCTGCGCCAGCTGCTCGACGAGGCGGCGGTACTTCGGCAGCATGCCCGCGTGGTGCACGCCGATGCCCGAGCGGACGAGCCTGCTGAGCGTCTTGCCGAAGCCGGTGCTGAACCGGAAGCCCCCGATCAGCTCGGCGATCTCGTCGCGCTGCTCGCGGCTCGCGACCTTGATGCTCGACAGCGCCTGCGCCCGCTCGAGGGCCGCCGCCTGCGAGAAGTGCACGACGTAGACCGGGGCCTCGCCGGTCGAGAGCAGCTCCTCGACCGTCTCCTGCACGGGGGTCTGCGCGTACGAGTAGTGCAGCGGCACGGGGCGCTCGACGCCCGTGACGCGGGCGACGGGCCTGCCGGTGCGACGCGAGAGGTCGTCGACGAGGCGGGTGACGTCGCCGAGCGTGGCCGACATGAGCAGGAACTGCGCCCGCTCGAGCAGCAGCAGGGGCACCTGCCAGGCCCAGCCGCGCGACTGGTCGCCGTAGAAGTGGAACTCGTCCATGACGACCTGGTCGACGTCGGCGTCGGCCCCGTGCCGCAGCGCGAGGTTCGCGAGGATCTCGGCGGTGCAGCAGATGATCGGGGCGTCGGGGTTGACCGACGAGTCGCCCGTCACCATGCCCACGGCCTCGGGCCCGAAGAGGTCGACGAGGGCGAAGAACTTCTCGCTGACGAGCGCCTTGATCGGGGCCGTGTAGTACGTGCGCCTGCCCTGGCTCAGGGCGACGAAGTGGGCGCCCGCGGCGACCAGCGACTTGCCGGTGCCCGTCGGGGTGCTGAGGACGACGGAGGCGCCGGAGACCAGCTCGATCATCGCCTCGTCCTGCGCCGGGTACAGGGGCAGGCCACGGCTCTCGGCCCAGGCAGCGAAGTCGGTGTAGGCCGCGTCCGGGTCGTACGACTCGGGCCCCGGACGCTCGGGCAGCAGGGCGGACAGCGGGGCGGCGGGAGCGGGCGACATGATGTGTCGATCCTGCCCCATCAGGGCCGGGCCGCGGTGCCGCCGGAGACGACACACGCCCCCGTGGTCGAGCCGGGCTCGAGCGGAGGCGTGCGGTCGCGCCCTCGGACGAGGTCGGGCGGGATCGGATCAGGAGACCACGCTCGGTCGCACGTCGACGATGACGGGCGCGATGTGCCCCGGTAACCAGCCGGTGAGCACGGTTCACCATAGCCCCGGGCTCCTGGGCGTCGGGGGGTGAACGACAGGTGATTCATGCGTCTGAGGAGAACTGGGGAGGTCAGACGGCGACGTCGGGATCGACCCGCAGGTCGTGCACCTCGTCGAACCCGGCGGGCCGCAGGTCGTCGAGCACGGCGAGCGCCTCGTCGTCGTCGAGGGAGCCCTCGACGCTGACGGCGCCGTCCGTCAGCCGCACGACCCACGTGCTGCTCGAGTCGTCGGCGAGCACCTCGCCGCCGAGGGCCGTGCCGACGGAGCGGCAGGACGACCCCGCGGACGCGCACGGTGCGTAGGTGTCGACGTCCGACGGCGGGACGAGGCGGACCTGGTAGTAGGTGTCGGGCACGTCGCCGCCCGTGACCGTCCCGTCGTCCTGCACGACCTGGTCGCCCGGCGAGACGTACGAGTACGAGAGGTCGGAGTACTCCCCCGGCAGGCTGACCTGCCGCAGCAGCCAGCCGTCGACGGGAGACCCGGGCGACTCGCCGGGCACGAGCACCGGCCCGTCCCACGCGGCGTCGTACCGCGCCTGCTGCCGGTCGGCGCGCACGTCGGCGACGCCGACGGTCGCCACCACGGCGACGAGGCCGAGCGCAGCGACCCAGCCGACCCAGCGGGCCCGCACGACGCGGGCCGCCGCGGCCGGCACCGACCAGAGCAGGGGCACCAGCACCCAGGCGAGGGCCCCGGCCCCCACGACGTCCGTGACGGGGGCGGCGAGTCCGCCGACGATCCCGATCGCGACGAAGGCGAGCAGGAGGGCGAGACCGGCCGAGAAGAGGCCCGAGAACCGGGTGCCGTGCCGGCGGCCCCGCACCGAGAAGAGGACGACGAGGGCGGCGACGAGACAGCCGAGGAACACCCCGCCGGCCAGGCCGACCAGCAGCACGCCCAGCCCGTCGGTCGGGCTCGAGCCGCCCGAGCCGGCGGCGCCCGCGATCATCGCGACGCCCACGGTGGTCGCGGCCCCGGCCGCCAGGCCGCCCCCCACGGCCCCGAGCGAACGTCCGACGGTCAGGGCCGGTCGGTCGTCGTTCGTCATCTGCGGCCCCCGTCGCTGTCGTGACCGGATGCTATCGCAGGGGCAGGTGCCCGCCGAGCACGTCGTCGACCTGCTCCACGGCGCCCTCGCGCGCCGCGTCGTCGGCGGCCGAGCCGGCGTGCTCCTCGACGGGGGCCGGGTCGTCGCCGTGCACCGCGGCCGCGTCGTGGCGGGGGTCGACGTCGTGGTCTGCGGGATCGTGGCTCTGGGTGTCGCTCATGGGGCGCCTCCTCGTGTTCTGCGCCGCCGGCCGGCGGCGAGCGGGGCAGGACAGCCCCGTCCCGACCGACCGTACCCGCGCGCGTGCGCCGTCGACACGGTAGACAGGAGGAGGCGCAGCGAGCGCCGCCCCGAAGCACCAGGAGCCGCAGACGATGACGTCACCCACCCCGTCCCCCACCGCCCTCCGCGTCGCCGTCACCGGCGGCAGCGGCAAGCTCGGCCGCGCCGTCGTGCGCGACCTCGCCGCGCACGGCTGGGAGGTCGTCCTGCTCGACCGGGTGCCGAGCCCGGACCCCGTCGAGGGCGTCACGTTCGTGCAGGTCGACCTGTCCGACTACGGCCAGGTGCTGCAGGCCCTGACCCACGTCGACGACCGGTACGACTCGATCGACGCCGTCGTGCACCTGGGCGCGATCCCGGCGCCCGGCCTCGTGCCGAACGCGACGCTGTTCCACAACAACGTCACGGGCAGCTACAACGTGTTCGCCGCGGCGCGGGCCGCGCACATCCGCAACGTGGTCTGGGCCTCGAGCGAGACCCTGCTCGGCATCCCCTTCGACCTCGACCCGCCCTACCTGCCGCTCGACGAGGAGTACGCCGTTCGCCCCGAGTCGTCGTACTCGCTGGGCAAGGCCCTCGACGAGGAGATGGCGCGCCACTTCACCCGCTGGGACCGCCAGCTCAAGATGATCGGCCTGCGCTTCTCGAACGTCATGGACGACGGCGACTACGAGGACTTCCCCTGGGACGAGACGCCCGAGAAGAAGACCTTCAACCTCTTCTCGTACATCGACGCCCGCGACGGCGCCCAGGCGGTGCGCCGGGCGCTCGAGAGCGACCTCGTCGGCTACGAGGCGTTCATCATCGCGGCGACCGACACGGTCATGGCCACGCCGACGGCGGTGCTCGCCGACCAGTTCTGGCCGGACGTCGAGCGCCGTGCCGCCGTCGAGGGCACCGACTCGCTGCTCAGCAGCGACAAGGCGAGGGACCTGCTCGGGTTCGTGCCCGAGTACAGCTGGCGCACCTGGGGCGACCGGGTCGGCAAGCAGCCGGAGGCGGCGGTCGCCGACGAGGACGACCTCGACCTGTAGCGCCGGGCGTCTGGTCTCGGACGTCGGGCGCCGGGGCTCGTCTCGGTCGCGAGGCGCCCGGGCGCCGGCCCCTACGCGCGCAGCATCCCGGTCGTGACGAGCTCGCGCACCTGCGGCAGCAGCTCGGCCGTGAGCGCGACCTCGTCGGCCTCGAGCAGGTGGGCGAGCGCCCCGACGATCGCGCCGACGCTGAGCTCGCCGTCGCAGGCGCCCACGAGCGCCGAGAGCGCCGTGCCCGACTCGACGGAGCGCGCGAAGCCGCCGCCCTGCCGCAGCGTGATCACCGTGGGGTCGTCGTTGCCCGGCCAGTAGTGGCGCTCCTCGGTGACGTCGCCCGCCACCGTCAGCCGGGCCGCGAGCAGGGCGGCGTCGTCGAGCGAGCGCACCAGGTCGACGGCGTCGAGCGTCGCCCCGAGGTGCCGGCCGAGGCCGACGTCGTTCGCGCCCAGGCCCCCGAGGAGGCGCTCCGTGCGCACCACGGGCTCGGTCGCCGGGTCGGCCGGTCGCCTCAGCGTCACGTAGCCGAAGCCGATCTCGACGACCCCCCGCTGCTCGAAGTCGCCGAGCCACGCCTCGTAGAGCCGCTCGAACTCGGGCGTGCCGGCGCGGGTGCCCCCGTCGCGGATCCACGTCTCGGCGTAGGCCGCCGGGTCCTGCAGCTCGCGCTCGACCACCCACACGTCGAGGGGAACGTCGCCGCGCTCGACCCAGTCGCCGACGGACCAGGCACCGCGCCCGCCCGAGCCCGCCCCCCGCGTCTCCCAGTTGCCGAGCAGCTGGGCGACGCCGCCCGGCACGAGGTGGGCGCCGACCTGGGCGACGACCGACGCCACGAGGGCGTCGCCGACCATGCCGCCGTCGCGGTACTCGTACTCGGGCACGCCCGGGGCCCGCGGCGTGATGACGAAGGGCGGGTTCGACACGACGTGGTCGAAGAGCTCGCCCTCGACGGGCTCGAAGAGGCTGCCGAGCCGGAACTCGATGCCGTCGACGAGGTTGAGCGCGGCGTTGAAGGCCGCGAAGTCGAGCGCCCGCTGCGAGATGTCGGTCGCGACGACCCGACGCGCGTGCCGGGCCACGTGCAGGGCCTGGATGCCGCAGCCGGTGCCGAGGTCGAGGGCGCTGTCGACGGTGCGCGGGATCATCAGGCCGGCCAGCGTGGCCGAGGCTCCCCCGACGCCGAGCACGTGGTCCTCGCGGAGGGCGCCGCCCAGGGCGAGCTCGCCGAGGTCGGAGGCGATCCACCAACTGGCCTCCCCCGACGCGTCGACGAACGAGTACGGCCGCAGGTCGACCAGCGCCCGGACCACGCCGTCGGCGACCTCGACCAGGCCGAGGCGGGCGGCGCCCTCGGCGCCGAGGCTCGGCAGGGCCGCGTCGACCTCGTCGACCGGCTGCTCCACGCCGAGCACGAAGAGCATGGCCAGCGTCGCCGCGCGTCGCAGCGACGGCACCCGGGAGGCGCTGCGCAGGAGGGCGCGCCGGGCGGCCATCCGCTCGCCCCGGAACAGCGCGGCTCCGGCGCTCGCGCCCCAGGCGTCGGGCCCGCTCAGCCGGTCGACCGTGAAGTCCGAGGAGGCGAGGTCGGCCCGGAGGCGCGCGAGCAGGTCGGGATCACGGGAGAGGAGGGGCACGCCTCCATCTTCGCGGACGCGCGGGCCGCTCGACCACCGGCCACGGCTCGGCGCGGTCCCCCGCCCGGGGACGACGGCGCCGCCCGCCCCGGAGGGCGGACGGCGCGGCGGGGCATCGCTCGTCAGCTGACGTAGACGACGTCCTCGTAGTCGTAGCCGGGCGAGATCTGCAGCACGAGCTGGGCCGGGTCGGCGACCGAGTAGCCCTCGAGCCAGCTGATCGACTGCCCGGCGGGCACGGCCGTCGTCGGGGAGAGCCCGACCTTCTGGGCCGAGTCGAAGACGCGGTCGCCCTCGACGCCGCCCGACGTCACCGACGAGTAGACGAGCGACGGGTCGAAGTTCGCCCCGGTGCCGTTCGTCAGCGTGATGCTGACGGTGATGTCGGCCGCCTGCTCCGAGGTGTCGGCGTAGTCGCTCGGGGTGAAGGGCTCGGGGGCCGACACCGTGATCGAGACGCCGTCCTCGAACGTGTACGTCTCGCCGAAGGCGAGGTTCTCGGCCGAGGCCGCGTCCTCGGTGGGGTCGTCGCTCTCGGAGGTGCCGTAGCCGTCGTCCTCGCCGTACACGCCCTGCGTGTCGCGGACGCTCTGGCTGACGGCGATGCCGAAGACGAGCACGCCGATCGACACGAGGATCGCGAGGCCGGAGAGGGCCGTGCCGACGATCGCCAGCAGGCGCCCGCCGGTCTTGCGGAGCAGCGCGACGATGCCGAGCGCGAGACCGGCGAGCGCGACGAGGCCGCCGACGACGATCCACGACAGCAGCAGGCCGACGCCGCCCAGCACGAGCGACGCGATCGCGAGCCCGCTGCCGCCCTGCGGACGGGGCGCGCCGCCGTAGGGAGCGTAGGCGGAGGGCTGACCCGGCTGGCCCCAGGGCGCCTGGCCGGGCTGCCCCGGCTGACCGTAGGGAGCCTGCCCCGGCTGCCCCGTCTGACCGTAGGCAGCCTGGCCCGGCTGACCGTACGGCGACGGCCCCGGCTGACCTGCCTGGGCGTAGGGCGGCGGACCAGCCTGGCCGGCCTGGCCGTACGGCGCGGGACCGGGCTGTCCCGGCTGGCCGTACGGCGACGGCCCCGGCTGGCCGGAGCCGTACGCGGGGGCGCTCGACGGCGCGTCGCCGTAGGCCGGCGCACCCGGGCGCTGCGGCGGCCCGCCGACGGGCGCGGACGACGGCGCGGCGCCGGGCACCGAGCCGTCGGGACGACCCGGCCCCGGGTACGGCGCCGGCGGCTGCGGGGCCGACGGGGACTGCGGGGGCGTGGGCTCGGACGGGCCGGTCGGCTGCTGCGGATCGCTCATGCCACCGAGCATGGCATCGAGTGCAGCCTCTGCACCGTCAGGACCCGCAGTCCGACGAGAATCGTGGACAGAACGATCGGTGGTCCCCCTCTGTGGAGGGACGACCAGCGCATCGACGCCGCCGGGGCGACGGCGACGTCGTCGGGGCGGACGACGAAGGCCCTCCCGAGCGGAAGGGCCTTCGTGGTGGTGGAGCTAAGGGGATTCGAACCCCTGACCTTCTCATTGCGAACGAGACGCGCTACCAACTGCGCCATAGCCCCTGACGTGCTCCACAACGATAGCACCCGAGGAGGCGGTGGTCCGAATCGACGCGATCGGCACCTCCTCGAGGCGGCTCAGACGGCGCGTCGCCGTTCGAGCGCCTCGTCGAGGCTGAAGCTCGGCTGCCCGAGGTCGTCGACGATGCCCATCCGCGCGAAGCGGCTCGGGGCGGCCGGCGCCGACGCGGGCGCGACGGACTCGGGAGCGACCTGGCTCGGCGTCTGCGACGGGGCGGACGTCGGCGCCGGGGTCGGCACGGGCGTGCGAGCGGCCGACAGGGCCGCCTCGGCCCGTGCCGCCTCGCGCAGGGCCTGGTGCTGGGCACGCTGCGACTCGCGCAGCGCCTGGACCGAGCGCTCGGACTGCCGCCGGAGCTCGTCCGCGGGCGACCCGGTCTCGGCGGACGACGTCGGGGCCGCCGCCGCGGCGGGACGTGCCGCGGCACGCTGACGACCGCGCCGCAGGTACAGGGGGGCAGGCACGGGGACGGGGGTCCACTCGCGCGACGCGGGCTCGGCCTCCGCCTGCGGCTCGACGAGCGACGAGGAGAAGTCCTGCAGGGGCTGCGCGACCCGAGGGGCGGCGGAGGCCTGACGGCGCGCGCGGGCCTGGGACACCGCGGCGAGCTGGGCCAGCACGGCGACGGCCCCGGCGCCGAAGACGAGGCCGGCGACGGACGCGACCCAGAACGACGTGACCGCCCCGGCGACGACCGCGACGACGCACGCGACGAGGACGAGCGTCGACACGAGACGCGACCGACGGAGGCGGCGGGCGGCGAGCACGGGATCGTGGTCGGCCGCGCGCAGGGCCGGCGCCGCGGCCGCGAGCTCGCGGGTCACGGCGCGCTGCCTCGCCGCCTCGTGGGCGCGGCGGAGCGCCTCGCGGCGGGCCTCCTCGCGGGCGAGGACGCGCTGGGCGTCGGCGATCGAGCGGGCGTTCGCCTCGATGCGGACCTCCTCGGGCAGCTCGGCCGTCTCGGCCAGGATGCGGAGGGTCTGCTGCAGGCGCACGGCGTTGCGCTCGGTGGCCAGGTACTCCTGCCGCCTCTGCCAGGTGGGCACGAGGTAGACGAGCCAGAGCACGGCGACGAGCGCCAGCACGAGGCCCCCGCCCCACGACCCGATGTCCATGCTGACGAGGGTATGAGCGGAGGCACGGCGTGTCCGCGATGTCGCGGGGTGTGTCTCGGCGGGTTCGCCGGCCGCGGCCGGTCCGCCGAGCCCCGGAGGAGGCCCGCGGACGACGTCGCCGCGCCACGGCGGGAGCGCGCCTAGAGGGGCAGCGGGCGCCCGGCCTCGGCGAGCGCCTCGGGCGGCACGCTGCCCTGCCCGGCCGGCACCGTGCCGGACCGCCACCGGTGCAGGACGCCCTCGGGCACCTCCTCGGCCACCAGGGCGAAGCAGAAGTGGTCGCGCCACATGCCGTTGATGTGGATGTAGCGCCGGCGCAGCCCCTCGTAGCGGAAGCCGAGCTTCTCGACGACACGGAGGCTGGGGGCGTTCTCGGGGCGGATGCAGATCTCCATGCGGTGCAGCCCGAGCACCCGGAAGCAGTGGTCGGTCGCGAGGGCGACCGACGTCGGCGTCGCGTCGTGGCCGGCGGCGGACTGCGTGACCCAGTAGCCGATGGTCGCCGACCCGAGCGAGCCGTAGGTGATGCCGCTGACGTTGAGCTGGCCGACGAAGCGGCCGTCGAGCTCGATCGCGAACGGCAGGCCGAGCCCCGCGCGGGCGTTCACCTGCAGCGAGCGGATGCTGCCGCGCACGTCGTGGCTCGTGAAGCCGTTCGGGTTCGTCGCCTCCCACTGCCGCAGCCACGACCGGTTCTCGGTCAGCGCCTGGTCGAGGTCGCGCGTGTCACGCAGACGGAGGGGCCGGATGCCGACCCGCCCCTCCGTCAGCGTGGGGATGCTCGTCACGTGGTGGTCGCCTACTCCAGACCAGCCGTGAACTCCTTGAGCCACGGGCGGAGCTCGTCGCCGAGGTCCTCCCGGTCGCTCGCGAGCTGCACGATCGCCTTGATGTAGTCGAGCTTGTCGCCGGTGTCGTAGCGACGACCGCGGAAGACGACGCCGTAGACGCCGCCCGTCCACTCCTCGGCGCTCGCCATCTTCATGAGCGCGTCGGTCAGCTGGATCTCGCCGCCCTTGCCCGGCTCCTGCTTCTCGAGCACGTCGAAGACCTCGGGGCGGATGACGTAGCGGCCGATGATGGCCAGGTTGCTCGGCGCCTCGCCCTGCGGGGGCTTCTCGACCAGGCCGGTGATCTTGACGACGTCGTCCTCGTCGGTCTGCTCGACCGTGGCGATGCCGTAGAGGTGGGTCATCGACGGGTCGACCTCGAGCAGGGCGACGACCGTCGCGTTCTTCTGGCCCTGCACGTCGATCATGCGGGTCAGCAGCGGGTCACGGGCGTCGATGATGTCGTCGCCGAGCAGGACGGCGAACGGCTCGCGGCCCACGTGCATCTTGGCCCGGAGCACGGCGTGCCCGAGGCCGAGCGGGTCGCCCTGGCGCACGTAGTGCATGTCGGCCAGGTCGGTCGACTGGTTGACCTTGGCGAGCTTGTCGTGGTCGCCCTTCTTCTTCAGCGTCTCCTCGAGCTCGGAGACGTGGTCGAAGTGGTTCTCGAGCGCGTTCTTGTTGCGCCCGGTGATCATGAGGACGTCGGTGAGGCCCGCGGTCACGGCCTCCTCGACGACGTACTGGATCGCCGGCTTGTCGACGACGGGGAGCATCTCCTTCGGCATGGCTTTGGTCGCGGGGAGGAATCGGGTACCCAGGCCGGCGGCGGGGATGACTGCTTTGCTGATCGTGAAGCCCATGCCGCTCAGCGTATCCACCCGCGGCGTTCCGCGGGGGGCACATTTCCTGCCCGTACCATCGGGGACATGACGGACGAGGTCGGCAACGCCAAGCGCGCACTCCGGGCAGAGCTGCGACAGCGGCGCCGCAACCAGGGCGAGCACGCCCGCGAGCAGGCCACGGCGGGCCTCACCCGGCACCTCGTCGACCTCGCGTCGGGCCTGGCGGTCAGGTCGGTGTCGGCGTACCTGTCGACGGCGGACGAGCCGAGCACGCGGCCGTTCCTGAACTGGGCGCACGCGAACGACATCCGGGTCCTGTTCCCCGTCTCGCGCCCCGACGGCCTCCTCGACTGGGCCGTCGGCGACGGCGAGACCGAGACGCTCGGCCTCTTCGACCTGCCCGAGCCCGTCGGCGAGGTGCTGAGCCCGATGGCGATCAACGACGTCGACCTGATCATCGTGCCGGCCGCCTGCGTCGACCACACCGGCATGCGCATGGGCTGGGGCCGCGGCTACTTCGACAAGACCCTCGGATCGATGGAGAAGCGACCCCCGGTCTATGCTGTGGTGTTCGACTCCGAGTACGTGGAGCAGGTGCCGCGCGAGCGTCACGACCAGCCCGTCGACGGCGTCGTCACCCCCAGCGGCATCCACGAGTTCTGATCTCGTCCGCCGCCCCTCGACACCAGCTAGGACGCCCGTGCCCACCTACTCGTACCGCTGCACCGAGTGCGGCAACGCCTTCGACGTCGTCCAGTCGTTCACCGACGACTCCCTGACGGTCTGCCCCGTGTGCCAGGGCACGCTGCGCAAGGTCTTCAGCCCGGTCGGCGTCACCTTCAACGGGTCCGGCTTCTACCGCACCGACTCGCGCAGCGGCTCGGGCTCGTCGTCCGGCTCGTCGTCGACGTCCGAGAAGAAGAGCGCAGGAGGCGGCGGCGCGACGACCGGGTCGGGCACGTCCTCGAGCGGGTCGTCCGGCTCGTCGGGGGGCTCGTCGTCGGGCAGCTCCGCGTCCGGCGCCTCGTCGTCCGGCGGGTCCGGCTCGGGCGGCTCGTCCGCGGGCGGCTCGGGCAGCTCCTCCTGACCCGTCGCGGCCGACGGCGCCGCGGAGTGGTTAGGTGGTCGGCGACGACCACCCACCTGATCGAAGGAGCACGCCTGTGAAGGGCTTCAAGGAATTCGTCCTGCGCGGCAACGTGATCGACCTGGCCGTGGCCGTGGTCATCGGAGCCGCGTTCACGGCGATCGTCACGTCGCTCGTGACCAACGTCTTCAACCCGCTGATCGGCGCCGCGTTCAACGCGACGATGCTCGACGACGCCCTCGTGGTGAGCATCCCGACCGTGAGCGGCGACACGGCCGACCTGCGGTTCGGCGCGGTCCTCGGCGCCCTGATCAACTTCCTGGTCATCGCGGCCGTCGTGTACTTCTGCCTGGTCCTGCCGGTGAACAGCCTGCTCAAGCGCACCTTCGCGAAGCAGTCGGACGAGACCGTGCCTCCGGCCGACGTGCCGCCGACCGACGTCGAGCTGCTGAGCGAGATCCGCGACCTGCTCCGTGCGCAGACGGGCCTCGACACCGCGACCTCCGGCCACGGCAGCCACGCCGCCGACCCGACGCCGACCGACGGCGTCAACGTCGGGAACGGGCCCCTCGGCAGCCGCTGAGCCCCTCCCTCCCGAGGCCCCTCGACCGTCCGGTCGGGGGGCCTCTCGCGTTCCTGCGCACCCGTGGGGTTCGTATGTCGGTTGTGACCTGTGACATTTCGGTCTACGCTCGTGGAGTCGGCTCAGCGAGCCGTTCGACCGGATCAGCGAGGTGACACCATGCCCCGACCCGCCTCCCTGCGCGTCGTGCCCGAGCTCCGGGCCGTGCACGTCGAACGGCACCGTCGGGGCACCCCGGCCGAGCTGCTCTACCTCCGGGCCAAGTACGACCTGGCGGGAACGCCCCTCCTCCCCGGCATCGAGAAGGCGACCCTCGCCTCGGTCCTGCGGCGCTTCGCGTCGACCGAGGCCACGGTCCTCGAGGTGCCCGAGCCCCTGTGGATGCGCTTCTGGCCCCGCCACGTCGCGCTCGTGGCGGGCTTCCGGCTGGCCGGCCTGCTGCGACGACGACCGCACGAGGTCTGCACGTACGCGATGGAGAACAACGCCGTCGACGTGCTCGTGCGCGGCGACGGCCGGGCGCCGGCGATCCTGGTGCCCGTCGTGGCCGCGCTCGTCGGGGCGGTCGCCCGTCTCGGCCTCGACCGCATCTGCTACGCCAGCCCGTCGGCCCGCGACGCCTACGCACGGCTGCCCTTCGTCTCGCGCATCCCCTCCGCGCTCCGCCTCGAACTGCCCGAGGCGACCGGCGACCCCCGACCCGCCGAGCCGCTCCGGGCCGTGTTCCTCGGCGTGCTCGAGGAACGCAAGGGCATCCGCCAGCTGATGCGGGCGTGGCCCCGCGTCGAGCAGGCCGTGCCCGGCGCACGCCTCGACGTCGTGGGCTCCGGCCCGCTCGCCGACGAGGTGGCCGACTGGGCGGCCGGGTCCGGGGCGAGCCGCGGGGTCCTGGGTCGCCTGGCCCACGCCGACGCCCAGGCCGCCGTCGCCGACGCGGCCGTGCTGGTCGCCCCCTCCGTGCCCGAGGGGCGCTGGATCGAGCAGATCGGCCTCCCGATCAAGGAGGGGCTGGCCGCGGGGGCGACGATCGTCACGACCCGGCAGACCGGCCTCGCCGACTGGCTCGACGAGCACGGCCACCACGTCGTCGAGGTCGACGACCTCACCGCGCTGCCCGAGCTGCTCGCCGCCGCGATCGAGTCGGCCCTGCGCAGCCCGCTCCCCCGTGACGAGGTCCGCCGGTCGCTCCCCGACCGCGACGGACGACTGGCCGCCGACGCCTGGCTGCACGTCGAGGCGCGGAGGCACGTCGAGGCGGCGCAGCACGTCGGTGCCCGGCAGCACGTCGAGGCGGGGCAGGGGGCCGCCTCGTGAGCACCGCCGACGCCGCCCGTGTCCCGTCGCCAGCCCCCGCCCACGCCCACGCCCCCGAGAGGACCGCCATGCGCAGCGTCGAGAGCATCTTCCGTTCCACGATCGACGTGAAGGAGGCCGTCCTCGCCGACCGCGAGCTGCTGGCGACGGCGACCGAGATCGGCCGCCTCCTCGTCGACTCGTACCGCGCCGGCGGCCGGGCGTACTTCTGCGGCAACGGCGGCAGCGCGGCCGATGCCCAGCACTTCGCCGCCGAGCTGAGCGGCCACTTCGTCTTCGACCGGCCCCCGCTCGCAGCCGAGGCCCTGCACGGCAACGCCTCGCACGTCACGGCGGTCGCGAACGACTACGACTACGCCAGCGTCTTCGCCCGGG